>Ga0247611_10004132_pt1 | contig 20498 bp, 15 predicted proteins | sample 177DNAGHGhighgp2_FD_192422 | JGI IMG/M metagenome (GOLD analysis project Ga0247611, IMG submission 192422) | Sheep rumen microbial communities from Palmerston North, Manawatu-Wanganui, New Zealand - 1770 DNA GHGhigh gp2 | ecosystem: Host-associated > Mammals > Digestive system > Stomach > Rumen...
GAAAGAGCGCACACGACTGGCCCGCGAGGAGCTGAACACCTTTAAGGAAGAGCTCGGCACAATCGACACCCGCGCCAACGACGAGATGATCGAGAAGAAAATCCGTCAGTTGCAGGAGCGCAAGGAGCGTAGAGAGAAGCGTAAGGCGGAGAAACAGAAAAAAGAGGAAAGTGGAAAGAGGAATGAGAATGGTTCTGCAGCTGATGGCAATCTCTCACCCACCTCTCACCCTCTGAAACCCGGCGATACTGTCCGCATCAAAGGACTGACGAGCGTAGGAACGTTGGAGAGCATCGATGGTAAGATGGCAACGGTGATCTTCGGCGGCATGAAGACCAAGATGCGTGCCGAGCGTCTGGAGCATGCGGAGATGCCCAAGCAGCAGGCCTCGAAACAGGAGGAGCGCAACCAGAACATTGCTGGAGCCTATGGCAATGCCTCGAAGGACACACGCAACGTGATAGACACCCGCAAACTGAATTTCAAACAAGACATCGACGTGAGGGGCATGCGAGGCGACGAGGCCATCAATGCCATCACCTACTATATTGACGACGCCATCCTCGTAGGCGTATCGAGGGTGAGAATTCTACATGGCACAGGGTCGGGAATCCTGCGTCAGCTGATACGCCAATACCTCGCTACAATCCCTAATGTCTCGCACTTCCGCGACGAGCATGTACAGTTCGGTGGAGCAGGCATTACAGTGGTGGATCTGGACTAGTGTCCGCACACAATCTAATTTACAACAAATCTTAAAAAATCAAAAAACATTTGGCTAACTCGCTGATTATCTTTAATTTTGCAGTCCAATCGACGTGATGTCGAGCATTAAGGAATAGAAAATCTAAAGGATAACGCGGCAGACTCTCGTGATGAGACGGCCGCCTAAAGTATAGAGATATGAATCATTTTTTTAAGAAAGCAAGTGTGATCCTGATGGCCTTGATGATTGCATTAACAGTCTCAGCGAGAGGCGGCAACAAGAGCACTAAAGCATCAGGTTTCAACTGGAATCCAGTAATGGATGCGATTATTCAAGTAGAAAGCGAAGGAAACCCCAATGCCGTGAGTGGAAACTCAGTAGGCGCTATGCAGATTACTCCGATTCTTGTGAAAGATTGCAATGAGATTCTGAAAAGACAGAAGAGTAACAAGCGCTACACCATGGCCGATCGTTACAGCGTAGCGAAATCGAAGGAGATGTTCCTTATTATCCAGAAGTACTACAACCCTGAGAACAGCATCGAGAAAGCAATCCGATTGTGGAACGGGGGCGTGAAGTACACTGCAAGAGCCACCAACCGTTATTACAAGAAAGTGCTCGCCCAGATGAAGTAAGGATGCATGAGACTTCGCAATCGTTTGGAGAACGAAACTATTTGCAAGACTGATAATCCGATTGTCATGGATAAAACCTGACGATCGGATATTTTGTTGTTATGGAGACATCAATAAATGATTTCTTTGGAACAACAAAAAGCAAGCCGTCGGGCTTGCTTCTCTCTTGTAGTTGCGGAGGCAGGATTCGAACGTGCGACCTCCAGGTTATGAGCCTGGCGAGCTACCAACTGCTCCACTCCGCGATATTGTTTTTTTCTAAGCGGGTGCAAAGGTACTACTTTTTTTCGAAAAACCAAAATATTTGTGCCACTTTTTTGAAAAAACATACTTTTCAGAACATTTCCTCGCATTTTTCTTGCGTATTTAAAAGGAAAATCGTAATTTTGCACACTGAATGAATGTGTGCAATTTTGCATAAACCAAGGAGGAATAGTTATGTCAATATCAAAGACTAGACAAAAACTCGTAGATGTGGCCCGTCAGTTGTTTGCCAAAAACGGACTGGAGAACACCACGATGAACGACATTGCCACCCTGTCAGGCAAGGGACGGCGCACACTTTACACCTATTTTAAATCGAAGGAAGAGATCTACTATGCCGTGATTGAAGGCGAACTGGAGCGCTTGAGCGACAAACTCGACGAGGTGGCTGCGCGTAAGATCCGCCCTCAGGACAAAATCATCGAACTCATCTATACCCATCTGAGCATGATCCGCGAGACGGTGGTCAGAAACGGTAATCTACGTGCAGAGTTTTTCCGTAACATCTGGATGGTGGAGAAGGTGCGTAAGCATTTCGACGACGAAGAGATAGAGCTGTTCCGCAAGGTATACACCGAAGGCAAGGAGGACGGTGAGTTTGACATCGACAACGTAGAGTTGGTGGCCGACATCACCCACTATTGTATCAAAGGTCTTGAAGTGCCTTACATCTACGGCCGCATCGCCCACGGCATGAAAGAAGAGGACACCAAGCCTCAGGTGGCCAAAGTGGTGTATGGTGCCCTGGGAAAAATACAACGTAAGTAATCAAAAGTTCAAAATTCAAATATTAAAACATCAAAAAACTATGGGATTATTAGAAGGTAAGACAGCGCTGATCACAGGTGCTGCACGCGGTATTGGAAAAGCTATCGCACTGAAGTTTGCCGAAGAGGGCGCCAACATTGCATTCACCGACCTCGAAGTGAATGAGGAGACAGAAAAGGAAATCGCCGCCAAGGGCGTAAAGGCCAAGAGCTATGCCTCGAACGCTGCCGACTTTGCTCAGACAGAGGAAGTGGTGCAGGCCGTGAAGGCAGAGTTTGGAAGCATAGATATCCTAGTGAACAATGCAGGTATCACCAAGGACGGTCTGATGCTGCGAATGACAGAGCAGCAGTGGGATGCCGTGATTGCCGTCAACCTGAAGTCGGCCTTTAACTTCATCCACGCTTGTGTGCCCGTGATGATGCGCCAGCGTAGCGGTTCTATCATCAATATGGCCTCAGTGGTAGGTGTTCACGGTAATGCCGGACAGGCTAACTATGCTGCCTCGAAAGCCGGTCTGATAGCACTCGCCAAGAGTATCGGTCAGGAGATGGGTCCGAAGGGGATTCGTGCTAACGCCATCGCCCCTGGCTTCATCGATACCGCTATGACACAGGCACTGCCCGACGATATCCGTAAGGAGTGGATTAACAAGATTCCTCTGCGTCGTGGCGGTCTGGTAGAGGATATCGCCAATGTGGCTACCTTCCTAGCATCTGACATGTCGAGCTACGTCAGCGGACAGGTGATTCAGGTGGATGGCGGAATGAACATGTAATTTTGCTGTTGACGGTTTATAGTTTACAGTTTATAGTTTACAGTTTATAGATGGAGGTCATCTACGAGGATAACCACATAATAATTGTGAATAAAAAGAGTGGGGAGATCGTACAGGGCGACAAGACTGGCGATCGTCCCCTTTCTGATATCGTCAAAGACTATATCAAAGAGAAATATGCCAAACCCGGAGCTGTGTTCCTGGGTGTGGTACATCGTCTTGACAGGCCTGTATGGGGCTTGGTGGTGTTCGCACGCACCTCAAAGGCCCTGTCGAGACTTAACAGGATGTTCGCAGAGGGCGAAGTGCATAAGACTTACTGGGCCATAGTAAGGAGAGAAGGAGTAAGGAAAGAAGGAGATGAGTGGCAGACGCTTGAACACTGGCTCGTGAGAAACGAGAAGCAGAACAAGAGCTATGCCTACGACCACGAGAAGCCCAATGCGAAAAAGGCTGTGCTGAAATATCGTGTGCTCAGCCATAGCGACAACTATTCCCTGCTCGAAGTACAGCTGTTGACAGGACGGCATCACCAGATACGCTGTCAGTTGGCGGCGATGGGCTGTCCCATTAAGGGCGACCTGAAATACGGTGCCCCACGGAGCAATCCTGATGGCAGCATCTCGCTGCTGTCGCGAAGGGTGGAATTCGTGCATCCAGTGTCAAAGGAAACAATCATCGCAGAGGCCCCCCTACCCGACGACAATCTCTGGCGAGCTTTTAAGCTTTAAATGACTGATGAGAGCTGATAGATGAAGAAAGCGCTGAAGTGGATGGCGATAGCGGTTTTGACGCCTATTCTGCTGTTTTTCATATTCGCCGCACTACTCTACTTCCCACCCGTACAGAACTGGGCGGTGAAGAAGGTGGCGGCCATCGCTTCAGAAAAGACTGGCATAGACATCACCGTGGGACATGTCAATCTCGAATGGCCCTTTGATCTGGGGATCGACGATTTTAAGATGCTCCATCCCAATGACTCTCTCAAGAACGTGACAGACACCATTGCCGACATCGGCCACCTGACTGCAGACATCCAATTACGGCCCTTGCTGAAGAAACGGGTGGTCATCAACGAGCTCTCGATGCAGGAAGCCAAACTCAACACTAACGGCTTTATCAGCGACCTGCGCATCAAGGGACAGATGAAGGAACTTTGGCTATCGTCGAAAGGCATCGACCTGGACAAGGAGACGGTAGAGGTGAACGGTGCAAGACTGGCTGGAGCCGACCTCGACATCCAACTGTCGGATACTGCGGCGGTAGATACCACCACCTCTGAGAACAAATGGATGATCAATGCCGACAGCCTCAGCATCCATCAGTCGCGCGTGGCCATTCATCTGCCAGGCGACACACTGCACATTGATGCCTATATGGGGCACACCGTTGCGAAAGAAGCCAATATCGACTTCGGCCAGAACATCTACAAAGTAGGCAGCCTCAGATGGGATGAAGGCAAACTGAGCTACGACAACCGCTTTGAACCAGATGCAGCTGGTCTCGACTACAACCATATCGCCCTCACGGAAATCAATCTCGGCATCGACTCCATCAACTATACTCCCCAAGGCACTTCGTTCTATGTTCACAACACACGTCTCAAGGAAAAGAGCGGTCTCGAGATTACCGAACTGGAAGGTGGCATAAAACTCGATTCAGCCTTCAACAAGATACAGATACCAGCCCTTGTTCTCAAGACACCCGACTCAGACCTCTATACCGAGGTGGATATGGACTTCAGCGCCTTCGGGCAGCAGAATCCTGGCAAGATGAAGATGCGGCTGAATGCGCAGTTGGGCAAGCAAGACCTGATGCGCTTCATAGGCGATATGCCCGCATCGTTTATCCGCAAATATCCGAATCATCCCATCGCCATCAAAGGCTCACTTAACGGCAATATGAAGCGGATGGAGTTTACAGGACTCGACATTAACCTGCCCACAGCCTTCCATATCTCTGCCAACGGCACCGTCGGAAACCTCACGGATATGTCTCAGCTTCAGGCTGACCTGAAGCTGAATGCCAAGACACAGGACATCAGTTTTCTGACAGCCATGCTCGACCCCAAGACGATGGCCGACTATCGCATTCCCAACGGCATCACCTTAGATGGAACGCTGAAGGCTAACGGTCCCAGATATACGGCAGACCTCATTGCCCGCGAAGGTCAGGGCACGGTGAAACTAAAAGGCAATGCCACCATCCCTCAGAATGCCAAGGGAGACATGGTGACAAGCCTGATGAGCTACGATGCAGACATCAGCATCAAGGACCTGAACCTGCATCATTTCATGCCCAAGGACTCTATCTATACCCTATCGGCCGATATCAATGCCAAAGGCATTGGTACAGACTTCCTCTCCAAGAACACCAATTTGACGGCTGACGCCACCCTCCACCAACTGCAATATGGCAGTCTGAATCTGAGCAACATGGCGGCGAAGGCAAATATCAACAAAGGACGCGGAAAAGTAAACATCACTGGGCAAAACGCCCTCTTCGAAGGCGACATCATTGCCGACATACTTTTAGCACCAGCCCTCTCCAACGAACACAGCCTCCAGGCGCAGCTCTGTGCCGATCTTGCCAAGGCTGACCTTTTCAAACTGCGCATCATGGACGAGCCCCTCACCATTGGCATGAGTGGCGATGTCGACATCAAATCCAATCTGAAGGAGACGCATTATGTGAGCGGCCTGATTGACAATATCAGCATACAAGATGCTAAGACCACCTACTTCCCTAAGAAAGTAGGACTGTTGCTGAAGACCAATACCGATACCACTTACGTCAGGATGCAGAGTGGCGACTTCATCGTAAAGCTCGATGCCCAGGGCGGTTACGAACGGGTGATGAAACAGCTGACCACCATCACCGACTCCGTGATGGCGCAATTTGAAGACAAGGTGATCGACCAGCAAGCCATCAAACAGTTGCTGCCCACGATGAAGCTGCATGTGGAGAGTCAGAAAGACAACCCCATCGCCACATTCATGAAGACTCAGGAGATAGACTTCAAGGATCTGCTGCTCGATCTGAACATGTCGCCGGAAACGGGCATCAACGGCTCAGGCCATCTCTATTCGCTGAACTACGACAGCACCCGCATCGACACCATCCACCTGAATCTGACACAAAAGGGCGACCGTCTCACCTATCAGGCACAGATACGCAACAACCGCCGTAATCCCCAGTTCGTGTTCAATGCCCTTATCGACGGCCATTTCCACGAGCACGGAGCGCTGGCCGGACTACGCTATTATGACAAAGACGGTAAGATGGGTGTCAGAATCGGTGCCACCGCTGAGATGGAAACGGGCGGTATACGCTTTAAGCTGATGCCAGAGCGACCGACAGTAGGTTACAAGGAATTCAACCTGAATAAAGATAACTATATCTTCCTGGGCAGCAACAAGAAGATCCAAGCCAAGGTCGACCTCATCGCCGACGACAAGACCGGTCTGAAGATCTATACCGAGAACCAAGACTCCACGATGCTGCAAGACCTGACCCTTTCCTGCAACCTCATCGATCTGGGCGAGATTACCTCCGTGATGCCTTATCTGCCAAAGATTACAGGCAAGCTCAACGGCGACTATCATATCCTGCAGGACCAAAACGAGAAATTCTCTGTGGTCTCCGATATGGCCATTCAGGATATGACCTACGAAGGGGCACCCATCGGTAATCTCAGCACGGAGTTGGTTTATCTGATGAAGGAGGATGACACCCACGCCGTCGAGGCCCACCTCATGCTCAACGATGAGGAATTCGGCACCCTGAGCGGCAACTACCAGAATAAGGATGAAGGTAACATCGATGCCACTTTCAACATGACGCGGTTACCCATGTCGCTCATCAATGGCCTCATAGAAGATCAGATTGTGGGTCTTGAGGGCTACGCTGAAGGGGAAGTCGCCATCAAGGGCACTTTGAAACATCCGAAGGTGGATGGTGAGGTATACGTGGAGGATGCCTATCTGGTAAGTCACCCCTACGGTATCCGCATGCGTTTCGACAACGACCCCATACGTATCATCGATTCCCGCCTGCTGCTCGAGAATTTCGGACTCTATGCCTACAACGACGAGCCTATCAACCTGATGGGCAACATCGATTTCTCGGATATGGAGCGTATCACGATGGATATGCGCATGAGAGCCCGTAACTTGCTGCTCATCAATTCCAAGCAGGAGGCCAGGAGCATTGCTTTCGGCAAGGCCTACGTGAATTTCGCGGCACGCATGCAGGGACCACTGGAGCAGTTGGATATGCGAGGCCGTCTCGATGTGCTCAGTTCTACCGACATGACCTACATGCTCCTCGATTCGCCCCTCTCTACCGACAACCGTCTCGACGAGCTGGGGAAGTTTACTGATTTCAGCGACTCCACCCAGACCGTTGTCGTTAAGCCTGTGCCCACAGGTCTCAATGCAGACTTCACCATCTCTGTAGCACAAGGCGCGCATATCGTCTGCAACCTCAACATGGAACAGACCAACTATATCGACCTCATAGGAAGTGGCGACCTCCGTATGAAATACAACCAGGAAGGCATCAACCTCACTGGCCGCTACACCCTGAACCGAGGCGAGATGAAATACTCCTTGCCTGTAATCCCGCTGAAGACCTTCGTCATCAAGGAAGGCAGCTATGTGGAGTTTACAGGCGATGTCATGAACCCCAAGCTGAACATCACCGCCACAGAGCGTACCAAAGCCACTGTCGGTGGCGAAGGCACAACACGCGTGGTGGCCTTTGACTGCGGTGTGATCATCACCCAGACACTCCAGAAAATGGGCGTGCAGTTTATCATCGAGGCGCCTGAGGACAATCTCATCAAAGGCGACCTCACCAGCATGGGACCCGAAGAGCGCTCAAAGGTGGCGGTGGCGATGCTTACCACAGGTATGTATCTGGCAGACTCCAACACCAGCGGATTCTCGATGAACGCCGCCCTCAGCTCGTTCCTGCAGAGTGAGATCAACAATATCGCCGGCTCTGCCCTGAAGACCCTTGATCTGAGCGTGGGCATCGACAACACCACCGATGCCTCAGGTGCCATGCAGACCGACTATTCCTTCAAGTTTGCCAAACGATTCTTCAACAACCGATTGAAGATTGAATTAGGTGGTGTCGTCTCCTCAGGCGACAATACCCCGCAGGGACAGAAACAGTCGTTCTTCGACAATGTCTCGATGGAATATCGCATGAACCAGAGCGGCACGATGAGTGCCAAGCTCTTCTATCAGCAAAATGCCTACGACTGGCTCGATGGCTATACCAATCTCTATGGCGGCGGTTTCGTCTGGCGACGTAAGCTCAGCAACTTCTGGGACATCCTCCGGTTCTGGAAGAAGGAGGAGCAGCCCATGCGGCGCAACATCATGCAACAACAGCCTGGGCAGACATCGAGACGCGACACTACGGTTACGGACAGTATAAAGGTAAAAAGGTAAAAAAGTAAAAAAGTAGAAAAGTAAAAGGCTAAATATGAAGCAGCATCCTACATATCGCATCGTCACGAAGGTAAAGGCAGCAGTCTATCTACCCTTCTACCTTTTTGCCCTTTTGCTTCTAGCCGCCTGTTCGCTCACGAAGAACATCCCCGAAGACGACCAGCTCTTCAGAGGTCTGAAAGAGATCGTCTATATCGACGAGCAAGACAGCAACCAGCCAGAGAGCAAGATACTCGACGACCAAAAGGAAGCGATGAAGGAAGAGGTGGAGGCCGCTCTGGCCACCATCCCCAATGGCTCGCTCTTCTTCAGCAGCTATTACGCTGCCCCCTGGTCGTGGCGCCTCTGGGTCTATAACACCTACGCATCGAAAGGCTCCAAGTTTGCCAAGTGGATGACCAAGTCGTTTGGCAAACCTCCTGTGCTGATGAGTCAGGTGAATCCAGCCCTGCGTGCCTCTGTGGCCACATCGGTACTTCGCAACAACGGCTATTTCCGAGGTAATGTCACCTACGAGCCCGTACCCCTGAAGAATCCCAAAAAGAGCAAGCTCCGCTATACCGTCAGGCTCGACTCGCTCTTCACCGTCGACTCTGTGGCGTACGTCGGCTTCACCGATTCGCTGCAGTATCTCATCGACTCCACTCATCAGGAGACACTCATCCCCAAGGGCAATCCCTTCAGCGTCGCAGCCCTCGATGGCGAGCGTAGCCGCATCAGTACGCTTTTCCGCAACAACGGCTATTACTATTTCAAACCCAGCTATACCTCTTATTTCGCCGACACCCTTGCCGTTCCTAACAAGACGCAACTCCGATTGCAGATGACGGACAGCCTCCCGGGGGAAGTGCTGAAGAAGTGGTATATCGGCCATATCGACGTTCAATTCCGCAAGACGGCCCGTGAGACACTCAACGACTCTATCCAGCGGCGACACCTCACCATTCATTTCAATGGCAAGAACTCGCCCATCAGTCCGCGCACCATCCTGAAAGGCCTTACCCTGCGTCCGCGACAGCCGTTCAGTCAGGAGAAATATCTGGAGAGCACCAGCAAGATCAATGCCACAGGCGTGTTCAGCACCACCGACTTCCTCTTCACCCCACGCACGGGCACCGATTCCCTCGACCTCACGCTGAACTGCGTGTTCGACAAGCCTTACGACTTCTATTTCGGCACGGATGTCATCGGCCGCACCATTGGCCGTTGGGGTCCTCAGGTGAAGATTGGTTTCACTAAGCGTAACGCTTTCAAGGGTGGTGAGAAACTCGATATCAGCTTGCATGGCTCTAACGAGTGGCAGAAGGGAGCCGGTTCAGACATGAACACCTTCCAATATGGTGCCGAGGCCTCAATCGAGTTCCCACGTATCATCGCCCCCTTCTACAACAGCGATCGTATACGTCGTGATAAGGACGGACGCCCCAAGCCCCGTCGTTTCTACGCGGCACCCACCACATTTGTCAAGGTAACCACCGATGTTGTGCGACGCCCTGAATATTATAAGATGCACATCGTCTCAGGCGAATGGACCTACCGTTGGCAGAACTCCGCTAACAGCCGTCATGAGTTCTCGCCCCTCACCATCAACTATCAGTACATGAACAGCTTCACTGAGAAATTTGAGCAGTTTACTGATAGCAATTACTACGTCATTGCAACGATGAGCGATAGGTTCATCCCCAAGATGCGCTATACCTACACATACACCAGCCCTTCCAACTACCGCAACCCCATCCGTTGGGAAACAACCGTCGAAGAGGCGGGTAACATCGTCTCACTCTACCACCGTATCGGCGGACATAGTTTCAACGAGAAGAATAAGACGCTGTTCAAAAACCCCTACTCCCAGTTTGTGCGTCTGGAGACCGATTTCACCAAAACCTGGAGCGTGGGTACCTATTCTTCTCTTGTGGGACATATCAATGCAGGTGTTATTTTCAGTTACGGCAACAGTGCCGAGTCGCCCTTCACCGAGATGTTCTATGCCGGCGGTGCCAACAGCATCCGAGCCTTCCCCGTTCGCGAGGTAGGTCCTGGACAGTTCACGATGGCTGGACAACGTAACCGTCAGATGTCTTATCTGATGCGCAACGGCGACCTCAAGTTCATAGCCAACCTCGAATACAGACAGCCACTCTTCGGAAATCTGCATGGAGCGGCATTCATCGATATCGGAAACACTTGGCATTTGAGAGACCCGGATTACAGTGATATAGCTGAAGAAATAGATGCAGTATATGATACAGATCCTGAAAGGGCAATAGACTTGGTAACCGAATTAGATCAGATTGCCACTTGGATAAATCTGATGAAATACAAGCCGTCGCGGTTCTTCGAGGATATTGCCGTCGGCACGGGCATCGGTCTGCGCTACGATCTGGGATTCCTCGTTATCCGTCTGGACTGGGGATTTGTCCTGCACAATCCTGAGTTCGACTTTAATAACGAACATCACGGCTATTTCAACTTCGGCAAGTTCAAGGACATGCAAACCCTGCACTTCGCCATCGGATACCCGTTCTAACGAGTGAAGAGTTAATAGTTAATAGTAAATAGTTAATAAATGTAGAGAGGCAGCAAATTCTTCACTCTTCATTCTTCACTCTTCACTAAAATTTCGTAACTTTGCAGCCAAATAAATTAAAAACAAATTATTTGCATATGAAACCTACACTTTTCCTGCTCGCAGCAGGCATGGGAAGCCGCTACGGAGGCTTGAAACAGCTCGATGGTCTGGGCCCCAACGGCGAAACCATCATGGACTACAGTATTTACGACGCCATCCAGGCCGGATTCGGCAAGATCGTATGGGTCATCCGTAAGGATTTCGAAGAGCAGTTCCGCACACAGATCCTTTCAAAATACGAGGGACATGTTCCCTGTGAGCTCTGCTTCCAGGCCCTCGACGCCCTGCCCGAAGGCTTTACCGTACCCGAAGGCCGTCAGAAGCCCTGGGGCACCAACCACGCCGTACTCATGGGTAAGGACGTCATCAAGGAGCCCTTCTGTGTCATCAACTGCGACGACTTCTACAACCGCGATGCCTTCATGGTCATCGGCAAGTTCCTCGCCAATCTGCCCGAGGGGACCAAGAACCAGTATGCTATGGTAGGATTCCGCGTTGGCAACACCCTGTCGGAGAACGGCACCGTGGCCCGTGGCATCTGCTCGAAGGATGCGCAGGAGCACCTCACCACCGTCGTGGAGCGCACTGAGATCGTGCGTTGCGCTGCTGATGGCTGCCATGCCGGTGCCGCCAGCGAGCCCATCCGCTATAAGGACGAGCAGGGACAGTGGGTAGTCGTCGACGACAACACGCCTGTATCCATGAACATGTGGGGCTTCACCCCCGACTATTTCGAGTACTCTGAGGCCTATTTCAAGGAGTTCCTCAGCGACCCGAAGAATATGGAAAACCTCAAGGCGGAGTTCTTCATCCCCCTGATGGTCAACAAACTCATCGTCGAGAAGACCGCTACGGTGAAGGTGCTCGACACCACCTCGAAGTGGTTTGGCGTGACCTATGCCGCCGACCGCGAGGGAACGGTAGCCCGCATCCAGCAGCTCATCGACGAGGGCGTCTATCCCAGCAAACTGTTCTAAATGAATATCGACATCCTCTCTCCACAGGAGTGTAGCCGGCTGAGCACACTTATTGAAACCTGTCAGAACATCGTCATCACCTGCCACCGCAGCCCTGATGGCGATGCCATCGGTTCTTGCCTCGGATGGGCAGAGTTCCTCCGCACCATGGGCAAGGAGCCGACGGTCATCGTGCCCGATCAGTTTCCAGACTTCCTCCATTGGATGCCTAATACAGAGAAGATCGTCAGATATGATAAGCGCCGCGAGCAGTGCGACCTGCTCCTGCAGATTGCCGACCTCGTGTTCTGCCTCGACTTCAATGCGACGAGCCGTGTCGACGAGATGGAGACGGCCCTGCTCAGAACCCATGGGGTCATCGTGTTAATCGACCATCACCTCAACCCTGATGTGCCTGCCGAGCTCACCATCTCCCACCCCGAGGCCTGCAGCACCAGCGAAATTGTGTTCCGCATCGTGTGGCAACTGGGACAGTTCGAAAAACAGGGTAAGCATTTCGCCATCCCCATCTATTGTGGCATGATGACCGATACCGGCGGCTTCACCTTCGCTTCCACGCGCCCGGAGATTTATTTTATCATCTCCCAGCTGCTCACCAAGCGCATCGACAAAGACCGCATCTATCGCAACGTCTACCATAATTATTCCGAGAACCGTCTGCGCCTGATGGGCTTTGTCATGTACGAGAAACTGGTCTATCTCCCTGAGTACCATGCCTCTTACTACACCATCTCGAAGGACGATCAGAAGCGTTTCAACTTCATCAAGGGCGATGCCGAGGGACTTGTCAATCTGCCCCAGCAGATCAAGGGCCTGAAGCTCTCCATCTCCCTCCGCGAAGATACTGAGAAAGGCAACATCATTTGGGTGAGCCTGCGCTCCATCGATGATTTCCCCTGCAACGAGATGGCCGAGCAGTTCTATCATGGCGGAGGTCACCTGAATGCCTCTGGCGGACACCTGCAGTGCACCCTCGACGAGGCCGTCGAGATCACCCGCAAGGCCATCGAAGCCTTCGGAGAAAAACTTAAACAGTGAATTCAGAATAAAGAATAGCGATATGAAGAAACTATTATTGATATGTCTGGCAGCCATAGCCGTTCTCTCCAGCTGCAACGACTATGAGACCTATGGTGACAAGAAGGACAAGGAACGCAACGCCATTTCCAAGTTCATATCCGACTCGAGCATCGTGGTCATCTCTGAAGACCAGTTCGTGCTTCAGGGCTATGTCACCAACCTCGCCCGCAACGAGTTTGTCAAGCTCGACAAGAGTGGTGTCTACATGCAGATCGTCCGCGAAGGCTGTGGCGAGAAGCTCAAGAACGGAGAGACAGCCAATCTCTGCTGCCGTTTCGAGGAGTTCAATATCATCAAGGAGGTATACCCTTGCAGCAACAACAGTGTCCTCATGGCCGAGATTCCCGATGTGATGCGCGTCAGCTGCAGCAACGGCACTTACAATGCCTCGTACACCAACTCCGCCTGTGTCACTCTCGAAGGCCATAAATACGGCAACATGTGCTTCACCTACGGAGCCAGTGTGCCCGCAGGCTGGCTGGCCCCCCTTTCCTATATCAAGGTGGGCCGTCCCAAAAGTATGGACGATGATATCGCCAAAGTGCGCCTCATCGTGCCTCACAGCCAGGGCCACACCATCGCCGCACAGGAAGTGGAGCCCTATTACTACGAGATTACCTACCAGAAAGAAGCATAATGATTTTTTACATCATAGATTTTAAACAATGACACTTATAAAATCCATCTCCGGCATCCGCGGTACCATTGGCGGACCTACCGGCGATACACTCAACCCTTTAGACATCGTTAAGTTTACCACCGCCTATGCCACCTTCATGGCGCGCAAGACAGGCCGCAGCGGCAAGATTGTCGTAGGCCGCGACGGACGCATCTCCGGCGAGATGGTGAAGAATGTGGTCTGCGGCACCCTCATGGGCTGCGGCTGCGATGTCGTCAACATTGGTTTCGCCACCACCCCCACCACCGAACTGGCCGTCCGTATGAGCGGTGCCGACGGTGGCATCATCATCACCGCCTCGCACAACCCCCGCCAGTGGAACGCCCTGAAGCTGCTCAACGGCGAAGGTGAGTTCCTCACTGCAGCCGACGGTGCTGAGGTGCTCGATATCGCAGCCCGCGAAGACTTCAACTATGCCGAGGTCGACCAGTTAGGCCGTTACACAGAGGATTTCTCTTTCGACCAGCGCCATATCGAAAGCGTGCTTCAGCTGAAGCTCGCCGACCTTGAGGCCATCAAGAGCCGTAAGTTCCGCGTCTGCGTCGACACCATCAACAGTGTGGGAGGCATCATCCTGCCCAAGCTCTTCGAGGCCCTTGCTGTAGAATATCAGATACTCAATAGCGCCTGCACAGGCGACTTCGCACATAACCCCGAGCCCCTCGAGAAGAATCTGCATGGTATCATGGACAAGATGCGTCAGGGCGGATTCGACCTGGGCATCGTCGTCGACCCCGATGTCGACCGTCTGGCCTTCATCTGCGAAGACGGCACCATGTTCGGCGAGGAATACACCCTCGTGTCAGTGGCCGACTACGTACTCAGCCACACACCAGGCAACACCGTCTCCAACCTCAGTTCCACCCGCGCCCTGCGCGACATCACCGAGAAGCATGGGGGCAAGTACTATGCAGCTGCCGTGGGCGAAGTCAATGTCACCACCAAGATGAAAGAGGCAGGAGCCGTCATCGGCGGCGAGGGCAATGGCGGCGTCATCTATCCCGAGAGCCACTATGGCCGCGACGCCCTCGTAGGCATCGTGCTCTTCCTCTCCAGCCTGGCACAGAAGGGCGGCACCGCCAGCGAGCTGCGCGCCACCTTCCCCGACTATCAGATAGCGAAGAACCGCATCGACCTCACCCCAGAGACCGATGTCGACGCCATTCTCGTCAAGGTAAAGGAGATGTTCGCCAAGGACAACAGCGCCAAGGTCAACGATATCGACGGTGTGAAGATCGACTTCGCCGACCGTTGGGTACACCTGCGTAAATCGAACACCGAGCCCATCATCCGCGTCTACAGCGAAGCCCAGACAATGGAGATGGCCGACGAACTCGGCAAGAAACTCATGCAAGTCGTCTACGACATGCAGTCATAACTTAGCACTGGGGTCAGGCCCCAGTCCTAAGTTCCTTAGTGCCGGGGCCTGACCCCGGCATTATTTTTTGCTGGCATAACCATCAATGCATTTATCAAGACCGCCGTAGCTCGCGCATTGGGCATAGCGCTCTAAGACGTCAACAAAATTACACATCGTTCCCGACACGGTGTGCATTCCTACATTCCCATACGCTTGTCTTGATTCTTCGAGCGAACAAGTTTTAATCGGAATCTTAAGCAGTCTTTTGTCATTTCTGGCCATACTATTTGGTGAAATCGAGAAAAGAATGTATCAATTTGCAAATTGAAAAAGTACTATCAGGGCGTGAAATAGAGTTTTCAGCACGGCAAAATTTATTTTCAGCACGTAAAAATAGATTTTATAGAGCAGAAATAGAATAATTAGGACAGAAAAGAACTTTAGTCTATAAGACTTCAGATTTTTTCAGTTAAGAGTTTAAACTATAACTGTTAAGAGTGAAAACAATTGTAAGGAAGATCGGATAGATAAGCAGCGAAGAAAAAAATAAAAAGCAGCAAAGAAAAAAGTGACAAGTAGAATAGTAATCAATTAAAAAACATTTAAGAAGATGGGAAAGTATATTTTAAAGGAACTTCCAGGGGAGATGACAGAGGGCAGGACGGTGATTTATCCAAAGATGAAAAGGTTCTCGCTGTTTGACTATGAGATGGTCATCCAGCACATGTGCAAGTTTTCCCCAATCCTTAACGAGGGGATCATCCGAAGCGTCTTCGGTGCGCTGACGACTGAGATGCTGACGTGTATGCCTATAGGGCACACCATCAAGATTGACGGACTGGGCGTATTCTCCCTGTCCTTAGGATTCGACACCTCCAAGGCTTCGGAAAAAGAAATTGCAGGTAAACAGGATAGCATTGATGGTTACGAACCCAAGCTGGAATACAGGCATGTGTGCATCAAGGGCATCAATTTCAGGCCCGACCCGGAATTGCTGAGGGAAATGAACAGGGTGGCAACGTTCGAAAACGATGGTGTGGAGTTTGTGCCTCAAAGGAAAAGCCAGTTCAGTCGCGAAGAGCGTCTGGCAAAGGCCAAGGAGATTATTGACAAGCAGGGATTCATGACGCTGTCTGACTATGCCGCTGCAACCGGTCTGTCCATGAGTGGCGCCTCAAAAGACCTCAGGCAACTGGTGGCCGACGGCGATTCTGGCATCATCGCTTGGGGAGACCACACACATAAAGTCTGGGTAAGAAGTAAATTTAATCAAAGAGGAGAATGAGAAACGGAAGAACGACTTCTTACACGTATTGCAGGGCCTGATGGTCGTCGCTCTGCTCGGTATCGCCAATCACTTGCTTGTGCGGTTGATATAGTCGATGATTTCTCGTTCTTGTTCATAATTGTGTCGTTTGTAAATGCGCCACAATGATAAGGATAAAATCGGATAACACCAAATTATTCGTTCTTTTTTGCTCATCCGGTGACACGGGCGGATTCTCAGGCCAGCTGTCGGGCGCGGTCGAGGGCGATGTTGATGTGCGAGCAGATATTGGCCTCGCCCAGCATCGCGTCGAAACCAGCCTTGTGAAGCACCGCCTGCACCTTCTCGTTGACACCCGAGAGCACCACCTGGATGCCCTCAGCCTGCGACATCAGACAAAGATTTGTGAGGTTGTGGATGCCCGTAGAGTCGACGAAGGGCACCTTTCGCATGCGGATGATGCGCACCTTGGGACGCTGATGGCCCAAAGCGCCCATGATCTCCTCGAACTTGTTGCCGGCACCGAAGAAGTAAGGGCCGTTGATCTCGTAGACCTCTACCCCATCGGGGATGGAGAGGTGCTCAAGGTTACCCAGCTGAAAGTCGCTATCCTCTTCCTCAGGATTGATCTCGTCGCTGATAACCTTGACATCGGTGGTCTCGGCCATACGACGCATGAAGAGCAGACAGGCGCAGATGAGTCCCACCTCGATGGCAACAGTGAGGTCGAAGATGACGGTGAGCAGGAAGGTGACCCAAAGCACGATGACATCGCTCTTGGGATTCTTCAGGATGCTGAAGAAGCTGCGCCAGCCGCTCATGTTATAGCTCACGATGACAAGCACGCCCGCCAGACAGGCCATAGGGATATACTGTGCCAACGGCATGAGGAACAGGAAAATGAGCAGCAGCACGGCAGCATGGATGATGCCAGCCACCGGCGTACGGCCACCATTGTTGATATTGGTCATGGTGCGGGCGATGGCACCTGTAGCGGGAATACCGCCGAAGATGGGGCTGGCCAGATTGGCGAAGCCCTGGGCTATGAGCTCCGTGTTGGAGTTATGACGGTCGCCAATGACACCATCGGCCACTGTCGCCGACAGCAGCGATTCGATGGCACCGAGGATGGCAATGGTGAAGGCAGGCGCCACAAGGCCCTTGATGACATCCCATGTGAGCTCAGGCACCTGCGCTCCGGGCAGCTGATTAGAGATGCTGAAACGGTCGCCGATGGTCTCTATCGATGTCACGCCCGCATACTGCTTGAGCAGCAGGGTGCCTACCGTCATCACGATGATGGCGATGAGAGAGCCGGGAAGCTTGGAGTTTATAGTTGAGAGTTTATAGTTGATAGATGACAATGCATGTGAGAACTTCGGCCAGAGGGCGATGACCGCCACAGAGCCAATACCCACTGCAGCACTCCACCAGTCGATGGTGGGGAACGCATCGATATAGGCTATCCACTTCTCGATGAAGTCGCTGGGCACAGAAGCCATCGTCAGTCCGAAGAGGTCCTTGATCTGCGTGGTGAAGATGGTCAGGGCGATACCAGAGGTGAAGCCCACCACGATGGGGTACGGGATATACTTGATGATGGTGCCCAGATGGAGCACGCCAAACATAATGAGAAATACACCCGCCAGTAGGGTGGCGATGGTGAGACCTTCGAAACCATACTGCTGGATAATGCCGTAGATAATAATAATGAACGCGCCCGTAGGGCCACCAATCTGAACCTTGGAGCCACCGAACACTGAGACGATCAGTCCGGCGACGATGGCGGTGATGATGCCCTTCTCAGGCGTCACGCCAGAGGCAATACCAAAAGCGATGGCCAAGGGCAGTGCCACGATGCCGACAATGATGCCGGCCAGCAAATCTGTGGTCAGCTGCTTCCGGTTGTAATTCTTCAACGTCGAAAACAGCTTTGGTTTGAACTCTAATGTAGTCATTTACTGTTAATTATCTTGAAAACGGCTGCAAAAGTAAGAAAAAAGTTAAAAAGCGCAAAAAATATAAACAAGTTATTTAAAAATAACCTAAATTTGTTGCCGAAAATCAATTTCCCCACAAAGTGGGGACCAAATTTGAGAGAAAAGTAAATTCACATTATTAACTATCAAAAGTATTAATTATGAAAAAATTATGTTTGCTGTGATGGCAATGTGCGCCATCGGTTTCACCGCATGTGGTAACAAGGCTCAGGCTCCTGCCGACAACACAGAGGCCGTTGAGGAGGCTATGGTTTACAACGCTGAGGAAGAGGCAGCTGCTTCTATCAACCAGCTGACCGAGCAGATTGAGGCTCAGGATGCCAGCAAGTTCCAGGAGGTGCTCACTGCTATCCAGGAGAAGATCAAGGACATAATCGGTTCTGATCCTGCTGTGGCTAAGGAGTATGTGACCAAGATTCAGGACTTCCTGAAGGAGAATGCTGACAAGATCAAGGCTTTTGCTGGTGAGAACGAGACGGTACAGGCTGCTCTGGCTACCATCACCGCTGCACCTGCTGAGACCGTCGTTGACGGACTGATGCAGGCTCTGAATGGTGCCAAGGATGCTGCTGGCGAGGCTGTTGATGCTGCCAAGGGCGCTGCTGAGGGTGCTGTTGAGGATGCAAAGGACGCTGTGAACAATGCTGCTGAGGATGCCAAGGACGCTGCCAAGGAGAAGGCTGGCGAGGCTGTAGACGCTGCTGCCGACAAAGCTAAGAAAGCACTGGGAATCTAGGATAGTTTACAGTTTAGAGTTTATAGATGAAAAAACTATTCTTCATGATAGCTGCCCTCATGACCTGCATGGTGATGACGGCAGCAGAGAAAGTTAAAGTTACCGTCGCCTATAATGGGGCGACGGCAACTGTTTCTATTCCAGAGGCTGCCGCCTCGTATGTCACCTGCTCCAGCGGCACTGATTCGCATGTAAAAATCGAGCAGTTGCTGACCAAAGACAATAATCCCACTGAAATCGAAGTCACCTATGCCCTCAGCGGAAATAGCGAAGACGGAGGTTTTTATATGAAAGGTGAATACAAATGTACCATCAGTCTGGAAGGCGTGGAACTGACCAACCCCATTGGTCCTGCCATCGAGATTGAGAATGGCAAGCGCATCAAAGTGGCTGCTTTGGAAGGTTCGGTCAATACGCTCGCAGATGGTGCCGACGGCAAATGGAAGGCCTGTATCTATGGCACTGGCCATTTCGAGTTCGTACAAAAGGGCACGATCAATGTATCCAGCAAAACTGGTCACGCCATCAGCTGCAAGGAGTATATGCAGTTTAAGAACCAAACGCTGAACATAACAGGCGCTGCAAAAGACGGAATCCATTGCAAGCAATACTTCTGGATGCAGAAAGCCGGTAAGATCACCATCACCGGTGCTGCTGACGACGGTATTCAGGTGGAACTCGACGGTGACACCTCTACTGGTGTTCTGCCTGAACATGAGGATACAGAGGCTGATATTGACGAGGATACCGGCAACTGCTATCTGGACGATGGCACGCTGGCTATCAGCGATTTCGGTAAGACAGCCATCAAAACAGACGGACAGGTGATTATCAACGGTGGTACTCAGGATTTCGACAAGACAGCCATCTCTGAGAACAACAACCCCGCTACAGGCATTGCCAGCCTGCGCAGCAATGCTGCTAAGAGCGAAGCTGCCTACGATCTGAACGGTCGTCAACTGAAGGCTCAGAAGAAGGGTGTTGTGATCCAGAACGGCAAGAAGATCATCATGAAATAAATGATCGCCGTCTGCGAATAAAAATCCCCCGCCATTCGGCGAGGGATTCTTTTTTGCTGTTTACCAGATCTGTGCTCTCTTCTTCTTGGGAATAAAGAGCTTGTCGTTCTTCTTGATGCCGAACGCATCGTACCACTC
>Ga0247611_10004133_pt1 | contig 20495 bp, 17 predicted proteins | sample 177DNAGHGhighgp2_FD_192422 | JGI IMG/M metagenome (GOLD analysis project Ga0247611, IMG submission 192422) | Sheep rumen microbial communities from Palmerston North, Manawatu-Wanganui, New Zealand - 1770 DNA GHGhigh gp2 | ecosystem: Host-associated > Mammals > Digestive system > Stomach > Rumen...
GAAGACCGACCGCTACGACTGGATTGTGGTGAACTTCGCCAACGCCGACATGGTGGGTCACACGGGCGTCTATACCGCCATCCAGACCGCCGTGAAGACCATCGACCAGTGCCTGAACGAAGTCGTGGAGACGGCCAAGACGATGGGCTACGAGACTATCATCACCGCCGACCACGGCAATGCCGACCATGCCCTCAATGCCGACGGCACGCCCAACACGACGCACTCCACGAACCCTGTCCCCTTCATCTACGTGACCGCGAACAAGAATGCGAAGGTGCAGAGTGGCGTCCTGGCCGACGTAGCTCCCTCCGTGCTCCACATCATGGGCCTTCAGCAGCCCAAGGAAATGACCGGCCAGTGCCTGATAAATAATCCTTAATGACATGATTGACTTCCTGTACAGCAAGAACTAGAATACATCATTCTGAAATTATTTTTTGAAATTCTCTTCCACTTCCACTAAATTAATGAAAACACCTGTGTACATCGGCTTTTCAGAAAGTGGAAGAGGATTTTTCTCTTCCACCTCTCTTCCACCTTTTTGAGCCAAAAAGCATGGTTTGAGCCGTTTTAGCTCATAGAAAGGTGGCAGTAAACTCGGAGAAAGGTGGCTGGTTCGTCGGAGAAAGGTGCCACCTTTCTCCTAAATTCTCGAGAGAATTTGGGAGTTTACCCTATCTAAAGTCCCAGTTTACCCTATCTAAACTCGGATTTTACTGCCTGTAAACCCTCAGTCAGCTGAAATGTGCAATGGTGGAAGACTAGTGGAAGAGAAAAATTATCTTCCACCTTCTAAAACCACTTTAAATACTAGCATTTCCAAAGATTTAGTGGAAGTGGAAGAGAAATTGCAATTTTTTTTCTCGTGTGAGACCAGCACAAGGGGTTGCACAAGGGTCAGGCGCTCGGCTTTGCCGCTTCGCTGGTCGAAGAACGCTGTGCAATGTGGCGATTTAGGCGCCGATTGACTGCACAACGAGGACTGACAGCACACAAGCTGCCGGTCCTTTTTCTGTTTAATGGATGTTTAATTTCCGTGATTTTATGTAGAATTATCGTGATTTTTAGGTCAGTTGATGGGGGGCGACTTTCAAAATATGCAATTTTTGTTTCAAAATATGCAAAATCTTTCGTTGAGGGCATTTTGCTCTTGCAAGATTAAATTATTAGTTGTACCTTTACACCCAAAAACATAATATACTTAAAACAATAACAATTATGCAAAAGAAGATGATGCAATGGGCGATAGCCGCCATCCTTACCATCTGCGGCGCAAGTGTGTTCACGGCGTGTACGTCGAACGACGACAATCCGACTCACAAGCCAGAGCCCAGGCCTGTCGTATGGGAGGAAGGTGTGTTGCCTGGCCGCTTCACGGTCAATGCCGAAGGACTGCAAGTGCAGTTCGCTCAGGGCAATCTGCAATATCAGGCTTCTTCGAATACATGGCGATTTGCCGAACACCAATATGACATCGTGGGTGATGCCACGATCGGCAATGTGTATGAAAACGGTGTGAAGAGCGACAATACGGCCATCAGCAGTGACTATGACGGCTGGATTGACCTCTTTGGCTGGGGCACAGGTATCAATCCCACACTTGCCACCACAGAGAATGGGGACTACATCGTCTATAGCGAATGGGGCGACAATGCTATCCAGAACAGCACAGGATACACATGGCGTACGCTGACAAGCGAGGAAAATGTCTATCTGTTTCACGACAGGACAAATGCTGCCAGGCTCTTTGGCTTAGGTTCTGTGGAGGGTGTGAACGGCGTGATCCTTCTGCCTGACGGCTGGACGACGCCTGCTGGTCTTTCCTTTACGCCCAGTGCTACGAAAGGACTCGAATGGAATGGCACATACTATTTTAACGAAAACGAGGACAATTATTCTCATAACACCTACACAAAAGCCGAATGGAGGGTGATGGAGTCTGCCGGTGCGGTATTCCTGCCTGCAGCCGGCTATCGTGAAGGAACGAATGTGTCTCTTGTAGGGATAGCCATCGACTACTGGTTGGCTACACAGCACGGGACCGTAGCGGGTGGCATCTCAGGCAACTCAAAGAGGCTCCATCCTCATAGCGATGGCGACCTGTACTACGGAGATTGTGTCCGACTGGTACGATAACATGAAAATGAACGAATTACAACGATGATTCAAAGAATGAAACTATGGGTGCTCGCCGCCATCCTGACCATCTGCGGCACAACTGGGCTGATGTTCACCAGCTGTCAGAGCGGAGCCAGGAAATCCTCGAGTCCCGAAGCCACCGACATGATCACAGCGGCGTCCAAGGCGAAAGACAATGAGCGGGTGCTATCCTTGGCAGACAGTCTGGAAAAGGCTGGAAAGATTTCCAAAGGCGAGAGCTATTACTGGCAAGGCCATGCCCACTACCAGATGGGGCAGCGCGAACAGGCAAAGTCCTTGTGGCAAGAGGCTATCAAGGTCACGGAAAATTCTACTGACGCCAACGACCTGGTGTATTATGCCAAGTCGGCCAGTTATCTCACCAGCCAACTTTGCCGTTACGCAGAATATGCCGCTGCCTTGTACACGGCCCTTCCTGTCATCAACCGACTGGAGAAAATAGAGTGCGACACCACCAGCGACTATACCAACCTGCTGGTTTTCGCAGGCTGCTGCAAGGCCTATTTCGACAAGAAAGACTCCACGGCTACCGATATGCTGGAACGAGCCTATCGGCTACACACCGACCGTATCCGGCAGAATGCTTCGAAAAAGGCTTATCGCGATGCTATGGTCGGTATCATCAATATCGCCTACATTTGGAACTATGTCAAAGGATATGAGGAGGGACTGACGTGGACCGAACGCATGGGAGACTTGATGAAGGAATACAAGACGCTATTCGCCGACGACGAAAATTATATCGACAAGCAATGGGCCAGATACTTAATATTCTATGCCACCTCCTTAGAGGGTATGGGCCGTCACGACGAAGCCGAAAGGGCCTACGGGGAATACCTGCAGACACGATTCTCGAACACCAGGGAGGGATGGACCGATGCCAATGACTACCTGACTGTGGCCAACCGATGGGAAGAGGCGGCAGACAACTATTCCTCCATCTTGGAATACCTGCAAAAGGATCTCAGCGTCTATTCATTGGACAACATACAGCGCTACTTGCTGAAGAAGTATCGCTCTCACCAGATGCTAGACCAAGAAGAGTTGGCCAATATGACGGCGCGGCAAATCTGTGAGGTGCTAGATTCCGCCATCACCAACAACCGGCACCTCGACGCCAGCGAACTGCAATCCATTCATGAGAGGGATATGGAGATTGTGAAGGCCGAAGCGAGTTCAGCGCGCCAGCGACAGATTTATACCGGCTTGGTCGTGGCTATATTGATTATTGCTTTCACTATCTACACCGTCTTCCGTCACCGTGCCAATCTTAAACTGCGCAAGGCCCACGAAGAGTTGAAGGTTGCCTACGACCAGTTGGAAGAGACCACCGCTCAGAAGGCTGCGATAGAGAGTGACCTTCGTATTGCCAGCGGCATACAGATGGGCATGCTGCCCGAGAAGTTTCCCACCAGGGCCGAGCGCGACGACGTGCAGCTCTATGCCTCGCTGACCCCGGCCAAGGAGGTGGGCGGCGACCTGTTCGACTTCTATTTCCGCGACGAGAAACTCTTCTTCTGCATCGGCGACGTCAGCGGCAAGGGCGTGCCGGCCTCGCTCTTCATGGCCGTCACCCGTTCTACCTTCCGCACCATATCGGCCCATGAGTCGATGCCTGACCGCATCGTGACCATCATGAACAAGACGATTGCCGACATGAACAAGAACCACATGTTTGTGACCCTCTTCGTTGGCGTGCTCGACTTGCCCACAGGACGACTGCGCTACTGCAACGCCGGCCACGACGCTCCGCTGCTCGTCGGTGCAGGTATAGGCGAACTGCCCTGCGACTCGAACATCCCCGTCGGCTTCATGCCTACGTGGAAGTACTCCCTACAGGAGGCACAGATATTCACCGGCACCACCATCTTCCTCTTCACTGACGGACTGACCGAGGCCATGGATGCCGACAATGCGCAATTCCAGATGGAGCGCATCAACGACGTGGCAAGCCGCGCACTGGCTAACCAACAGCAGGAACCCAACCAACTCATCGACCAGATGATTGAGGCCGTCCACCAGTTCGTGGGCGATGCCGAACAGAGCGACGACTTGACCATGATGGGCATACAGTATATCAAGCAGCAGAGTGACGTGAAGATGTGAACATTAAATAATCAATATGAGTAAAGTTGAAGATACATTACAATCGCCCGAGCAGATAGCCGACCATCTGCGTGTGACATACGTTCCCACCTATCTGCTGGCTTCGGCGGTCATAGTGCTGCTGGTGGCATTCATCGTCTGGGGCTTCCTGGGGAATGTGAGCGACAAGGCCTACTATTCAGGCGTCGTGTTCCCCGTGCAGGGCACTGCCGACATCACCCTGCCCAACAAGGGTATTGTGCGTTCCATGCTGGTGCATAATGGGGACAGCGTGCGCCAGGGACAGACCGTGGCTATGGTCTCCATCGGCGACAGTCATAGTTTCCTGACCAGCAGGGTGAGCGGCCTGGTCATCAGTACCAAGGCGGATAATGAGCCGTTCGAGGCTTTCGACCCTATTGTGAGTGTGGTTGACGGAAATGCCGCCAGCCAACAGTCACAGCACACCCAGCTTATTGCCTATGCCGACAATGAGGCACAGCGTGACCTTCGCATAGGCATGGAGGCCCAAGTATGGCCCGCCGATGAAAAGCGCGACGAGATAGGCTACGTTCGGGGACGCATCACTCAGGTTGTGCGTTATCCGGCCGATGCCGACGAGGTACGACAGACGCTGAAATCGAACATTCTGGCCAAGCGGTTGTTGGAACAAAGCGATGTGGTCTACGAGGTGCGCATCGACCTGCTGCGTTCGCCTGAGGACGCCACGCAATACGACTGGTCGTTTGGCGAGCCAGAAAATGTGAGCATGGGCATCGGCACCTACTGTTCAGTGCTCACCGAGACTCACCGACGCAGCATGTTCCAGTATCTGTTCGAGTCGTCGCGTACACGTTTCCGTAACCTAAAGCAAAAGTTTGAATGATGGCAGAGAAGGCACGAAACCGAAAAGTCAGGCTGTCGATGGTATCGGCATTACGCTATTTCCTAAAGGGCAATATGCTTTTTGCCTTCAACGGTATTATTGTCCTTGCCATTAATTCCATAGTCAACATATTTCCGTCACTGTTTCAGCAGGTTTATACCGACAACATCATCACACAGAAGAACCCGGAATGGTTTACTCCGTTAATAGTGCTGTATTTCCTGCTGTTCGTGCTTGAACTAGGGGTCTGGATAGGGTTCTCAATTTTACGCCGGAAGAGCCAGGCAAGAGTCAATATCACCACTTCGTCGAATTTCTTGTGGACAGTATTTAGACTACCGATGACGCTGCTCACCCAATTTTCACCAGGTGAGCTGGCGGCTCGCTACACCACCATCGCAAAGACCTCTAGGCTGATAGACTACTCCCTGCCGGCCATAAGTTTGCTCATCCTGCCCATTCTCTGCTGCTATTTTGTCATGCTTTTCAACTGGAAACTGGGATTGCTGGAAATTTTCTCCATCCTGTTGCTCGTTTACGTGATGCACAGCACTGCCAACAAACAGAAGGAACTCGCCATGAACCTGGAAGTGACTGAGACACGGTTGCAGAACGTCACAATGACGGGAATGAGTAATCTGGACACCATCAAGGCCTTGGGCGGTGAGCGACACTTCTTTGCACAATGGGAGAAAACCTATGCACAGTCTATGAATGCCCGCGTGACCACCTTCACCAACAATATCTATTTGAGTGCCCTACCGGAGTTTATATTGGAAGTTACCAATGGCGTCATACTGTGTATGGGCACCTGGTTCATCCTGCAAGGTGAGATGACACCTGGCATGATCCTGGCCTCGCAGGGACTTATCAACGAGTCCATCAATCCCATCATCAGGACTATAGCCAGCGTACAGAGCGCTTTGAGGGTCAACTCGTCTATCCAGCGTATTAAGGAGGTGACCGACTGCAGCCAGGAATGCACTGACCTGCGCCTGCCTGCCGACGATGAACTGCCCGACGTGGCCAAACTGGCAGGCGAGATAGAGTTGCGCGACGTCACCTTCGGCTACGACCGCAACCTGCCACCTATCATCGAACATTTTTCGCTGAAAATCAAGGCAGGTGAGCGCATAGCCCTAGTAGGTCCTTCGGGCTGCGGCAAGAGCACCATATTGAGTTTGGTGTCAGGACTGTATGAGCCATGGGAGGGTGAGGTGCTGTTCGACGGCAAGCTCCGCAAGGCCATCGACCGCATGACTTTCGTCAACTCTGTTTCGGTGGTCAATCAGGACGTGACGCTCTTCGAGGGCACCATTGCCGACAATGTGAAGATGTGGGATGAGTCGATAGAAGACTTTGCCATGGTGGTGGCCTGCAACAATGCACAGATACACCAGGAAATCATGGAACGTCCCGGGGCTTATCAAGGTGCTGTCACTGAGCGCGGCAAGAACTTCAGCGGCGGACAGCGTCAACGCATCGAGATAGCCACCGCACTGGCCAAGGAACCCACTATCCTGCTGATGGACGAGGGCACTTCAGCCCTGGATCCTGAGACGGAATCCAAGGTGATGCAGCATCTGTATCACGAGGGTATGACCATGATTATGATTGCCCACCGACTGGAGACCATCGCCCAATGCGAGCAGATTTATGTGGTAGAACACGGACGCATCACCCAGCACGGCACCCACGACGAGCTGTGTCAAATGGACGGCCTGTATAGTAACCTTTTAAAATACGCCTGACGCCATGAAAATGAGTCTTCTACATCAACAGTTATTCCAGCGCATGGATGGTGATCGTAAGGCGATGAGTCAGGCGCGAGACATTCTGCGTGCCATGATAGACCGAAAGCTCTGGAAGCAGATGCAGACGACCGTAGATTTGCCATCGGACATCGAGCAGATAGAGACGTTGTTAGACCGCTATAACATTTTCTACCGCTACATTACGCTGACCGACCGTTGGTGGTCGCGCTGTACGGGCTATATGATGGGATTTATGGCTGACGACGACACGCCCGTCATACTTGTTCCCGGCTTTACAGATTATACGTTCACCCACCCGAAAACTGGCGAACTCATGATGGCCAGCAAAAGTGCCGATCTGCTGAAGCAGGAGGCGCTGATAGCCTGCTTTCCTTTTGAAGAAGGAAAACTGACAGTCAGGTCCATCATGCGCTATGCCATCAGTTGTCTTTGTTTATATGACTTGCTGTACTGCCTGATGGCTTGTGTAGGCGTTGCCCTGCTGACGATGTTTACACCATACGTCTGCAAGCTGATCTTTTCGGAAGTGATCCCTTCAGGTGAAGCTAGCCAACTTGTTCCCATTGCGACACTACTCTTCAGCGCTGCCGTCGGACTGACGATGGTGCAGATAGCCCGCAACTTGGTGGTGGTACGCATCAAGGACAAGGTGGAATATACGCTGCAGACGGCCGTCATGTCGCGCCTGCTGCTGTTGCCGGCCACGTTTGCTAAGCAGTTCACGCCAGGCGACCTCTCCAACCGTCTGCTATCGTTGTCGCGCGTCAGTTCCAACCTGACGGCCAACTTCCTATCGACGCTCCTGACCTTCCTGTTCTCTGCCATCATGTTCGTACAGTTCTTCATCTATGGCGGCCCGCTGCTCTTCACAGGCTTAGTTGTCATCATGATACAATTAGCGGCTATCATACTGGAGTACTACTATACAAAGAAGGTGCAGCTAAGCGTGAATGCCAGCAGTTCACACCTCATAGGCACGCTGTTTTCCTTGTTCTCAGGTATCCAGAAAATCAAGACCAGCGGGGCTGAGTTCCGGGCCTTCCATCAATGGGCAAAGGCCTATGCCCCCACAGAGGTCTATGGCAGCCGCCAGCCTTTGGCCAGTTTCTATGTAACTGGTGTCAGTTATTGTCTCAAATTCCTGCCTATGATTGTGACGATGTGGGCTGCATGGCACTACGGTTTGGTACTCTCCGACTATATCGCATATTGTGCCGTCTTAGGGATCGTCTGCAAGGCCGTATCTCAATTGCAAGGCATTACGAAAATGGTGTCACGCCTACTGCCGGAGATACGGCTCTGCAGTCCCATATTTGCTGCAGGGACTGAGGATAGGGAGGAGGCCAATGTCGTCAAGAACATCACGGGTCGGGTGGACATACGCGGTCTGAAGTTCCGCTATGCCGACGATATGCCCCTGCTATTCGACGGACTCAACCTGAGCATCAACAGAGGCGACTATGTGGCCCTTGTCGGAAGCTCAGGCTGCGGCAAAAGTACCCTGATGCGACTGATGCTGGGATTGGAGCATCCGCAGGCAGGCTCCATCTTCTATGACCAGTACGCCCTGAGTGACATCAACCTGCGTAGCCTAAGGCAGTTCTGCATTGGCATCTGCATGCAGGACGGCCAACTCGTTGAGGGCACCATCCGCGACAACATCATCTTCAACGATCCGAAACTGACAGATGACGATGCCTGGGAGGCTGCGCGTATGGCTGCACTCGACAACGACATCCGCCAGTTCCCCTTAGGCATGGATACACCTATCAGTGTCGACGGCAAAGGTGTGTCGGGCGGACAACGGCAGCGCATACTCATTGCACGGGCATTAGTAAGAAAACCCAAGGTTCTCTTCCTCGACGAGGCCACATCGGCACTCGACAACATCAGCCAGCACATTGTCGTCGAGAACCTGGCTAAGCTGAAATGTACGCGCATCGTCATTGCCCACCGACTGAGCACCATACAGCAGTGCAACCGTATTATTGTGCTGAAGGATGGCCGCGTAGCAGCCGACGGCACCTTTGAGCAACTCAAGGCGCAGGGGTATTTTAATTGATAATTGACAATATACGGATATGAAGAATAGAAACGATATACTCCTCCTGACATTGTTCAGTATGATTACTCTGCATAGCATGGGGCAGACTCCGCTGACCTTGGACGAGGTGATACGGCTGTCCCAAGACAGCGCCATCACCGCCTTCCAAAGCCGACAGGAATACCAGAGCCGGCAAGCATCGTACGAGGCTTTCGAGGCATTGCGCAAGCCACAGCTTTCGTTGAAGGTGGTGCCCAACTATTCCCGCATTGTCAGCGACCCCAGCCGCGACTATGTTTATATACGCAACTTCGACATCCTCTCTACCTCAGCTCAGGTAAAACTCAGTCAGAAGGTGCTGCCCTTTGGCGGTGAAGCATTCATAGGCACGCAGGCCATTTGGAGTGAGTTTTTCCGTGAAGAGGCGTCAGGCCACCCGCGTCAGTTCGTGGCCAGTCCGCTATTGGTAGGCTATAGTCATACCCTGCTGGGCTACAATCCCTTCCGTTGGGAGAAACTGGTGGAGGATCAGCAGTTAAAAGCCGCACGACAGCAACATGAGTACAATCTGCGATGCATTGCCGAGGAGGCTGCCGTGCGCTACTTCCGCCTGGCACGCCAGCAGCGGATGTTGCAGATACGCCAGGAGGAACTGCGGATGAACGACACCCTTCTGGCCATTGCCCGCGAGAAGGCTACCATCGCTATTGTCACGTTGGCGGAACTGCACGCTATAGAGGTGCAGCAACAGAATGCCGCCAACCAGCTGGAAGTGACGCGCCAGGATGAATTGAAGGCCAGAACAGAACTGGCATCCCTGCTACGTATAGATCTGCCGTCTGCCGACCTGCCCTTGCTGACGATACCCGACCTCCCGCCTCTTGTCGGCTATACGCCCGAGGAGGCTGCCATGCTTGCCAAGTCCAACAATCCTGCCTACCAGCAACGGTTGGCGGAACTGACCGAAGCCCGCCATCAGGAAGACAAGGCACGTAAGGAAAGGGGCGTCAACGTCGGGCTTGACATCAACCTGGGCATGCAGCAAGTCAATACGACACTCGGCAGTGCCTATAAGAACCAGCAGCTGTATGCTTTAGGTGCCGTGCAGGTCACCATACCGTTGATGGATCATGGTGCTGCCAAGAAGCGTCATGAAGCAGCTCTCAGTTGGGTAGAGCGTCAGGAGTCGGCATTACAAGAAACAGAGCGCCTGTTGGCAGAAGATGCTACCGTGACCCTGCAGAGAGTGCAATCCTGCAGGATGATGCTTGCCAGCACCGGACAGACCGTCAAGTTGGCTGAAGAGGCGTTTAACGAGGCTGCCGACAACTATGCCAACGGCCTCTGCGACATCAATACCTACACACTGGCACAGAGCAGATGGGCTACGGCCTACAACAACTATCTGACTGCCTTGGAAGATTTCTGGACAACCCACTATCATCTGCAAACACTCATACAATATGAATAAGAAGATTAATTTTTTAACTTTTCACCTTTTTACCTTTTCACTTTTCTTCGCTTGTCAGTCGAAGACAGAAGTGCAGCCAGCTTCGCAGCCGACAGACACGCTGGTCGTAAAACCGGCAAAAAACTCGTCACAACAGCAGGCCATGAATTATTCAACAGCTAGTAAAGGCAAGATAGAAGCCGTGCGTGAGATTCCTGTCTTTAGCCGTCTTGCGGAACAAATCGTTATGTTCGGCATAGAGAAGACGGGACAGCATGTCAAGAAAGGTCAGGTCGTAGCACGACTGAGCGACGCAGCCCTGCGTGAAAAAATCCTTCACAGCCGCGCCAAGCTGGAGAAGGCAGAATTCCAATATCAGGCCATCCTGATGGGGCAGGGGTATAAGCACGACCATCTGGATGCAGCACCAGAAAATATCAAGCAACTGGCGCGCACTAACAGTGGCTATAACGAAGCTAAAGCCGAGTTACATGAGTTGCAGCACCAGCTGTCCTATTGCATCATTACGGCTCCTGTCTCCGGTGCTGTCTCGCAGATTAAGAACACGCTCTACGGTGCCGCCCTGCCTGGTGAGGCTCTCTTCTACATAGTGGACACGGAACATCTGAAGGTGACTTTCGACGTGCTCGAAAATGAACTGGCAAAATACCAGATGGGAGCCAGCCTCTCCGTCTCTACCGTTGCCTACCCCTCTGAACAGCATTCGGCAACCGTTTCTGCCATCAGCCCAGTCATCGACGGCAATGGCATGGTACATATCGAAGCAACGCTGGCACCACATCCGCACCTGATGCCTGGCATGACTGCATTCATTACTATAGTAAATAATAACATCTAAAATATCAAGATGATGAACGTGACAATTCAAGAACAAGACGGCAACATGGTTGCCATTCTGAAGGGCAATCTCAACACAGCGGTTGCCGCAGGAACCGAAAAGGCGATGAATCCCCTGAACGACGTGGAGGGTAAGGACATTATCATCGACTGCACCGACCTGGAATATATTTCGTCGGCTGGTCTTCGCATCTTCCTTGCCATCCTGCAGAATGTCCAGGAAAGGGGCGTGCATGTCTATATCAAAGGTCTCAGCGATGCCCTCAACGATGTCTTTGTCATTACTGGGTTCAGCAACATCTTTGAATTCATATAAGCTCTGCTCCTTTTTCCATCAAGAAAGTGTCTTGATAACGGAGAATATGATTAGTGCATATTATGTCAAAGACAATTTGATAGTAAAAAAGAATCAAGTATTATGAGTACTTACGAAACCATTGACCTGAACGACTATGTTCAGACTGGCGAGGGAGGAACATCCCTCACCTACACACATAAGACGCGTCCCACGATGGCCAAGCTCTTCAATCTTGCCAACGAGGCCGAGCTGGCAGAACGGGAATTCCTGACCGCTCGCGCCGTCTTCGAGATGGGCATACCAACGCCCGAACCTCTCCGATTAGTGACCGACGGCCAGCGCCGAGGTGTGGAATACGAACTGATTAGGAACAAGCGCTCGTTTACGCGCATCATCTCGCAGGAGCCGGAAAGGCTGGAGGAGATTTCGCTGGCATTCGCCCGCATGGCGCGGGAACTGCACACCAAGAAGGCCGATACATCGTGTTTTACGTCCATCAAGGAGACGCTTCGCTGCTTCTATCAGGAGAAAGGCGATAGGGTGACGGAAGAGTACAAGGAGCGTGCGCTGGCGTTCATCGACAAGGCCCCCGATGCTGATACCTGCCTCCACGGCGACCTGCATATCGGCAATGTCATCACCGACGGAAGGTGCAACCTCTGGATTGACCTCGGGCAGTTCAGCTATGGTGTGCCGGAGTGGGACTTGGGATGGATGTGGACCATCTGCAACCGTATGGACGGTCATCGGAGCGACTTCATCCTGCATGTCACCCCTGAGACGCTCAAAGCCCACTGGAACATCTTCATCGCGACCTACTTAGGAACAGACGACAAAGCGACGATTGGCGAATACACGAAACGACTCATGGCGTTCTATGCCGTCAAGTTGCCCTATATGTACGACCTGCTTGTCCAGGGCCGGCTACCCGAACAAGCACTCCAGCAACTGCCGATGGTCATCGGATAAAAAGTGCACAGGGGGTCAGGAACGATGTGCAATTAAAACAACGAGGACAATATGAATAGAATGATGCAATGGGTGATGGCCGCCATCCAGATACTCAGTAGCGCAACGGTGCTGACATCGTGCTCCTATGACGATAACCCTACAGAGCAGCAGGGCGAGTATGCGGGCGTGCCGCTCATTATATACGACACAGACATCGGCTCATCGACCGACGACCTCTTTGCCTTGGAGATGCTCTATCGCTACGAGGACGAAGGACGTTGCCGCCTGCTCGGCGTCATGGTTGACAGAGAGGGCGAACAGAATGCGGCCTTTGCCGACGTGATGAACACGTACTTCGGCCATGGCGACGTGCCTATTGGTCTGATTCGCGACGGCATCAAGGAGCCGAAGGTGTGGATTGACTATGCTCACGTGGCCGACACGAAGGATGGCGAGGGGCAGCCGATGTTCAGCCGGTCCATAGCCGACTATTCGTCGCTGCCCGACGGCTGGCAGCTTTACCGCCGTCTGCTGGCTGCGCAGCCCGACCGCTCGGTGAGCATCGTGAGCGTGGGCTTCGTCACCTGCCTGGCACAGTTGCTGGCATCCGGGGCCGACGCATATTCATCGCTCTCTGGCGTGGAGCTGGTGCGTCGCAAGGTGAAATGTATTTATCTGCAGGGCGGCGTGTTCGGTGAGGCCGTGGAGCCCGATTTCAACTTCGCCCAGGGCATCACGTTCGCCAAGACCTTCTTCCAGAACTGGCCGCAGGAGGTCGATATAGTGTTCTCGCCGATGGAGGCAGGACAGGACGTGGAATATACGCCTGAGCAGGTCATCGCCGACGTCTCGTGGACCGACGCACATCCCATCAAGCAGGTCTATATGCAGTGCGACTGCAACACGGGACAGCGCATGTGGGATGTGATGCCCGTCGTACAGGCTGTGGAGGGCGATGCCCTATTCTCGCTCTCCGGACGCGGCACCGTGACCTTCACCGACAAGGCCGAAACCATCTTCACGCCCTCAGCCACAGGCAACTGCCGCTACCAGCTGACCGGCACCGAAGCATGGGCAGTGCAAATGCTGGAGGAGATACGCAGAGCAAACGTAAAAAATATCAGATAGGGTATAATAATGATAAAAAAACATTAAATTTATACCCGAAGTGGTATATTGTAATAATATTATGCCTATATTTGCACCCGATAAGGTATAATTATGATGACGTTATCAGAATATATTAAACAAAAGCGAAAGAAGAACGGGCTTTCTCAGGTTGAATTGGCGGAGAGGGCCGGGGTAGGACTTCGGTTTGTAAGAGAGCTAGAACAAGGTAAGCAGACATTGAGAATGGATAAGGTAAATGATGTGCTGGCCCTGTTTGGCGAATGTCTTGCACCTGTAAAATGTGACATTGGATGAAGCAGGCAGGAATCTATGTAAACGACATCTACTGTGGCATCCTTACCGAAGACGAAGAGGGATTCCATTTCGTGTATGACAAGGCATATCTTACCCGTTTGGATGCAGCCCCAATAAGCCCCACGATGCCATTAACTGCCCAGCAGTACGATAAAGAAATGATGTTCCCCGTATTTGATGGACTCATTCCAGAGGGCTGGCTCTTGGATATCGCATCATCGTCGTGGAAAATCGACCCACGCGACAGGATGTCGCTCTTGATGGCTTGCTGCAAGGATTGTATTGGTAATATCAGCGTAAAACCATTGGACTATGAGTAAGTGCTTATGTTGTTATCAAGAGTTGGAAAAAGGTCAGGTGGACTTTCATCCAAGCTGTGCGCGTAAGTTTTTTGGCTCTGAGACAGCGCCAATTCTTCGATACACACGCGACAACATGTCGGAACTTGCCCGTCAGGTTATCCGCACCAGTGCGTCGGTAACTGGTGTGCAGGCTAAGATGTCACTGGACGTGAACCGTGGGGGCAAGAACGAACCTGCCAAATTTACCATCGTAGGTCTGTGGGGCAAATACATCTTTAAGCCGCAAAGTGCACAATACCCCTGCCTGCCCGAATTGGAGGACTTGACGATGAAAATGGCCGAAGCTGCCCATATACGCACCGCCCGCCATACACTCATCCGACTAGCCGATGGTGAACTGGGCTATCTCACCCTTAGGATGGACCGAGGGAAAAAGGGTGAAAAGATATCCATGCTGGATATGTGCCAACTGACCAACCGGCTTACCGAGCATAAGTACTACGGCACCTACCAGCAACTGGCTGAAACCATTAAGAAGTACTCATCGGTCCCTATGCTGGATGTTCAGCGATTCTGGGAGATCGTTTTATTCTCATGGATTACTGGAAACTCCGATATGCATTGCAAGAACTTTTCCTTGTTAGATAGCGGTGGGGGTGAATATGTGCTGTCGCCCGCCTACGATCTGCTGGCAGTGCTGCTGGCCGACCCTCAAGATACTGAGGAGATGGCAATGAGCTTTACAGTGGGGGGCGGCAAAAACGGGTTCAATCGCAACACCTTCATCACAGCCTTTACCCAAAGTGGTATTCCTGCCACGGTAGCAGAGAAAATGATAAAGCGAATGAAGACCTACTTACCTAAATGGAATAATCTCATCGACCAATCATTCCTACCAGATAAGATAAAGGCCGACTATCATCAATTATTAAGCAAGCGAATAGAACTGTTATAAAAAAAACTGATAATGAAAAGATACCTGTTCATCTTCATCATTGTTGCCTTCTGTGGGCAGGTTTCGGCACAAAACAGTGTGACTAAACTCATCCACAAGGGATTGGAGTTGATGGACTCGATGGCAGTCAAGGGTGTTGACCGCCGCTACATCGACATCCCGGAACGCCCTTGGCAAATAGTTGTGAAATACAACATGAACCAGAGCATCGTGAAGATGAATACGTCTGGCGAAGCAGGCGGTGTGCCCTATAGTGCCAAGCCTTACCTGAAGACCGAAATGTCGCAGTACGTCGGACTATGGGTTGGCTACCGGGGGCATGGTATGGGCTACACGATGAAGCTCGGGGGAAAGAAAGGCGGTTATCTTTCGATGGCCTCCACGGGTAAGAATTACGGTCTGAACCTGCGTATCCACACATTCGAGAACGATCATCCGCGTTTTGACCTCAACTCCGACCTCATCCCCGAGGACAGCAAGGACGACTGGCAGCAGATGTATATCAAAGAACCTATCAAGGTGCGCTCCCTCATCGCTGACGGCTATTACATGTTCAACGGCAAGCATTTCTCTTACGCAGCAGCCTATAAGCAGTCGCTGCTGCAGAAGCGTTCAGCCGGTTCACTGATGGCTGGGGCGATGTACTATTACGGTCACATCGACTATGCTTCGAACATGAATGCCGATTTGGTCTATCTGATGCATGGCATGGGCAAAGTCAAACTGTGGCAGGGCAGTGTGGGTATTGGCTATGCCTACAACTGGGTGCCGGCCCGTGGGTGGATTGTCAATGTGATGGCTATGCCGATGTTAACCTTCGTCAACAGGATTAAAGCCTATGGCTATGCCACCAACGTTCCAGAGCTGTTGGAAGATCCCAGACTATTGGATGTAGAGATGAGTGATGAGGAGTGGGATGAATGGTGGGAAGGCAACCTTCGCCTGACTCCCATGGGCGAAAAAACGTTCAATGGTGGAGTGATGGTTAATTTCGATGCCCGTATGTCGGTGTGCTATAACTTCGGACGGTACTTCTTGAATGTCTTCGGGCAGTTCAATAACAACCGTTATCAACACAACGACAGTCACGGCTATCTGAACGACTGGTTCGTCAATAGTTCTATTGGCATACGATTGTAAAGGAATCACAACGATTGGGGAATTCGCTAAGAAAAATGTATTTACCAAATATTTAAATAAAACAAAAATGAACAAGAACGAGAAATTTGTCATCACCATCAACCGCGAAGTCGGGACGGGTGGACGTACTGTAGGCCGTAAGTTGGCCGAGAAGTTATGTGTGAAGTACTGTGATAAGGCCGTCATCGACGGATTGACCCAGAAGTTCGGTCTCACACCGGATCGTATCGAGGAGATCAAGGCGCAGAAGAAATCGTGGTGGAACGATATCAACAACTACTACCAGACGCTGATCAACAGTGCCAGCCAGCCTATGGAGGCCGAGGTGAAGCTCGATAATGCCACCATGTTCGAGACTGAGAAGCGCATCCTGCAGGAACTGGCCGCGCAGTCATCGTGCGTCGTTGCAGGCCGCACGGGCTTCATGGTGTTCCGCGAGTGGCCCAATCACCTGAATATCTTTATCCAGGCTTCGGTGGAACACCGCATTAAGCGTGTTATGCGTCGTCAGGACGTCAGTGAGCAGGAGGCCCGCGACATCATTGCGAAGATGGATGCCACCCGCGAGGCGTACATCAAGAAATATGAGGATACCTCACGCTACGACACCCGTAACTACCAGCTCGTTATCTCGATGGATGACCTGACCGAGGACGATGCCGCAGAAGTTATTATGGACTATATCAATCGCACAAGTAAGTAGGCATGGGCCGAGTGCGACTCCCACACAGGCCAACACCTAACTGAAATCATTGTAAATGCCTTTGTATAAAGGAGAAGAAGAGAGGTAGGTGTTTGGAGATCAAGACGCCATTAAATAAAGGGAATCTGAGAGATTTGAGGTAGGTGTTGGCAGAAATCGTCCAAATGTGCAGAAAAATCAGGCCGTAATAGCGGTTTGGGAGTTTCATGGCAGGAAAGTCGGAGTTTCCTTAGTCCAAAGTCGGAGTTTACATAGCCTAAACTCTGACTTTACTGTCTGTAAACCTCCGAATTCTCGAGAGAATTACAGAGAAAGGTGCCACCTTTCTTCAAGTTTGATCTGACCTTTCTCTGGGTTTACAGGCACCATTCTTCTGGTTTGCAGGTTTCTTCTACAAGTATCAGGCATTGGTTGAGAACAAGGCTCTGAAGACACTTGGCGATATTATCAAGCGCGACTTCAGCTCTTTGCCTCAAATTTGATTCAACTCATCAGATTTGGGGCAAACTATTTCCAATGGATTAACGCCGTAACACCAACGGCCATCAATACGATGACCGATGTCAGAGGCCTGATGTCCGATGTGTGGTACACCATCGACGGTCGCCGTCTCACCGGCAAGCCATAGCGATAGCCTGGAAAAGAACTAGGCGTTCTGGAAATGAATCCGGAACGCCTGGTTTATTGTCTTATGAACAGAAGTAGGTCACTATACTCGTACGCCAAAAATATTTTGGAGGACATAGGATATAAAGGATACAATATCAAAATCTTCTTCCTGCTTGTTCTGACTATCCTCATTAGCACACCCTTTGACTCGGACTTCAAGATTGTTCCCCTGCGTATTCTCTGAGGGAAGTGCGTTTGCATTGGTGGTGAACACGAATGAAAAAACTACTGCTGCAACTGTGCTCATGAGCACCTTCTTTGCATTGAAATTCTTTGTTGTCATAATTGTAATTTTTTAAAATGTTTATACTTTGTTTTCTCTGGTGCAAAGATACGATGAATAATTATCTCTTTCCAAATCTTTATGTGTTTTTCTTCTCGTTTTGTTGCGACAATCACTTGAAATAGCGACAAAGTTAAGGGGGAGAGGCCGAAATATGTCGCAATAAGCGGGTTACCAGTCGGCCTTTTAATGGAAAATGCCTCATTTGTTGCCCCAAATTAGCCACAAATGGAATTTTTGGACCCAAAATGAAAGATTTTATCCTATTTTGCTTGTTGGTATGAATAATTTTTGTATCTTTGCAAAAGTAATGACGGTTACGGTAATAACAAATACTATTTTAAGATATGAAGTTCTACGATAGGGAAAACGAACGACAGGTACTTGGCGAGGTTTTGCAGCAGAGTCGACGCGAGGCAAGGATGATGGTGCTGATGGGACGCAGACGTATCGGCAAGACCGAACTATCGCAGCGATGTGGTGATGACACCATACTTTATTTCTTTGTGGGAAAGAAAGCAGAGACGCTGCTATGCCAGGACTATGTGCGTGAGATACGCGAGAAGCTGGATGCGCCAATTCTTGGCACACCAACCTCCTTTTCTGAAGTATTCAGGTTTATACTCCAGTTGTCTGAGAGCCGTCCGTTCACACTTATTATCGACGAATTCCAGAACTTCTTAAAGATAAATCCTGCCATCTTCAGCGACATTCAACGTGACTGGGACTTACATAAGCGCAGCAGTCATCTGAACCTAATTATCAGCGGCTCGGTATTTACACTGATGACTAAGATCTTCGAAGACAAGGAAGAACCGCTGTTCGGACGTGCCGACGAGAAGATGACCCTTGAGCCGTTTACTACTAATGTGCTGAAGCTGATTCTGGCAGACTTCAATCCGAAATACACACCAGAGGACTTGCTGGCTCTGTATAGCATTACAGGTGGTGTCCCCTGGTATGTCACGCTGCTGCTCGACAAGGGCAAGACCACCAAAAATAAAATGCTGGCAGCACTGACTGAGGAAAACTCGCCATTCATCAATGAGGGCAAGAATATTCTAATAGAAGAGTTCGGCACAGATTACGTTACTTACTTCTCTATTCTGACTTGTATAGCCAGCGGCATGAAGACCCGTGCGGAGATAGAGAACGAGCTTCAAAATAACAACATTGGTTCCTATCTAGTGAAGCTAGAGGATTATTATAAGGTAATCACCAAGTCGCTGCCCATCTTCGCCAAGGAGAACAGTAAGAAGGTACGATATGTGCTGAACGACTGCTTCCTGATATTCTGGTTCCGCTTTTTCTACAAGTATCAGGCATTGGTTGAGAACAAGGCTCTGAAGGCACTTGGCGACATTATCAAGCGCGACTACAGTGGCTTGTCTGGTCTGATGATGGAACGATACTTCATGAAGAAGTTCCAGGAAGAGGGCCGTTACATCGTCGGGAAATGGTGGGACAGGAAGGGCGACAACGAAATCGATCTCATAGTCGTTGACATCATCGAGAAAGAGGCTTGGATTTATGAGTTGAAGAAACAAGGTTACCGATACAAGGAAGAAACTTTGCGCGAGAAGGTTGACAAAATGCTAGAGCAGACCCCTGAGCTTTGCAAAATGACGATTCATATCGGGTCATTGTCTCTCGAGGATATATAAGTGCAAAAGGAATGAACTATCGAGTTATACAAGCTCCATTGAAAGAAAACAAACAGTTAAACGAATTACATGGCCTACTATTCACGACATTCCATTTTTCTATACGATAACGACAAACAGAAACTTTTATACCTTCAAACCCTTATTGAAGAGGAGGAACTGTCTTTTGAATTGAGAGAGGAAACCGTCTATCAATACGATGGGGAACCTCTCAACTCGAGCTCAACAAAGTCTGCGAAGAGTTAAATCAGAAAAATGCAGAAGTGCCCGTCCCGCTTTTTGAAGTTATTGATATAGCACATCATCCAACAGTTCTTTTTCACTTTGGGGCTTATACTTTCATTGGATATAACGTTTTCGAACTTTATAGCGAAGACAATCGAACTTATGGGGCTGTTGCATCATTTGGCCATTCGAGTCGAAACTACAATCATCTTCCCTATAGAGCCAAAGCCCAACAGATACTCTATGACTATCTGTTGGAGATACGAAAGGCAGGAAAATTAAGACCGTGATAATTTGCATTATTCGTGTAACAAATGAAATCAAAAGCTATTCAATTCCTTGAAGCCAATCAGTCAGGTGATCGCTCCACGTTTGTTGATGATGCCAAGTGGAGGCGTGATAATGCAGCGTGGCTTAAATTGTCCCATAGGATATCCTATGCCATTATGGATTATATGCAGGATAACCACAAAACACGTAACGACGTTGCAGAGGAACTTGGAGTTAGCCCTCAGTTTGTGAGTAAGATTCTTTCTGGCAGTCATTATATGGACTTAAAGGAGTTTGTGAAATGGGTCTTATGAATTTTCAAGACTGGGTTGTAGAGCGACAACGGCTA
>Ga0247611_10004134_pt1 | contig 20487 bp, 14 predicted proteins | sample 177DNAGHGhighgp2_FD_192422 | JGI IMG/M metagenome (GOLD analysis project Ga0247611, IMG submission 192422) | Sheep rumen microbial communities from Palmerston North, Manawatu-Wanganui, New Zealand - 1770 DNA GHGhigh gp2 | ecosystem: Host-associated > Mammals > Digestive system > Stomach > Rumen...
GGTATGTGCATTGAAACGCCGAGTGGAGGAAGTTTCAATAGCAGCAGCAAGACAGTGGTCAACTCCAGTGGCAGTGCTGCCTCTACCGTTGTTTTCAAGATGGGGCTTGCCGTGAACTCTACGAATTTCCCCGACGCGAACTTCCGCAATTGGCTGCTGGAGCAGTCGTATGGCAAAGACGGATACCTTACTTTTGCAGAGATTGCTGCGGTGACGGAAATTTCTGTTCGGTTGGTGCACATCTCCAGCCTCAAAGGAATTGAGTACTTTCAGGCGCTGGAAGAACTGGATTGCCGCTCCAACGATCTGACCACCCTTGACGTGTCGAAGAACACGGCGCTGAAAAAGCTGTATTGCGACTACAACGATCTGACCACCCTTGACGTGTCGAAGAACACGGCGCTGACATATCTGGATTGCCCCCACAACGATCTGACCACCCTTGACGTGTCGAAGAACACGGCGCTGAAAAAGTTGTATTGCTACTACAACGATCTGACCACCCTTGACGTGTCGAAGAACACGGCGCTGACACTTCTGGATTGCTCCTGGAACGATCTGACCACCCTTGACGTGTCGAAGAACACGGCGCTGGCATATCTGTATTGCTATAACAACAGGCTGATTTCCCTTGACGTGTCGAAGAACACGGCGCTGATATATCTGCAATGCTCCAGCAACGATCTGACCACCCTTGACGTGTCGAAGAACACGGCGCTGACCTCTCTGGTTTGCATTAACAACGGGCTGACTTACCTTGACCTGTCGAAGAACACGGCGCTGGAAACGCTGGATTGCTACGGCAATCAGATTAGCGGAGATGCTATGGCCAACCTCGTCAACAGTCTGCCATGGGTGACAGGTGATTGTTCTTTTATTGTATGTGACGACAATCGAACACCCGACAACGTCATTACCACCGTACAGGTGAAAATCGCCACGGACAAGGGCTGGAAGGTGAAGAAAAAACACAGTAAAAGCAACCAAGACTACGTCGGTCTGGGCGACGTCAATGGTGACAAAAAGATCGACCAGACCGACCTCGACACGATTGTCGACATCATCATGGGGCGGGTAAACTTAGGATATGCCGGCGACCTGAACAACGACGGCAAGACTAATGCCGCCGACGTGGTGAAGATGGTCAACGTCTTCAGGTCCCTCGGGAAAGGAATCTGGTGAATCACATAACGTTCTGACCCAGTAGAATGTGCATCATCACGATGGACAACTAATCAAATTTGCCTTTTTTGATTACGCAATGCTCAATTATATAATTGTAGAAGTTGCCAACTCTACTATTTTATAATAATACAAAAAAAAGTGTATAATGTAGTTTTATTTAATGAAAATGTTTAACTTTGCATCAGAATTATGATGCAAAGGACAATTATGAATAAATATTATCTGTTTGTTTTGCTGAGCGTGCTCACAAAGTGTCGACACTTTGTGAGCAAGGAACTCTATCACATCCATCAGCATGAGTCATTCTTCATAGTCCGAGCAAAGAAGAACTTGCAGTACAAGTGCATCAAATGGCGGAGAAGGATGCCAAGAAACGTATTAACTGATTCCGAGATTATGCTGACGGATTACATCACTTCAAAGAAGTACAAGGAAAAACTCAGACTGGTCAAGTTCTATGATGATCTCATTGACAGACAAGACTCCTTTGAAAGAGTTGTTTGAAAAGACTAAATTCAACGATGTCAAAGAACAATTTGATCCCCTCATTCCGGGGCTATTTGATTAATATTTAACTCGTCCCAATTTTAACGGGACACTTATGACTAGACATTGATTTAAAATCGTCAATAAACACATCACACAATTCTTCCAGTTCTTCCTCTGAATAATACTCGCATTTATATATGTGCTCACCAGCATAATGTCGCAAATCGAACTCCAAACGAGCGGTTCCATATTCACTTAACATATGGTCACTTAAAATCCCTTCGGTAAAAGATGCAGAATAACTATTATCAAAGTCCATCATTTGATCAAGTAAAGAAGATTGTCCTATTGTATGAAGGTAATTTCTAACTTTTTCCATGAGTTCCCTTCCGTATTTCAGTTCTTTTTCGTCATTCTTATCCTTATTGTTCTTCAGCCAGAAGCACACGCTTTTATTACTAGCATCTAACATGCTGATAACATTAGCCGGCTGTGTATAATGGTATAATTGAGACGGTGTCTCTGGTTGTGTCACTTGTAGAAATTCTGTCATTGCATTCTCCTATTATTTACAGTTGTCCCTATCCCAATTGTTTGTGTTTAATGTATTGTTTTTAAGACTCTTTCCAAATTACAATGATTCTTTCAACAAGTCCAATAACCTATGTATCGTAGTTGAAGGATTTTGGAATTCTACCAATTTCTTTGCCCTTTTTAGTGCCTGATCTTTATTCTTGGCAAGCACATCCTTTTCTTCTTCTGACAAAGTTCCCTTCTTGTATTCTTTCGAAACCTTCTGCAACTTCTTAATGCACTTGTATGACGAGATTTCCGATTTCTGATCCTGATAATGCAACAAAAACCATAGTTCTATACACGGGTTAGAGACTATCAGTTCTGCATTAGGTATCTTTTGCAGCTGTTCCAACATCCCATCAACGTCCAAATCATACATCAAGAAGACTTTATCTTGCTCGGTTTGCACATACTCACTCTTTGATTTTACAATATAATCTTCTGAGATATTCGACTTGCCTTTCTTTACTATGACCTGAATAGGAGCACGATATAATGAACGCAGGAACTTGACATACGCAATTTCCGTCTCACCTTCACAGAAAACAAAGAAGTTGGGCTTCATTTGTTTTCCCTTAGATATACGAACTTTTCTTCCCATTTTAGCCAAGTCGTTTTAAGTTAGTCGACGATTCGTCAATATAGGGGATTGCATCAAAACGACCTTGCAAGTATGCCTTCTCTGCATCCATATTCTCACGGAAATCCTTAAAATCAAAGAGAGAATACAAATCTGAAGACCCATCATCACGCTTATTAACGAAATACACCTGGTCTTTCCTCAACTTTCTCATGTTGAGCAGATTAGTATTATGCGTAGAGAATATGAGCTGAGCCGATTCACTTTGATGGAACAGATTAAGAATATACTCCACCAGATTCACATGTAGTCCCATCGATATTTCATCGATCAGAAGGACTTTGTTGCCCTTGATGATATTCAGAATAGTCAACATCATGTGGAAGAACTCTTGAGTACCACTCGACTCCTCTGAATAAAAATCAAATGGGACTTCCGGATTATTCCTATGGAATGTCGTAATCTTCAACTGAGGCTTTTGTATATCATCCCTTGAAAGTAACTGATTACTCAGAGGATCAAACACTGCTGTAGTTAGTGAACGTAACTCATGCTGACTGCGAATATCAATAATATCACTATCTGCAGCCTTGAGCACCCTCAAAATCAAGTCCTTGTTCTCATTCAAAAGCGACTCTATGGAATAACTATTATAGCCAAAATAGTTCAAAATAAAACGCTCATTAAAATAGCGGAACACATCCTTAGCTACATCACGATCCATCTGACTGGCACGAGATACAAAGAGCGTTTTTTTCGATGTATTACCAGCCACGTCCATAGGTCTGCGAATAGCAGAACGGAACTCATAGATATCCTTCTTGTCTGGGCCTTTGCGTTCATCTCGTGAAAACACCAACTTTTTTCTACCAACAGGGTAATAATACAGTTCCTCTGTTATAATCTCAGTTTTTGTCAAGGAGAAACTATACTCGTATTCAACACCCTCGATTAAGAATCGGATGTAAAATTTACTGGGCTTACCTATCCCACCGAATTTAAATGGAGTAAAAGCAAAGATTGTATTCTCATTATAATTATGCGACTCGAAGATCATCTGCACACAAGCTCTTATCGCTTTGATAATGTTGCTCTTTCCTGATGCATTAGCTCCATAGATAGCAACAGTCTTCAATAGCCTTTCGTCATTGCAAACGAAAGTATTACCCAACAGGTCCTTGGATTCTTTAGTCTGAAGACTCGCTGCCTGCATATCCAAAATCACTTCTTCGTTAATAGAAAAAAAGTTACTTAATCGAATTTGTAATACCATCTTGACTTCAATTTTGCAAAATTTCTGCAAATATAGTGATTAAAATAGAATAACACAAGTTTTAATCTTATCTTTTAATCATAATTAACATGAAAGATCAATCAAGGTAACTACTCAGTCCCATGGGCATGAATAGTCTACTTACTGTTGTACGACAGCAAGTATAGCATTAAAGGAGAACCAAAGTACCGCTGCCGAGTTCAATGTCAATCTTGTTACAGCATTTAGTGTCATTGTACGTGAACCAAGGACGATGACAATGCTAATGTCGTAAAAGATGTCGTAAAAGGTGTCGCAAAAGAACTAACTGACAGACAACAAGTTATACTTGAACTTCTTTCTTTAGACCCCACCATGTCCGCGAAAGCCATTTCGGAAAAGATTTCGGAAAAGGCTTCGGAAAAGTTTACTCAATAAATGTACAGAAAGATGTCTTATAAGATGTCCAGAAAGAATTGGATAGTAGCTGATAAGAATAAATTCATCGGTCATGACCGACAAATTATAAAACGACCCGCACATTTGAGCATCGTTCTTGGCTTAGGCAAGCGACCTAAGTCGAGCGGAGAGGCTTGGCGGGTTCTAGCGATGCAAAAGTACGAATTATTTCCGAATCTCACAAGCTTTCTGTTAAAAATTGGATCTTTTCCAAACTTTTTATTAGTATTCTTATGGCTGTTTCGATAGAAAATCGTACCTTTGCCGATGGTTATTAGATGTTTGCTACAAGGATGCTTATAAGCATTTTGCAACATTAAGACCGCAAGCTCACGCAAGTAGTTGTAAATCAATGAATGTCTCATTTGAGGAGGTGAAATAACTCCAAAAAGGCAACATATTTTCAAAGATGAAGGATTCGAATAAGAGTCCTTCATCTTTTTATGTACAAAAACCGTCATCTATCACTTTTCTTTGTATCTCATTGTATATCAAATAATTAAGTGAAGTGACAGATATTTTCAATCTATCACTACTATCACCCACAGTAAAACAACTTGTTTTACTTTCAAAGAAGGCCCATCTATAACGTGTTTAACATACTTCCAACGAAGTAAAACAACTTGTTTTACTATTTAACACAACACAAATACATTACAAATATCTTATTTACAGGCAGTTAACTAATATGAAAGCAAAAGTGATAGTTAGTGACAGTTTTAAAACAACTATCACCTTATATAACCACCTAAATTACAGCATATTATACGAAAAAGTGACACTTTTGCGAAAAAGCTAAGGAGCCTATGCCGGCCGTCTGTATCATGTCTAGTTCAATGTTTGTCATACTCACCTACGTTTATCATTAGGAAAAAAGTCGACGCATACGATTGTTTTTGTGAACACCAATGCTAATTGTCCGCTAAGATACTGATTCTATTTGGTTCTTGCAATGATTTCAGCGATATTTCGATCCCACTATTTGGTTAAACTTTCTGAAATCATGTCTGTTTTTCAGGATATTTGTCGTATATTTGCACAAAAACGCGCCATGAGCAGGAAACTGTTTTGCGAGATTTCACCCTTCACCTATCGCCTCTCGATGGAGAAAGAGATACTGAAGCGGCATCTGAGAGACCTCTTTCGGAAGACCCGCTTCGCCCATGAGCGGACTGAGGCATCCCTGCCCGTCGTCGTCTATCGCCACAACTCGCTGATCCGCCGCCGACTCGGCAATGTCAACATGCAACTGCAAGAGAACAAGGCCACCAACCTCGCCCTCGCCGTGAAGCATATCGACGGGCTGCTGATCCATCCTGGCGAGACGTTCTCAGTATGGAAACTGGTGGGGCGAACCACCAAGCAGAAGGGATACAAAGAAGGACTCACCATCGCCAAGGGACAGCCAGCACAGGGCATCGGAGGCGGGCTCTGCCAACTGTCGAACCTGATACACTGGATGGTCTTGCATAGCGAACTGACCATCACCGAGCACCATCATCACGACGGACTGGACCTCTTTCCCGACTTTGGCAGGCAGATACCCTTCGGCACAGGCACCAGCATCTCGTACAACTACATCGACTATCGTATGAAGAACGAGACCGCCAACACCTATCAACTCCGCCTGAGGGTGGACGATGAATACCTGTGCGGCGAACTCCGTGCCGTATCGTCCCAGTCACACTCCTTCCACGTTCATGCCGAGAACGAGTTCTTCTCAGAAGAAGACGGGACGATATACCGCAACGGCCAGGTCTATCGCGACGTCATCGAGCGCGCCACAGGCCGTTGCATCGACAGCCAACTCATCCGTACCAACCACGCCAGAGTGATGTACGAACTTCCCCCAACAGCCACTATCCAAAGAAAATCCTGACGGAGAGTCTGCAGAGTAAAAAGCACCCATCATGAGGAACGCCAAATTACACAGTAAGAAACGCCAAGTCACGCAGTAAGAAACGCCAAGTCACGCAGTAAGGGATGCCTTCTATACCCCCATAGGAGGCATCCCTTACTGTCGTACAAGGCATCAGAACAACTCGTGGAAGGCATCGGAACGAGGGTTAGAAGGCATCCCTATGAGCGAACCCCCTGTTTTGCTATGTCCGGATAGCAAAAAGAAGAAAAAACAATTCTATGGAGAAGACGTTCGCAAAATCAGGACAACACCTAACAGAATCTTCGGAAAAGCCTTTGTACAAAGGAAATTTGAGATGTTAGGTGTTGGCAAAACACCTAACATACACCTAACCAACACCTAACATTACACCTACCTGAAGAACTACCTGAGCAACATGAAGATTAACTCTGGAGCGACTGGTAAGAGAGATGCAGAAATGGGTGATTGATGTAGAAGATGAGTGAGGTGTTGGGTTAGGTGTTTGTTAGGTGTTAGGTGTTTGAAAGCTGGAAGCCCTTTAGATAAAGGGCTTCCGGAAAATCAACGTTAGGTGTTACCCTCAAACCGAAAATACGATAATAATTAGTAAGTGATATCAATCACAGGGCGGAGGATATCTGTATTAGATAATCCTGTAGTTTGGCTTGGGCTACTTACTTTAATTCCACCATTGATATTCATAGAGATTTTTGCATATTTCAGTTCTGATGTAGTATCGCAAAACAGAAGGATTCCTTGTTTTGTTATCCTTGATGGATCAATTGCATTTGCATTGAGGGCAAACGACTCTATTTCAGCATATGTCGCTAAACGCCAAGTTCCCGATATACCTTCTACAGAAGGCCAATTCCGTAGTTCGCCATTAAGACATGTTTCCAGGTCTTTATATTTCTTTTGGGTCTTTATTGTTGGTATATCTGTCTCTTCTGTTGGCGAGAGCAAGACGGCTGTATGATTTGTTTCATTGACAGAGACAACATAGCAACCTTTATAGAGTTGACCTGCGACGGGGGTTTCCGTGTTATCAGAGCCGCCTGAGCCTGCATTGGGATCGTCCGTACCAGAACCGCCTGAGCCTGAGTCGCTGATGGCATTGGATTCATCGAAGTCGAAGGGGATGGTAGAGGGATCGGTGGTCCAGGCCTGAAGGGTGATGGCACCCTCGAGGGTGACGCCAAGGGGCTCCGTATAGGTGCCTGAGATATTATACCGATTGTTGGCCGTCAAGGCATTCTCGGCGGTATAGGTATAACTGCTGCTACCCGTTTCGCCGCGAGTGAAAGTGACGGTGATCGTAGGTACGCCCTTCGAGGGGAAGGCGAGTTGATGGGGGGCTGCCTCCCAGACGCCAGCAGTAGCCGACTTGGCGAGGGCAAAGGTGCAGGTGAGTGGCGACTCATCCACATAGGAGCCATTAAAACGGATGCCTGAATAGAACGGCGCCACGGAGACGGTGACAGCCGTGACCTCGTCTGGCATCTGGCTGATGGTGACGGTTGAGAGTTCGAGCACCTTGCGCTCCAGTTCCAGGTTGACCGTCTTGCTTTCGCCATCGCCGAGGGAGGCTGTAGCAGAGGCCATCAGCAGGTCGCCCATCGCCTGACCCTCAGCCTGGCTGATGACGGATGTGGGCGATGGTGTCGCAGGGAACTGGAAATGAGAGAGGTCGCTGGGACTGAGGGCACAGAGCGTGTAGGCGCCTTGTGGCAGTTTGACTGACGCAGAGGCAGATGTATAACTACCAGCGGCATCCGTCTGAAGCGTTCGCACATACTCGCTGCTGCCATTAAAGAGGAAGATGGAGGCGACAGACGATGCGTCTCCCTCCCCACCCCTGGTGTGAGTAACGATACGGAGTTGATTGTCTGACGACTCATAGACAGACTGGAGGTCTGACTCCTGTTCACTACAACTGACTAGACACGCGAAGCCCATGATGGCTGCGGCGGAATGAATCACAAATCTGTTCATAATTCTGCATTTTTAATAGTTAGACATGTTAACATCGGGTGGGCGCTGACGGATTCGAACCGCCGACCCTCTGCTTGTAAGGCAGATGCTCTAAACCAACTGAGCTAAGCGCCCGTGTTTTCAATTGCGGGTGCAAAGGTACAAATAAAAGTGAAGAGCGAAGAGCGAAGAGTGAAGAATTTGCTTTCGCTTAACAAATGTTAACCCTTTTAGGTAAAAAGGCGCTCGATATCCGTCTGTGGGAGGATGGTAAGGACAGACTTGCCGTTGGGCGTATAATTGACGTTCGAACAGGCAAAGAGTTCGTTGATAATCTGCTCCATCTCGTCGTTGGAGAGCACCTGTCCATAAGGCGTGGCGACACACTGGGCTAAGGACAGGGCTACTTTTGAGTTGACAGTTGACAGTTGACTGCTTACAGTTGATTTGACTGCGGCAGAATCATCGGAGAGAGAGTCATCTTCTGAGTCAGCCACAATCTGTCGGATGAGGGTGACAGGGTCTACACCCTCGAGGCCGGCAGGGATACCGTTGACGGCAAAGGAGTTGCCACCAAGGTCAGAGAGGTCGAAGCCCATGGCCGTGAGACTGGGCAGCATCTTCTGGAGCACGACAGACTCTGCAGGCGAGAATCTGACAGACTCAGGGAAGAGCAACTGCTGAGTGGCCACCGTATGGTTCTCAAGTTGTTGGAGATAGCGCTCATAACGGATGCGCACATCAGCCCTGTGCTGGTCGATAATCATGAGTCCCGACTTGACGGCAGTCATGATGTAACAGCCCTTATACTGATAGTGAAGGGGAGAGAGGTCAGTGTTTAGGGGTAAGGGATGAGGGGCAAGCGACGAGAGGTCACCTTCGTCTGCAGGGAAGAGCGACTGGTCTTTCTCAGAAGGCGTGGATGGGCCTGAAGAGACGATATCGTAGAGTTGCTCCCAATCAGGATTCGGAGATACGGAGGTGCGGGGGTACGAGGGCGCGAGATGACCACCCTTGGAAGAGGTAGAGCGGAAGGGGTTGTAGTCTGGGTCATAACTCACCTTGGGGGCCGTGATCTGATCGTGTGCAGGGTCGAAGACAGGGATATCCGGTTTGCCCTGCACATCGAAGTCGATAGACGGCACATCGCAGAAACGGCCCAGGGCATCGCGCACCGTAGCCGTCAGCACCTGCCAGATGGCCTGCTCGTTCTCGAACTTGATTTCCGTCTTCGTGGGATGGATATTCACATCGATAGCCGCAGGGGCGACCTCTATATATAAGAAATAAGGTACCTGCATGCCCTCTGGTATCATGCGGTCGTAGGCCGAGACGACGGCCTTATGGAAATAGGGATGCCGCATGTATCGCCCATTGACGAAGAAGAAGTCGTGGCCCGCCTTCTTACGGGCTGTCTCAGGCTTGCCCACAAAGCCCGTGATGTTGCAGAGCGACGTCTGCACCTCTACAGGCAGCAACTCCTGGGTGTACTGCCGTCCATAGACATCGGCAATACGCTGGCGCAGGCTGGCAGGCTTGAGGTTCTGCAGTTCTGCCCCATTGTGATGGAGGATGAAGTGGATGTCAGGATAGACCAGCACGATACGCTCGAAGGTCTGGAGGATATTGCTGAGTTCGGTGGTGTTGGACTTGAGGAACTTACGCCGAGCAGGGACATTATAGAACAGATTGTCCACCTTGAAACTGCTGCCCAAGGGAGCGGCTGCTGGTTCCTGAGCCACCACCTTCGAGGCTGCTATCTGCAAACGCGTGCCTATCTCATCCTCAGCCATACGGGTCAGAAGTTCCACCTGAGCGACAGCAGCAATAGAGGCGAGGGCCTCCCCACGGAATCCCATCGTATGGAGGGCGAAGAGGTCGTCAGCCTGGCGGATCTTCGATGTCGCATGGCGCTCGAAAGCCAGACGGGCGTCCGTCTCAGACATGCCCTTTCCGTCGTCGATGACCTGGATAGAGGTGCGCCCTGCGTCGACAATGATCACACGGATGGTCTTCGCACCAGCATCGACAGCATTCTCCACGAGTTCCTTGACCACCGAGGCTGGTCGCTGGATCACCTCACCAGCCGCAATCTGGTTGGCTACGCTGTCAGGGAGAAGGGAGATGATATCGGACATTTCTGTTTACAGTTTACAGTTTACGGTTTACAGATGTTCACTTACTTTTTTTTTCTTTTCATCATTACCTTTTTTGTCATTCTTCCCACGCCAGTTGAAGATGTCGTAACGGTTGATGGGGCGAATATAGTCGTACCACATGAAGCCTGGCAGATGCTTGCGATCAGCAGGAATCTGGTTGAGGGGATACATCGTGCCAGAGGTCTTAGGGGTCCACACGCTCTCGAGTTTCTGGCCCTTGAGGAACATGCGGAGTTCGCTGGTCTCCTGATAATTGTAGATGATAGGCAGCGTGTCGCCCTCCTCGAAATAGTAGCCGATGAGCACATTGTCCTTCGCCCTGGCCTGCCGTATCTTACCCTCTACGAAATAAGAGAACATCTCACGAGAGGACACCTGATTATAGCAGGCCGTATCCGACTTCAACTGCTGGATGGAGAAGGCATTGCCGATGATATGGGTATGGTCGATCACAGAGTCTCGTATATAGACATTGACGAGGTCGCCCACCAGTTGCTGGCCGTTGTTCCACATGATGGGATCATGGTAAAGCGTCATGCAAGAGTCTTTCGAGTTATAGACGAGTGAGTCGCAGACGGCCTGCACATCACGACGGAAGGCCCTGACATGATGATAGGCATGGATCTTACGATAGACGGAGTCGGTCTCGATATTGAAGGTGACGAGTTTGAATGTGTCAGCATGCACGAAGAGCGAGTCGCCCTGCGAGAAGTCGATGGCTACAGCGCTGTCTGTACACATGGCATAACCAGTGTGTTCGTAGTACTCGCCATAGTTGCCTGTGAACTTATTACGATTGACGGAGTCGACATAGACTACATCATAGAAAGCCTGGCTGAAGCCCATCTTACTATCATAGTAGACGCTGTCGCCTACCAGCATCTTTCCCCCGTTGGTCATCACAGAACGGTTCATCAGCCGCGCCCGTTCCAGTTTGGTGTCGTAAAAGCCCAACTCTGAGTAGATATGATTGTTGCCTGAGGTGATGTTTGAGGGTCCTACGATGTGGGCCATCGAGTTATGATTGTCATAATAGAGGGTATCGGTGGTGAGGAAGAAGTCTGGATTCTTCATCTTCACGTCGTAATTGAACACCGACATCTTCGTCTGCGTGTTATACTCGCCCCAGTCGGAGGTCAGCGTCGTTTTACCGTCGACCATCTTACCCCCCTCGAAGAAATAGGCGTTATCATAGATACGGTCGAAATCGAGGGAGTCTGTGTAGAGTACGGTCTTACGATGTCTGAGCACGACATTGTATCTGGCACGCGCTATCTGCTCATTGCCGTCATAGTAGGCGTAGTCGCTGAAGAGTGAGAGTGTATCACCCTGATACAACTTCACATTCCCAAAAGCCTCGAATGAGTTGGAGGCCTCGTAGAAGTAGGCGCTGTCGCAATAGAGCCGTGCCCCCTGATGGGTGAAGTGAACCTTGCCGTTGAGGATGGTGGCATCGGCATTGAGGCGCTGGTCGTAGTGAAGCACATCGGCGTGGACCAGATAGACACGTGAGTCCTGGACCTTGGCTCTGCGGGTAGGGCGTTTCGTCTTCCCCTTCTGGGCATAAGTGTCGAGACTGGTATAACACACCAGCACACACAACAACGCCACCAGATATAAGAAAGACCTTCTCACTTCTTACCTCTCACCACTACTTAATCCACCCTTCGTATTCGAACTTACAGTCCTGATAGCCATCGTTCAGACGGGTGTAGACATTCTTGATCTTATCGACCACCCACTGATGGATACGATCGTTCTGACGACGCTGCGTCACCACGTCCTTCAGTGTCTGGAAGTCCTCAGAGATAGAAGCCTTATGACCTTCCACACGATTCTTCAACTTGGCGATGACACAGACGGTCTTGCCTCGCTGGTTGATCATCTGGAAAGCATGCGACACCTGTCCCACCTGCATCGTATCGACGACCTTTGCCACCTCTGGAGGCAGGTCCTGCATCTTGAATCGAGAGGTGATACGACCAGACTGGTCGCTATTCGACATCAGGCCCTTGTTATTACGAGTGTCCTTATCGTCGGAGAGCATCGAGGCGGCATCCTCGAAGGAAAACTTCTCTGCACGGATATCATCAGCGATGGAGTCGAGACGAGCCAGCGTACGCTCGACAGCCTCGTCAGGAACAATCGGCTTACGGAGGATATGACGCACATTGACCTTGTCGCCACGCTTCTCGATGAGTTGGATGATATGGAAGCCGAACTCAGACTCCACAATCTTCGACACCTTCTTGGGATCGGTAAGGTTGAAGGCCACCGAAGCGAAAGCAGGATCGAGCATACCTCGTCCAGAGAAACCTAGTTCGCCACCACGACGGGCAGTACCAGGATCCTCGGAATAGAGACGGGCCAGCGTAGAGAACGAGGCGTCGCCGCGATTCACACGGTCAGTATACTCACGGAGTTCATCCTTCACTCGATTCAGTTCCTCGACAGGGATCTTAGGCGTGTTCTGGACAATCTCCACCTCTACCTCGGTAGGGATGAAAGGCAGACTGTCCTGTGGCATATCCTTGAAATAGCGGCGCACCTCAGCAGGTGTGACTGCGATATCCTCAACGAGTTTCATCTTCATCTTCTGCACCATCTGACGGTCTTTCAGTTCCTCGCGCAAGTCGTTACGAATCTGCGACAGGGGCTTATGACGATATTCTTCAAGCCGTTCGCGAGAGCCGTCGACCATCTCGAGCCAGTAGTTGATATGCTGCTCGACCTCAGGAGCCACATCAGCATCAGTCACCTCGATACTGTCAATCTGTGCCTGATGCTTGAACAGTTTCTGCACAGCGATCTGCTCAGGGATCATACAGTCAGGATCGCCATTCCACTTCATTCCTTCCATCGCAGCCTGCATACGGAATGTCTCTACGTCGGACTTCAGGATGGCCTCATCGCCCACAACCCAGATGACCTCGTCGATGACGGTGCCCATGTGTATGGAGTCACTGTCAGCAGGACTAGCGTCACTAGTATGACTAGTCTGACTAGCGTAACTAGCATAACCACCACTATTAGTAAAACCCGCGGCCGCCCCGAAGATGGGGAGACCTACGAGCAGGGTTATGATGTGATTTCTTGTCTTCATCAGTGTCGGTTTACTGTTTTCAATACGTCCTCATATATCTTCACAGGGTAGCGCTGACGAAGTGTTGCCACCCACTCCTGTTCGAGTGCCTGCTGAAGGTCTTCAACCACCTGACTGCGAACATCCGTATAGTCTTCAGGCTTCTTCAACTTCTTGCCATAGACGGCGTCGATGGGATAGTCCTTATTCACCTCGACAGGTTGATCGAGTGCCGTACGGAAGATCTTATGATCAACCAGACGGCTGTCACCCGGCTTGAAGAGTCCCTGCTCCACACGGATGCGGATGATCGAGTCTGGGTTGAAGGTCTTGCGCAGCACATCAGCCCACTGGCCAAATGGCAGGCCCTTCACGCAGCGCTTCACAGCCTTGACGTCAGCCTGGTCCTTCACGTGGTAGGCGATACCCTTGAAACGAGGCTCAGGGAAAGCATATTTCTTCTTATGAGCACGGAACCAGGCATCGAGACCAGCCTCATCCTTTGAAGCCTTCTCCCAAACCCGACGGTTGCTGATCTCATAGACCAGCAGTCCATCGTGATACTCCTTGATGAGGTATTTCATATCCGAGTCGACAGCACTCAAGGAGTCTGCGCGACGAATCATATACTGTTCCTCTGTCATCTGACCACCTGCCACCGCACTATGGATTTTTTGATTGGCGATAGCATCACGGATGCCCTGCTGCTCGAACTGGCGGACGATCTGATCCTTGAGTTCCTCGAAAGGCTCGAGTTGTTTGCGTCCTTTCATCAGGATGATATGGTAGCCGTCTGGTCCCAAGACAGGACGGCTCACCTCTCCCGTCTGGAGCGCATAGGCAGCCTCCTCAAACTCAGGATACACCTGATTAGGACCTATCCACGCCAACTCGCCACCTTTGGCAGCACTTCGACGGTCCTGAGACACCTTATTACAGAGTTCGGCGAAGTCTGCGCCCTGTTTGATGGCCTGCCAGATGGAGTCAGCCCGCTGTGCGACAGCCTTCTGTTCCTCTGGCGTGGCCTTGGAGGAGAGACGGAGGAAGATATGTGCAGGAAGGATGAGTCCCTTTGTACCGATCTGCTCCTTCGCACGGTCATAGGCCTTGCGAGCCTCATCCAGCACCTCGGCATCGGTGGTCATCGTAGGCAGCACCTGCTGATTACGATAGATGGCAAACTCATTCTTAAAGGAGGTCAGTGTGTCAAGTCTGGCATCAACGGCTGCAGCCACCTTCATCTTATAGATGGCATAGAGGTCGGCATATTCCTCGACAGTCTTCTTGTCGATCACGCCGTCCGCATTATTCTTGTTGAAAGAATACTCGAATTCTGAACGCGTCACGTCCACGCCGTTGACCGTCATCACCACAGGGTCAGACTGAGCCTTGACCGTCAAGGCTGCCACCCACAGGGCTGCACATAAAAGAGACTTCTTCATCTTCAATTTTCAATCTTCAATATTCAATCAATAATATTAATCGTTTGGTCTTGAATAGTTTGGAGCCTCACTGGTGATGGTGATATCATGCGGATGGCTCTCGTTTACACCTGCATTGGTGATACGGGTGAACTTCGCATCGTGGAGTTTCTCGATGGTAGCGGCACCACAGTAGCCCATACCCGAGCGCAGACCACCCACCATCTGATAGATCACCTCCTGAACGGTTCCCTTGTAAGGCACACGGCCAGCGATACCCTCTGGCACCAGTTTCTTCACCTCCTTCGTGTCACCCTGGAAGTAACGATCCTTCGAGCCGTGCTTCTGTTCCATGGCTTCGAGAGAGCCCATGCCACGATAACTTTTGAACTTACGACCATTGTAGATGATCGTGTCGCCAGGACTCTCCTCAGTACCAGCCACGAGCGATCCCATCATCACGCAACTGCCACCAGCGGCAAGTGCCTTGACGATATCACCTGAGTAGCGCAGACCGCCATCGGCGATGAGGGGGACACCCGTACCCTTCAGCACGCTATAGACATCGTAGATGGCACTGAGTTGGGGCACGCCCACGCCAGCCACCACACGAGTGGTACAAATAGAGCCTGGGCCGATACCCACCTTGATGGCATCAGCACCGTTGTCGACAAGCATCTTGGCAGCCTCGCCTGTAGCGACGTTACCAACGACGATATCGATTTGGGGGAACATCTTCTTGGCTTCGACCAGTTTCTCGATCACAAACTTCGAATGACCATGAGCCGTATCGATGACGATGGCATCGGCACCAGCGTCAACGAGAGCCTGCATACGATCGAGCGTATCAGCCGTCACACCCACACCTGCTGCCACACGCAGACGTCCCTTCTCGTCCTTACAGGCCATCGGCTTGTCCTTGGCCTTGGTGATATCCTTATAGGTGATGAGTCCGATCAGACGGTTATCCTTGTCCACAACGGGCAGTTTCTCAATCTTATTTCTCTGCAGGATCTCTGATGCTGCCATCAGGTCTGTCTGCTGATGGGTGGTCACTAGATGGTCCTTCGACATGACCTCGTCTACAGGACGATTCAACTGGCGCTCGAAGCGGAGGTCACGGTTGGTGACGATACCTACCAGACGGTTGCCTTCGTCGACCACAGGAATACCGCCGATATGATACTCCGACATGATATCGAGAGCCTGAGCCACCGTCGAGCCTAAGGGGATGGTGATAGGATCGTAGATCATACCATTCTCAGCACGCTTCACAATGGCCACCTGACGGGCCTGGTCTTCGATAGACATATTCTTATGGATGACGCCGATACCACCTTCACGGGCGATGGCGATGGCCATCTGCGACTCTGTCACCGTATCCATAGCAGCCGTCACAAAGGGTACGTTCAACTCGATGTTGCGCGAGAAACGGGTTTTCAACTCTACTGTCTTAGGCAGTACCTCCGAATAAGCGGGAATCAACAGGACGTCGTCGAAAGTGAGGCCGTCCATCACAATCTTGTCTGCAATAAATGAAGCCATAATTTATACCTTTCTTAAAATATTGCGTGCAAAGGTACAAAAAAAGATTGAACATTGAACATTGAAGATTGAAGAATTTATATAGACTTGTTATTTTTTAACTTTCAATCTTCAATTTTCAATGTTCAATATCGTTTAGTTCGCCATTTCCGAGAGGAACTTGATCCTCACCAGTCTGATCTCATCCTCCGAGTATTCGTCGCCCAACTCCTTCTGGGCCACACTCAGGCGGTCGGTATCCGACTCACAGAAATAGTCGTAGATATCGTCGACATGATCCTCGTCCATCACCTCGTCGAGGAAGTAGTCGATATTAAGTTTCGTACCGCTGTAGACAATGGCCTCCACCTCGTCGAGCAGTTCCTCGAACTCAATGCCCTGAGCAGCAGCGATATCGTCGAGGGCGATCTGACGGTCAATGCTCTGGATGATCTTCACCTTCAGCATCGACTTCTTCGCCACCGTACGGACGCGCATGTCCACCTGACGCTCTATCTCGTTCTCTTCACAGTAGTTCTTGATCAGGTCGACGAACTCCTTGGCATAGGGTTGTTTCACCTTGCCCTCTCCCACCCCTTGGATGTTCTTCAGTTCCTCGAGGGTGATAGGATAGTCGGTAGCCATCTGCTCGAGCGACACATCCTGGAAGATGACGTATGGCGGACGCTCCAGCCGCTTCGACACCTTCTTGCGCAGTTCGCGAAGCATCGCACTCAGCGTGGGGTCGAGGGCACTGATGCCACCCTCCTGGTCTGGGATCTCGTCGTCGCCATTGAACTCTGTGTCCTTCACGATCATGAACGAGTGGGGCGACTTCAGGAACTTCTTTCCTGCGGCAGTCACCTTCAGCAGTCCGTAGTTCTCCACCTCCTTCAGCAGATAGCCTGCGATGAGGGCCTGACGGATCACAGGATTCCAGATCTTCTCATCATCGTCGGCACCTGCGCCGAAATTCTCAAAGTCCTCGTGGTGATGGGCCAGTATCTCGTCTGTCTCCTTGCCTGTGATGAAGTCGATGACGTAGTCGGCACGGAAGTTCTCCTTGATCTCAAGGATAGACTTCAGGACAATCACCAACTGGTCCTTCGCCTCGATCTCTGTCTTCGGATGCAGGCAGTTGTCACAGTTGCCGCAGTTGTCCTTGGGATAGGTCTCGCCAAAGTAGTGCAGCAGCATCTTCCTGCGGCAGATGGAGGTCTCCGCATAGGCAGCCGTCTCTACGAGCAACTGGCGGCCGATATCCTGTTCTGCCACAGGCTTACCCTCCATGAACTTATCCAGTTTCTGGAGGTCCTTGTTCGAGTAGAAGGCGATACATAAGCCTTCGCCACCGTCACGGCCAGCGCGTCCTGTCTCCTGGTAGTAACCTTCCAGCGACTTGGGAATATCATAATGTATCACGAAGCGCACATCAGGCTTGTCGATACCCATGCCGAAGGCGATAGTAGCCACGATTACGTCGATATTCTCCATCAGGAAGTCATCCTGTGTCTGGGTTCGTGTACCAGAGTCCAAGCCTGCATGGTAGGCGGCCGCCTTGATGTCGTTGGCCTGGAGCACAGCCGCCAGTTCCTCCACCTTCTTACGCGACAGACAGTAGATGATACCGCTCTTGCCTGGATGCTGTTTGATGAACTTGATGATATCCTTGTCCACATCCTTCGTCTTGGCACGCACCTCGTAATAGAGGTTCGGACGGTTGAACGAACTCTTGAACTCCTTCGCCTCAGTCATGCCCAGGTTCTTCTTGATGTCAGTGCGCACCTTGTCTGTGGCTGTGGCCGTCAGTGCGATGATGGGCGCCCTGCCGATCTCGTTGACGATAGGAAGGATACGACGGTACTCAGGACGGAAGTCATGTCCCCACTCTGAGATACAGTGGGCCTCGTCGACGGCATAGAACGAGATCTTCACCGTCTTCAGGAACTCCACATTGTCCTCCTTCGTCAACGACTCAGGGGCGACGTAAAGCAGTTTGGTCCGTCCTGAGAGGATGTCTGTCTTCACCTGATCGATAGCGGCCTTGTTCAACGAAGAGTTCAGATAGTGGGCCGTCCCCTCGTGCTCACTGAGGTTTGAGATGACGTCCACCTGATTCTTCATCAGGGCAATCAAGGGCGAGATGACAATGGCTGTACCATCCATCAGTAGCGAGGGCAGTTGATAACACAGCGACTTTCCACCACCTGTGGGCATGAGCACGAACGTGTCGTTGCCGTCCATCAGGTTCTGGATAATACGCTCCTGGTCTCCCTTGAACTTGTCGAAACCGAAGTATTTCTTCAGGGCTTCAGTCAGATTTATCTTTTCGCTCATATAGTTTAGTTATTAGGCTTTTCTCTATCACATTCGCGACTTTGCCAACTGCTCACGCACGTAGTCGGCTGTCACTTCAAATTTCTTTACTTTCTGCGAGGGTATGGAGTACATGGCCTCCATCATCACATTCTCTACGATGGATCGCAGACCACGGGCTCCGAGTTTGAATTCTATGGCCTTTTCCACAATCGTATCGAGAGCCTCCTGCGTAAACTCCAGTGTCACACCATCCAACTCGAAGAGTTTCTGATATTGTTTTACAATCGAATTCTTCGGTTCCGTCAGGATCTTCTGCAGCGCAGTCTTGTCGAGCGGGTTCAGATAAGTGAGCACAGGCAAGCGGCCGATAATCTCTGGGATCATGCCGAAGGCCTTCAGGTCCTGAGGCTGCACATACTTCATCAGGTCCTTCTTGTCGATCTTCTGCACGTTCTGCACGGAGTTGTATCCGACCACGTGTGTGTTCAGTCGCTGGGCAATCTTCCGTTCGATACCGTCGAAGGCGCCTCCACAGATAAAGAGGATATTCCTGGTGTCCACGTGGATATAGTCCTGATCGGGATGCTTGCGCCCACCCTTGGGCGGCACGTTCACCATCGTACCCTCCAACAGTTTCAGAAGACCCTGTTGCACACCCTCGCCACTGACGTCACGGGTGATGGAGGGATTGTCTCCCTTACGGGCTATCTTATCGATCTCGTCGATGAAGACGATACCCTCCTGGGCACGTTCCACATTATAGTCAGCCACCTGGAGCAGACGGGTGAGGATGCTCTCCACGTCTTCGCCCACATAGCCAGCCTCCGTGAGTACCGTCGCGTCGACGATGGTGAAGGGCACGTCGAGCATCTTGGCGATAGTCCGCGCCAGCAGGGTCTTACCCGTTCCTGTCGAGCCCACCATGATGATGTTCGACTTCTCGATCTCCACCCCGTCCTTGTCTGGGGCCTGGTTGAGTCGCTTATAGTGGTTGTACACTGCAACGGAGAGATAGCGTTTCGCCTCGTCCTGGCCGACCACGTAGTCGTCGAGGTAGGCCTTGATCTCCTTCGGCTTGGGCACCTTGCCCTGCTTCTTTCCCCCAGCAGTAGTGGCACCGCCGTTCGTGGCGGGCATATTCTCCTGCACGATGCGATAGGCCTGCTGGGCACAGTCCTCGCAGATATAGCCGTTGAGTCCTGTGATCAGCAGTCTTACTTCCCTTTCGCTCCGTCCGCAGAAACTACATTCTTTTCTCAGTTTTGCCATATATACGTTTTACTGCTTCCTGCTCAGCACCGTGTCGATCATGCCGTAGGCCTTGGCCTCCTCGGCGGTCATCCAGTAGTTACGGTCTGAGTCGGCATACACCTTGTCGTAGGGCGTATGCGAGTGTTCTGAAATGATGGTGTAGAGTTCCTTCTTGAACTTCAGGATCTCCTTGGCCTCGATCTCGATATCCGAGGCCTGTCCCTGCACGCCTCCGAGAGGCTGGTGGATCATCACACGGCTGTGGGGCAGTGCCGAGCGCTTGCCCTCCTTGCCTGCCACGAGCAGCACGGCTCCCATCGAGGCGGCCATGCCTGTA
>Ga0247611_10004136_pt1 | contig 20481 bp, 26 predicted proteins | sample 177DNAGHGhighgp2_FD_192422 | JGI IMG/M metagenome (GOLD analysis project Ga0247611, IMG submission 192422) | Sheep rumen microbial communities from Palmerston North, Manawatu-Wanganui, New Zealand - 1770 DNA GHGhigh gp2 | ecosystem: Host-associated > Mammals > Digestive system > Stomach > Rumen...
CTAACGGAATATGTTGAAAGGGATTAATTATGTTTAAGAAGAAAGAAAAAACACTGTTTGATTTAATGAAGGAAAATTTTGAGTGGAATAAAAATAATATTATAAATCTAAAAAACAATAAAAAAGAATTTGATTATTATTTTAAGAAAGGAAATTATGAAAATAGTTCAGAAGTAAAACGATTTAAAAATATTGTTTCTGTTTATGGGGATTTGTCAATTAAAGCAACTTTAAAAGTGAAAGAACAATTCGAGAAATGGATAGAGACAGAAACTGATCTTGAAATTGTATCAAATGTAAACGGTCATTATAGTTTTTGTTCAAAAGAAAGTGAAAAAAAAGCCTTGGAAGAAACTTTTGAAAAAATTGATAACTGGCAGCCATAAGGAGTATTTATGGAATTTGAGGAAATAAAAGGAAATTTATTTGATCATATGGATCAAAAAGCTGCTTATGCTCATTGTATAGCAAATGATGATAATTATGGTGCTGGAATAGCTCCAATTTTTATTCTTAAAGTATTTAAACAAAAACAAATTTTAACAGAAGAATTGAAATCAAACCCTTGGGACTTGACAAAAACAGGTTGGTGTTGTATAATAGCAGAAGAAAACAAACCAATAGCCTGTCATTTGGTTACTAAAAAACACACATCAGGAAAGCCAAATTATTCAACAATAAAAAATGCTTTAATAGATATGAGAGACAAACTAAAAAAATTAGATTGTTGGAATAGGCATCTTTGTATGCCAAGGATTGGATGTGGTTTGGATAGGCTTAGTTGGCCTCTTGTAAGAGATATAATTAAAGAAGTATTTAAAGATGAAGATGTAAAAATATCAGTGCATTATTTGTAGAGGAAATATGAAAATTAAGTTTAGAAATTTTAGAATTTGGTTTAAAGATCAAATCAAACGTAAAAGAGTATTTTATAATTTCTTTATAAGTAGAAATGCTTGGGGCGCTTTCTCTATCAATTCTCATATTCGAGCAGCTACAGGTGAACCAAAGATAACTTACCATTCAGTTGAATCAGCACAAAAAGCTGCTGAGAAAATGGGTAAAAAATATAACAAACATTTTTCAGTTTATAAATGTTTATTTTGTGATGGTTATCATATTGGAAAAAATAGAGATAATAAGGTATAGTTATGAAGATATATGATTTTGGAGTAAAACTTAGAGAGCTAATAGAGATGTTAGAACAAGAAAAAGAGCTGACACCTATCTTAAAAGAAATAAAAGAACTATTGCTTAAAGCAGATAAAAAAGTTGATGATTATGTTCACGGAGGAAATGCCTTGGACAAAGCAATTGAATATTTTTCAAATAATGCTTAAATTGACAAAATAAATTATAAAATTTATAATAATATAGAAAAAAATTTTAGAGGAGAATATAAATAATGGCTAAAAAATTGTCTTTTAATGAAGATTGTAGCAACAAACTTTTTGCTGGTGTTACGAAGCTCGCAGATGCGGTTAAGGTGACACTTGGCCCTTGTGGTAGGTTAGTTGCTTTTGAGAAAAATGGAAATATTGTATCAACAAAAGATGGAGTTACCGTAGCCTCGGTTGTTGATTTGGAAGATCCAGAAGAAAATGCTGGTGCTAAGCTTGTATATGGAGCAGCTTCTAAAACAAATACAGTAGCGGGTGATTCAACTACTACATCTACTGTTCTTGCTTATTCGATTGTTAAAGAAGGACTAAAATCAATTGCAGCTGGATATAAACCAACAGAAATCAAGAAAGGAATTGAGATTGCTACAAAAGATTTGCTTAAAGAACTTAAAGCAATGAGTAAAGAAGTATCATCAAATGATGAGATTAAAAATGTAGCAACAATCTCAGCAAACAATGATCCAGAGATTGGTAATATTCTTGCTGAGGCTATTGAAAAAGTTGGAAAAGATGGTGTTATTACAGTTGAGGAATCTAAATCTATGGATACAACTGTAAAGCTTACAGAAGGTCTTCAGTTTGATAATGGTTATGTAAACAACTATTTTGTTACTGACCGAGAGCGAATGACAGCCGAATATGATAAATCTTATGTTCTTGTAACAGATAAAAAGATTTCAAGCGTTCAGCAGATTTTGAATTTGCTTAATGCAGTAGGCCCCACATCTACACCACTCACAATTATTTGTGATGATATGGATGGTGATGCTCTTGGAACGCTGATTGTAAATCAACTTCGTGGCTCTTTGAAATCCCTTGTTGTCAAAGCTCCTTCTTATGGTGAGAACAGAAAAGCAATACTTGAGGATATTGCCATTCTTACAGGTGCTACATTCATTTCTGAGGAGAAAGGCTTTAGACTTGAAGATGCTAAGCTTGAATCACTCGGAATTGCAAAGGTAAAAGCTTCCAAGAATGAAACAACAATTACAAATATAAAAGAAAACAATAAAGAACTTGAAGCAAGGATTGATGAGATCAAAAAGCAGATTGATGCTTCTGAGGATGATTTTATTAAAGGTAAGCTTCAGCAGAGACTTGCTAAACTCACATCAAAAGTAGCAGTTGTTTCAGTAGGTGGTGCTACTGAGGTAGAGATGAAAGAGCGAAAGTATAGAATTGATGATACTATTGCTGCTACAAAAGCTGCTTTGGCAGAAGGTATCTTACCAGGTGGTGGTGTTGCTCTTCTCGAAGCTTCTAACAATGTTGGAAATAGTAAAGCAGATGATAAAATTACAGATGGTGAAGCAAGAGGTATTCAGCTTACTCTTGAAGCAGTTAAAGCACCATTCAAGCAGATTATTGAGAATGCTGGAATTAACAGTGAGGTTATCCTCAATGAGGTTGAAAAAGAAGATAAGTCTGGTTATGGATTTAATGCTAAAACAGGTTTCTTTGGTAATATGATGGAAATGGGAGTAGTAGATACTACAAAGGCTATCAGTGCAGCACTTGCCAATGCCGCTTCTGTTGCTGAGATTATTCTTACAACTTCTTGTGTTATCACTGAACTTCCTAAGAAAGATGAAGCACCACTTATGGCTCAGCCAATGGGACAGTTTAATTACTAAAAAATAAGGAGAGCAAATTGCTCTCCTATTTAAAAATATATAGAGGAGAATATAAATGAAAAATTGTAATTGCGAAGATAGTTTGGATGAAGAGACTATTGCTATTCCTACACAGAGTGCATTTGGCGCACCAAGTCCAATCGTGCAAGTAAAGAACCATATTTACTTGCACGATGAAATTGATGAGACTATTGCTCGTGCTTTGTTCTCAGTTCTGCACGAAACAGCTATGAGTATTATCAGTAATGCGATCGAAAATAACTGTGATATTACTCCAATTGTTCTTCATATCAACAGTACTGGTGGAACGGTAAATTCTGGTCTTGGAATTATTAAATGTATGCAGGACATTCAGGAAGGAAGAATTCATCAGCTTGCTGGTGTTCCTATCAAGGTTCCTATTAATACAATTATAGAAGGTGAAGCAGATTCAATGGCTTCTTTGATTGCTTGTGTTGGAAACAAGAGGTATGCTTCAAAAGATGCTTTGTCTTTGCTTCACGAAGTAAGACAGACTTCATTTGGTCAGACACAGAAAACAGATGATATTGCTACTGAGGCTGAGAATCTTGCTAAGTTCAGGGATATTTTCTATAAAATTTATATGGAACATTCTAAACTTACGGAAGAGCAAATCAAAGAAATTTGTAAAGATGAAAAATACAGTACACCAGAAGACCTACTTAAATTTGGATTGGTAGACGAGATTATTTAATTAAAATAGCCAGCAAATGCTGGCTATAATTATGTATAGAGTATATTTAAAGATATAAAAAGATACTATTTTTAATAAAAACGAATTAAAACAATATTTAAATAGTCTTGAAAAAATTAATGAAAAATCTTATAATTAAAAATAACGGAGAATTATATGAAGTTTGAAAATGCTCTTATTCTTGTAGAAGAAGAATTAAGAAAGGAAGATTTTAATGAATATATCAACAAAATTGATTTTGCAATAAACAATATAAAAACAATATTAAAAAACGGAAATAAAATAGCGAAACACGATATATTTAAAATTCAAGAATATATTAAAGAAGTATCAAATAAAATTACCAAAGAGTTTTATGAAAAAGAGAAAACTCATCAAAATACGTCTTCTGTTAAGGAAAAATATAATGAGTTAAAAGAAAAAATAGAATTATATGATAAACTTTTAACTATTTATATATCAAAACACCCAGACGAAAAAATAGAAACATTTAGACAAACAATGCGTAGGTTTAATACGGGTAAAGTTTCTGTTAAAACAAAATAGGAGAAAATCTTATGGCAAAACCACTAACGCAAGAAGAAATAGATTTGGCTATTAAAAATTTAAATTCAAGCAACTCTGATTGTTTAACATTAGAAGAAATAGATAAACTCCTAATAGAACTTTCAAAAAAAGACTTTAAAATCAACGAAGAAATCAATGATGGTATTTTTGATAAAATCTAAAGATGAATATTTTGTATACAATTCCGAATATGACTGCTGGATGCATAGAACGCCATTAAAATGTTTTGTAAATCCTATACTTAGAACCATTCAGTTTTGGACTGACAAACCTTATGTGGTTTATTCAAAATGTGAAAAAATTGAAGGAAAATGGCATTTTATAAATTATGGTTTTGGAAGAGTAAAATATATTAAAACTTGACTTTTGTGATTTTTTATAATAAAATAAATTATTAAAGGAAATAAAAAAAATGAAAAAATATGATATTATTATTATTGGTGCTGGCCCTGCTGGGTTATTTTCTGCTTGGAAGCTTATTCATAAAAATAAAAAATTAAACATACTTATTATCGAAAAAGGTAAAGGGATTGAAGAAAGAAAATGTCCGGCAATAGAGAAAAAAACAAATTGTTTAAAATGTAAATCTTGCTCTATCATGTCTGGGATCGGAGGATGCGGTTCTTTTTCAGATTTTAAGCTACCAATAACAAATGATTTTGGAGGATATCTTTGGAAAAAAATAGGAAAAGAAAAGTCAATTGAACTACAAAAAAAAGTAGATGATATAAATTTTGAATTATTTTGTAAAGCAAATAGTTTATCAGTAGAAGAAGGAAAAGAAAAATTTCCAAAAATTTATACAACAAAAAATACAATATATAAAAAAATATGTACACAACACAACCTTCACTTGCTAGAAGCAGATATAAGACATCTTGGAACTGATATAGGTCAAATTATTTATAAAGAATTATATAAAGAGCTTGTTGAACTTGGTATAGAATTTAAAGTAAACACAGAAGCAAAAAAAATAATAAAAAAAGAAAGTTTTATTATTATTGCTGACGATGAGTATGCAGCAAAAAAAATAATTATTGCTGCTGGCCGTTCTGGTAGTAGCTGGGTAAAAGAAATCTGTAAAGATTTAAGCATTAATACAAAATCAAACAAAGTTGATATTGGAGTGCGATTTGAATGTCCTGATGAAATTTGGTCTCATATAACAAAAGAATTGTATGAAAGCAAAATAATATATAGAACAAAAACATACAACGATGAAGTTAGAACTTTTTGTATGAATCCATCTGGTGAGGTTGTAACTGAAAATACAAACGGTTTAATCACTGTAAATGGCCATGCTTACGAGGATAAAAGCAAAAAAACAAACAACACAAATTTTGCCTTACTTGTAAGTCAAACATTTACAGAACCTTTTAATGATAGTAATGAATATGGAAATGCTATAATAAAATTATCCAATATGTTAGGCGGAGGAGTTATTGTTCAACGTTTTGGGGATCTTATAAGAGGTAGAAGAAGTACTTCTAAAAAAATAGAAGAAAATACACTAATACCAACTCTTAAAGCAGAGCCTGGAGATTTAAGTCTTGTACTTCCAAAGCGTATTTTGGATGATATAATTGAAATGATAGAACAATTAGACCATTTAGTTCCAGGTATGACAAATGATGATAATTTGCTTTATGGAGTTGAGCTAAAAGCATATGATAATATAGTTGATGTAAACGAGCATTTGGAAGCATTAAAAGATTTATATATTATAGGAGATTGTTCAAGCTGGTCTCACTCACTTTCTCAGGCAGCAGCCTCTGGATTGTTTGTAGCAGATAATATTATTGAGGGTATGTAATGAAGTATACAGTTAAATTAGCAGAAGCAGATGTTATAAATAAAAATAATAGATGCTATTCAAAAGAAGCAGTTGAAGAAATAAATAAGCAGTTAAATTCAAATACGATTAATGTCTATAATCATAATATCTATGAACAAGTAGAAAATAAAGACATTATTATTGGTAAAACTGTAAAATTTTCTTCAAGAATAGAAAAAGGTACATTGATTGTAGATGTAAATTTAATAAAACCTATGAATGCTAATTTTATAAATCTTTGTTGCGCTGGCAATATAAGTCTTTCAAACAAAGCAAGAATGAGCTATAATGGCAATATTACAACAGGCTTGGATGATTGTCATGGCGAAGTTGAAGAACCTAAAATTTTGTATTTATTTAAGGATAATACAAATTCATATTATGATGACAGCAATATTGTTTCTCAAAATAAATTGGAGATAGAGTAAAATTTAATTGACAAAATTTTTCTTCGGTGTTATTATTTTTTTATGAAAAGATTAACAACAGAAGAATTTATTGAAAAAACAAAATTAAAGCACGGAGATAAGTATGATTATTCCGAGGTTGAGTATATCAATTCTACAACACCTGTTAAAATAAAATGTAATAATTGTGGAAAATTCTTTTATCAAACCGCTCACCATCATTTAAACAGCTGTAAATGCAAGTGTATGAGAGGTGGCCCAAGAAAATCATTGGAAGATATCCTTAATGATTTTAGAAAAACCCATAAAGATGATTATGATTATTCTTTAATAAAAGAAGCAAAATCAGATGATCAAAAAGTTAATATTATTTGTAAAACTTGTGGGTTTGTTTTTTCTCAGAAAATAAGAAATCACATTAATGGTGATGGATGTCCAAAATGTGGTAGAGAAAAACTAAGAAAGAGCAGGCTAATAACACAAGAAGAGTTTATTGAAAGATCGAAAGCTGTTCACGGAAATAAATATGATTATTCCCTTGTAGACTTTAAAGGAACTCATACACCAGTAACTATAATATGTAAAATACACGGGCCTTTCCAGCAAATGCCATTCAAACATATGCAGAAAAGAGGATGCCCAAAATGTAAGGAAAGTTATGGAGAAAAAGCAATAAGAGTTTTTCTTGAAAAAAATGATATAGAATATATTTACCAAAATTATTTTGATGATTTTAAATATCCATATGATTTCTATTTGCCAAAATTAAATATAGCTATTGAATTTGATGGTGAGCAGCATCATTCTTGTGATAATTTCTTTTCTAAAAAGAAAGCATTAAAAAAGAATACAACACCAGAAGTGATACTTGAAGAACAAATAAAAATTGATAAACTAAAAACTGATTTTTGTTCAGAGAATAATATAAAATTAATTAGAATAGAAAAAATAGAGTTGGTAAATGAAATTTTAACAAATGTATTAAATGTTTCAAAAACAATAGATTTATCAGAAATAAAATCCACAAAAACAATATTTAATGAGTTAGGAAAAAAAGCAAAAAAAGACGAAAACTTTTTTCAAAAAATTATCTGTATAGAAACAGGTGAAATAAAACTTAGAAAAAATACAAATATTACAACAAAAGTTCTAAAAGGAAACGGAACATATAAAGGTTTTCATTGGAGAGTATTTTCAGTTAATGAGATTGGAAATAGTGAACTTATACAAAAAAATAATCAAGAGTTTATGAAACCAATTTTGGAAAGACAAAATTTTGTTGTTTGTAAAGAAACTGGAAAAAGATACAATTCTATAAAAGAGGCAGTAAAAGATATAACTGGCGAATATAATGAAAATAAAAGTTCTAACATTAGCAGAGCCATAAGCCGTGGTGGAACGGCTTTAGGATATCATTGGTATTATCTTTCCTCTTTTGAGTAATTCTTTGATTTGTCGTAATTGCCAAATTTACCTTTTCTATACTGCTGCATAAAATGTTTTAAGCAAAGGTGGTGCGAATAGTGAGGGTTTTTACAGCCTGGTACTTTACAGTTTGTCCATTTACGGGCATTAGGATCTATAATACAGTGGCCTGCCCTGTCTGTTACTTGTAAATTACTTTTTGAATTATCTAATTTATCTTCATTTTTATGATGAATAATTTTATTATCATTGTATTTTGCCCCTGCTGCTTCTCTGTGATCGTATACCCATCTTCCATACAAGCGGTTCCCTGTCTTTTTGGAATAGTGTTTTTCATCGAGAGGCCACTCCTCCCAGTGGCGCTTGTAGTCAGTTGGCACTACACGCTTTGCTTCTACAAGCGTCTTGAATTCCTCTTCTTCTAATGTTCTATATTCACCGTCTTTATCAAATTCCAAAAATAGGCTCTCGCTTAAAACTTCAGTTAATGTCATATAATTAACTTTTCTTGACAAAGAAAATGAAAAATGTTAAAATAAAATATGAAAGAATATACAGAAAATGATGTTTTAAAAATTATTTTTCTTATAATGGCAATTAAAGATGGCAAAACAATTCAAAGCCCAAATGGAAATGGTGGATGGGTAGATTGTAAAGATTTAATTATAAAAGATATAATGACAAATTTTAAACAATATAGAGTTAAGGGTTAAATTTTGGTCTTGAAAATTTTTATATTTTTTGTTATAATAAATTATAAGATTTTGTATGAAATCTGAAAAAATTTAATTAAAACCTTAAAAAATATTATTATTAAGGTAAGGAAAAATTAATGGCTAATACTTTTTTTGATTCACTTATTTCACAAGATCAGGCAAAAATCACTGCAATCGTTTCATCAGTAAAAGAACATCTTTCAAACGATGGTGTGGTTGATTTGGATTTGCTTATGGCAACTCTTGAACAGCTTAATGAAGTAAAGAGAACTGCTCGTGAGGCAATCAAAGAAGTTGAAAAGAAAAATGCTGAGGAAACTCGCTTGCGAATGATTGAAATTGGTAAAGCATATGTCCAGACTTTGAAAGAAGGTGATGAAATTACATTCATTTATGGGCCTGCTAATTTTCAGAAACAAGCAACACTTCCAATCGAAAAGAAAGGAGTAGCAACTGTTCAGGTTGAATACCCACAGTCTATGCTTGGGCCAGGTTCTAAAACGGCAAAACGAAATATTCATTATGACAAAATCATAGTCCCACAGGAATTTATTGACAGTCTTAAACGAACAGCGTAGAGCATTGTGCTCGGGTTTTGCATAATCCTCAAGAAAAATGCTATTATCTATCTTTTGTGGTTTTGAGGAAACCACTCTAGGCAACCGTAAGCCAAAAAACGGAAAACACCTATGGAACACAGTTCTGTAGGACGCTTAAATAGTTTATAGTAAAACATTTCCTTGTGTTTTAATCAGCACCTGAAATAAGCCAGGCCGTCCCTGGCTTTAAGCGTTTTTAATATTTTTTAAAAAAATTAAAAAAATGATATAATAATTTCATAAAGGAGATTCAAAATGTTTTTTTGCTTGATATGTTGTTTTATATATTTGGTTATTTCGATGGTTTGGTTTATTCTCGATATTATCGAGAACTGGGGAGAACTTATAATTGAAGATATTGTAAGGTTAATTTTTAAATTTTTACTTTTCGTTTTTTCAATACTTGCTCTTACATCAGGGTTAGTTTACAAAGCCAAAGCAGATTTAAAAATTGAAGAGTATGAAAAGAAAATGAAAGTTATAGAACCGATTATTGAAACAAACAAAATTATTATTGATGGTAAAGAATATGAAGGAAAAATAATTGATAAAAAATTAAATAATTTTGTTCAGCTAAAAACTAAAGATGAAACACTAACAATTATTGAACCTAAATCAATCACAACAAAAAACTAAAAAATTGACAAAAAATTAAAAAAATGATATAATAATCCTATAAGGAGATAAAAATGAAGACAGTTTACACGGCTCCCAAGATTTCTTCATTGAAAGATAATGGGATCAAAGATTTGCTCTATGTGGCGTCTTACTTACCAGAACTAAGGTTGGTTTACCTCACAGGAGTTCCAGTGAGAATTGAACTGAACAAAGAAGGTTATGTAGAGCTTAATTCAGAAGAAGAAGAAATTGATCTTTCTGCTTACAACGAGATTTTTAAAAATCTTTCTGAATTTTTTTACGGGACAGCTTATTTATATGGTTTTGTAAATGAAAATAAACTTGTTGTTTATGATGCTTTTACAAATGACAATTTTCTTTCATCAAGGGATTTGATGCTTCTTGAAAGTAAATATAAAATTCCAGTTGTAAAGCCAATAGCAGAAGGGAATTTCACCTTTGATTATCTTATAGAAGTTTTAAACAAAAAGATAAACGGTGAAGGAATGAAATCTAGTAAGTTTTATATCCTGCCATCTGTTTATGTTGATGATACAAGAACATATAATTCTATTACAGAAAATATAAAATCAAAAATAATTCTTGGAGAAAAACCAGTTGTTAAACCAACATATTGGTCTGGATATTCCAACTCCAATTCGAGTTATAATTATTATAATAAACTTAATGAGACTGCAACTGTATTACCAGCAGCAGCTTCTAATGAAAAAACTTCTAATGAAAAAACTTCTAAGAAAGAAGATAAAGCTCTTATAGAAGTTTTAAAACTTTCTACAAAAAAAGAAAGGCAATCAATTTATGAACAAACATTAAAAAATGTCAAAGCTTATTCTGAAACGCTTTCACTTTCAGAAACTGAAAAAAAATGGTGGAAAGCAAATGGTAGTTTCTTTACTTATTTATATTCTATATTAACATTGCCATCAACCAGAAGTATTGTTTATGATTATTGTGAATTTTACTGTCTTAGTTATGATGAATGTATTCTACCAATTGAAAATAAATGGGCAAATCTTTTTATTGATATGTTTAGTGAAATTTTTCAAAAAAGTCTTGAAGTGAAAAAAATAAAAATCACAATTGATTTTTATTCTATGTTTGCTTTATTCTTTAAAGAAGAACTTATAGAATTTGATAAGTTTTTTGTTAAAGAAACTGATAAAACAAAAGATTGGAGATATTGTGAAAATTTTGACTATTATGGAGGATATTAATTAATGTATTTTTCAACTGATGAAAAAAAAATGTTGCTAGATTTATTTCATTTATACGCTCCATCAAAAAAAGAAGAGCCTGTATTAAATTTTATAAAAGATATTTTGGAAAGAAATCAAATTCCATATTCACAAGATGTAAACGGAAATATTATTTGTCTTAATCATAGCGGGGAGCCATTACTTTCAGCTCATACAGACTGTGTTGGAACAGCTGAAAGCGGTGCCTATGTCAATTTGATTGACATTTATCCATATGGTGATGACGAAATAATGAAAGGAATTGGTAATATAGGCGGTGATGATAAATGTGGTGTATTTCTTATTTTGCTCTATCTTCTAAGCGGAAGACCAATTAATGCCATTTTTAGCATTTGTGAGGAAATTGGCGGAACTGATGGAATTAAAACAGTTGTTAAAGAAGTAGAAGAAAACGAAATATGGAAATCAATTCCATATGCAATAGTTCTTGACAGAAAACACCCTGGTGATATTATCTGCTATAAAAATGATTATGGCAGTCTAAAATTTGAACAAGCCCTTGAAAAAATTGGTAAAGAATATGGTTATAAAGCAGTTCTTGGTGGCTGTTCAGATATGAATACTTTAAAAAGTTACTTTAATGGATGCAATTTAAGTGTTGGATATTTCAATCCACATTCTACAACTGAATTTGTAAGTATTGCTGATTTGTTTAATTGCTGGCAGTATCTTAATGAGCTTATAGAAAAAATGCCAAGAGATTTACCACTTGAAGAAAAAACATACACACAATCTTCATATAACAGTAGTTATTATTCACCATCATCAAAATGGAATTATGACTATTACTAATTAAACCATTCCAATTTCTTAACGCAAAAATCCACTCGATATCGAGTGGATTTTTTGTTTATATATCTCTGGCATCCATTGGTTTGACAGTTACCGAATAAGCATTCATTGTTTTTAACATTGTGTTGGATGTATTATAAGCATCTGCTCCACCATCAACTTTGATACCACCTTCAATACTTCCGTCTGAATATTGATATAATCCTTTATTCTGTGATTTTTCCAAATCGCTATCATCATATTCTCTTAAAATGTAATCATAATTTCCAGCATTGTATCTAAATTCGTTTCCTGTTATATCGCCATTTTTATGAAGTGTGTCTCTATTTATATCACCGTTTAAGCTACGACTACCTTCTCCAACAGCAGCGCCTATTTCAATAGCATTTCTATAAGAATTTACATTAATAGCACCTTCTTCTGTTGAAGTTCTATCAATAAATTGGTCTGTATCCCAATCACCATTTTGTCCATTTGCTGTTTCATTAATATATGAATATGGGTGTTCTTTATCATTATAATCATATTCAGTTCTATGATTTAATTTAGAAACAATACCATCAACTTCACTTCCTAATTGACCATATTTTACACTTCTTTTATATTTTGAAACATCTATACTTACAAAATCTTTTTTATCTATTTTTATTTTGGATGTTGGATTTAATCTTGCCATTATTTTCTCCTGTTATATTATTTAACTTTTAATTTCTTGCCGCCATAGGTTTTACAGAAACTATATAGCCATTCATTGACTTTTCTAAAGTGTTTGAAGAGTTATACTCATCACCAGTTATATTTATCATCTCTTTTTCTAATTTTCCTTCTTTTATAACCAATCTTGCCCAATTTGTTATATTTCCATCTTTATCTTTTACGGCGACAATACTTCCTTCTCTTGGGGTTCCTTCTGTTTCTTTCATTAAATCTGTATCGTCATACTTTCCACTTGTTTGCTCCCAATTTCCGACATTATATTTAAAAGAACTATTGCCATCATAAGGTATGTCCTTATTAACATTACCACCTATTGTTGGTTCTATTTCTGTTCCACTATCACCAATCATTATACCATTTCTATAAGCCTCAGTATCAATAGAACCAACTTTATGTATATTTTCTTTATCAAAAGTATCAGTCGTAGTATCAATATAATAAGGTATTTTCCCATCAGCTTTTTTAGATTCATTTAAATCGTATATATAAACTTTATTTATTTTATCATAAATGGCATTATCTGTATCGCACCCAGTTGCTGTTTTTCCTATATTAGAACTATTATAAGTAATACCACCATTATAATTCTCAATGTCTATTGTTAAAAAGTTATTTTCTATAAACGATTTATCAGCCATATATTTAACTTTCCGTTATTTGTTTTTTTACACATACTTTTTTTATTGACTTTTATTTTTTTTGTTTTAAAATTTAGAAATGTTTAAAGAAAAATATTATGAATTAATAAATAAAGCAAAATCTCAAAACAGAAAAGACGGATATTTTGAGATACACCATATAATTCCTCGTTCTCTTGGTGGAACAAATGATGAAGCAAATTTAGTTAAATTAACACCAGAAGAACATTATGATGCTCATTATTATTTATGGAAATTTACAAATACTCCACAAATGGCTTGGGATTTTTGGCTGTTTAATAATTTTAAAGGCAGAAAAATTTCAAAAGAAGAATATGGAGAGTTAAGAAGACAAGCAGCTGAAGCTTCAGCAAAACTACAAAAAAAACCAGTTTACTGTCTTGAACTTGATATGCTGTTTCCTTCTTGTTTAGAAGCAACAACATTCATAGGAGTAAAAAAAGAATACTCTGGTTATATCGGAGAAGTATGCAATAAAAAACATAAAGCTTGTTTTGAATGGAAGAATGGTCTAAGATATCATTGGTGTTGGCCAGAAGATATTGAAGAATTTAAAAAACATAAAGAGGAACTTTTATATGAGGAAATTCACAGAAAAGAGTTGATTGGTAAAAAAATAAGTAAATCTAAAAAAGGGAAACCAGCTAAAAATAGATTATCAATCATTTGTATTGAAATCAATAAAAAATTCAACAGTTTAAAAGAAGCAGCTTTGTTTTGTAATGGAAACCCACATTATTTAAAATTAAACGCAGAAAATGGAACTCCTTATCATAATTATCATTGGAAACTAAATGGAGTAGATGTCGAATTAAAAGAAAAAAAATCTCATTTGAAAAACAAGCATTTAAGCAAAGAAACAAAAAAGAAGCTAAGTGAAGAAAAAAGAAAAAGAGTGCCAAAAATAAAATGTATTGAGCTTAATAAAATTTTCGATTGTGCAAAAGAAGCCGCCGATTATTTACATAAATCAAGTGGCTCATACATATTAGAAAAAGCCAGAAAAGGATTACCTTGTTATGGCTATCATTGGAAAATAATAGAAAAAGAATTTAAACAACCAAAAATAAAATGTATAGAACTTAACAAAATTTTTGATAACGCAAAAGAAGCTGTAAAATTTGTTGGTAAAACGGATTATAGACATCTAGCAAGATGTATCAGAAATAAAAGTAAATGTTATGGTTATCATTGGGAATTTTTAAATTAAAAAGCCATCTTAAAGATGGCTTTTTAATTAATTAGGATTCGTTTTTATTTAATGTGAAGTTTATCTCAATTTGTTCCAAACATCCGGTTGGCACACAAGTAATATCCAAATTAAGAATGTCTTGCTGTAATGTTTCAGTAGTATTATTACTTCCATCACAAACAACTCTATAACTTGAAACGCCACCGCCACTTTTTACTCTCTCCATGATAGAAGTAGCAATTGATCTTATGTTTGAAATGTTCTCAGCAGCAGTTGGCAAGAATATAAATCCTTTAATAGAATTTCTAAGCTCGTGCTTGAGCGCTATCAACATTCGTCTTGTATGTATTTTTGTAAGTGTTGAGTTCTTTCTCTTTAATGTTTTTTCACCATAAGCAAGAATATTGCCATTTTTCATCATCAAGAAAGGATTCACTCTGTTCTGATCCAAATACATAGCATCTCTATCAGCCTTATTAGGATATGTTTCCAAATCAACAGCCTGAGAGATTAAACCATTTGTCTCACCAGCAGGAGCATACCAAGGGTTATAATTGTTATCTACTTTACAGAATTGTGCTGCCATAAGTACAGAAGGCATACACCATACATATTTAGCTTCATTTGAATCATAAACTTTCAACCAAGGCCAATAAGTACAAGCATAATCGCTTTGAATAGCAGAACCTCTACCAAAAGCTCCGTTGTGCCATTTAATAACACTATCTCTTGAAATTCCCTGTGGTGGATCTGCTATATAAATAGCATCTTCCATAAATTCACAGAATTTAATAGCACAATCTTGAACTGTTTCTGAAATATTATCAGGTGTAATAAGAATATGCCAATAATATAAATCTTTGTTGCTAAGACCAGAAGTTTCTGTATTCATTGCCTCTGTAAACAAATCATCGCTTTCTTCTGTAAAACCGTTATCACCAACCATATAGTCATAATCTGTATAGCTTGTAACACCAACAGGTCTATCAGTTCCTTCGATTTTTGTGTCAGCTCTGTTTACAGAATTATCATTAATTGGTTTACCTACATAGATAGGAGCATCAGAACCAGTAAGCTCAGAAGTATCAGGAAGTGCTACTTCTGTTGAAGGATTATTTTTAATTACTGTTACTTTTAAATACTCAGAACCTGCGTTTTCTGGTTCTTCATTAATTAAGTTTTTAAAATATCTTTCGCTTGATGGGTCATAAGAGACTTCTTCCCAAGTTTCTTTAATAATACCGCCAACAACAGTTTCGATATAGTGAGTTTTACTGCCATCAATAGGAGAAACACTTGTATATACTCTTACTCCTACATTGTCTACCTCTCCATATTCTTTTGCCGTAAACACAACTATATCATTATGAGAAGCATCTATACCTTCTTCTGCTGCTACTTTAAATATTTTATTTTCATTTGTAATATCACTTTCCGTAACTTCCGTACTGCCTACACCACCAAGCAAACTTATCAAACTGCCATAACTACTTTCATCGCTTTCTGCAATAGTTAAACTGCTTCCATCTTCACTTGTAATCCTAATCTGCTTTTTTCCAGAAGGAATTTTTACTTCAAGATTAGTAACAGCTGTTTCTTTTACTTGGTTTTTTATTTCTGCACCAATTATCGAGCCATTAACTATCGAGCCACTAACTTCTATAGAGTATTTTGTAGGAGAGCTGAAAATAATTATTTGTCTTTCGCTGTCATATTCAACTTTTATATCACCTTTATTACTATCTTCGTCAAACAATGTCAAGTATCCTGTTTTTGGTTTTTCTTTTTTAGATTCAGAATTAGCTGTGTATTTAAGAAGTGCTGTGCTGTTTGCTTCACTTGCTTCACCAAACAAAACCTTAGTGCCTTCATTGCTTGCTGGCGCTGCTAATTCAAATGAATCTTTGTTTGCTGAAATAAAGTACAAACTACTTTTATTGTTTTCAACTTTTTCAAATACATAAGCAAGCTGTGTATCATTGTTTTTATCATAAAAACACTCATTTAAAGCATTAATAAGATCAGTTTTTTTAATTGTATAGTCATTATCGCCTTCTTTTGGAGTAGCTTTTATACTAAACTGTTTTGATATAGCAGGTCCTGTTCCTGTTTTATATCCAAAAATAAATTTGGCATTATTTTCAGATATATAATCACCGCCTGATATATCAATGTTATCACCAAATGCTTCGCTACTAAAATCTGCTTTATAATAAGCGTTTGGTCTTAAACTTATTGCTGTTTTAATTTTATTAGTGATATCACTTATAGTATCACCTTTTAAAATATTAACATAATATGTACCTGATGCTTTAGGAGCATCGCTGTTATCTGTTGTTTTTGAAGTAATAACAAAATCACTAATAGTTTCTTTAGAAGCTGTAGTTGACAAAACTTCGAATTCATCTCGGCTGCTCTCATCATTTAAGCTATTATAAATTTGTTTAGCCAAAGACTGAAGACCTAAACTGCCAGTTGATGGAGTTCTTACAACAATGTTCTTACCATTTATTTTACAGCCAAATGATTTTCCCAAAGTGTCTTCGTCAAGGGTAATATTGCTTGAAGTTCTGTTAATTACAATTGCTGCTTTGGTGCTCTCTGTTTCTTTCTTTATAACAACATTTGATCTTGAGACTTTACTCTCATCAGCAATTCTCGTATAAAGAACTACGCCACCAGCAGATAAAACTGAAAGAACTGCTAGTCCAGCATATTGACCTGAAATAGGTGTTCCAAATGTCTTCTTAAAATCATCGTATCTTGTTATTTCTACTGGAATTCCAATAGGGCCTTTTCTAGCAAAACCAATTATAGCTACTGTAGTACTAATGCTAGAAGCAGGATTAATATAACTTGTGTTATCTATTTCATTAAAATAAATTCCTGGTGTTTTGTATGCCAATTTAATTTCCTCCTTTATTCAATTATAATTAACTTATAAAAGGAGGCTAAATTATCACTGTTAGAATATTTTAATTAAATTTAAAATATCTTCCATTCTTTCTTCAAGGTTTTCTTTATAGCCAATTCTAATTATGCCTATATTATTTCTCTCACAATATTCATTTTTTATTTTATCGTGCCTCTGAACATATTCAAAAGCCTCTTCTGGTGTCATTGTTTCACTACCAAAATTGACTGGTTCAAAATGTTCTATTCCATCATATTCAATTATTAAATTATAATCTAATAAATAAAAATCAAACGGCAAAGGCCTTTCATCAACACAATCTTTAAATTTATATTCATCTTCAAAATTTATATTATTTTCTTTTAATATATTAAAAATATATTTATTACCCTTTGAAGTTTTACAAATAGGGCAACCGCTTCCTCTTAAATGTGAGTTAGGACTTTGCCAAAAATATTTCTCGTGTTTCTTACAAAATATTTTTACTTTTATTTTACTTCCTTTATAATCAACTTGTTTATAATCATACAAATCACCTTGAACCTTAATTGCTTTTTCTACAAAATCATTTGTTAATACAAGTCTATTGCTGCATCTAGGGCACATTCTTTTACCAGACATTATTTCATTATAGTTTAATTGAAATTTAAAAGGTTCTTTATGGTTATGGCAAATTATATCCATTGGTGTTATTGAGTTAACATATTTTAATTCTGAATAATCATATTCTGGTCTAACTTTTTTTACATCGTCTAATACTTCTTCTTCTGTTTTGTAAAAACCGTGACAATACGGGCAATTAGCTCCTTTTTTATGCTCGTATGGAGATTGAGAAAATATCTTATGACAAGTATTACAAATTATATTAACAGGAGTATCTATGTTTTTATAATCAACTAAAGAATAATCATATTTATCACCGTGCTTTTCTTTAAATTGTTCTATTATTTCTTCTTGTAATAATCCTCTTTTTTCTCTATACTTTTCTTTGCCACAACAACTTAATAAATGACCACCAAAAAGATTGTCAGTTAGAATATCATAGCGCTTATTATGTTCCTTACAAAAAACAGTTACTTTTGTTCTTTTATTTAAATATTTGCTTTCAAGCACATATCTATCACCAGATAAAATTTTAATTCTATTTTCAACTTCTTCCTGAGTTAATTTTTTCATTATTTTATTTTAATATTATTTTTTAATTTGTCAACTAAAAATATATTATAGATAAAAAATGGTGTGTAAAAAAACCACTAACGCAATTTCTTGTTTTTGTCAAGAAATTAAAAAATGGCAATAAAAAACCCGCACAATTTGTGCGGGTTATATTTTTAAGCTGAGGCAATTTCTTCTGATTGTGTAAAACAAGAAAGCTTTTCCCAAGGAACACTTTTAAATTTATCACAATAATCTCGAACAGTTGCTATCTTAATACATTCATTTGTATCAAGGGAAAGAAGCACATAATCTCCTTCGATATTTAATAAATAACTGTTTTCTCTCTGCTCCAAAAATCTAATTAGCTTACTTCTACTATTAAATTGAAACAGTCTGATACTTCTTTTATTTTTCTGAAAATAATTAATCATATTTATAATATCAGTTCTTTCCCAGCTTTCAAGTTTATAAATATCTTTTGTATTTTCCTCAGCTATTGTCTTTCGATTAAACTCATTTTCTTCTATTTCAAAATTATCAGTATATTTGTAGGATTTAATATCATAAGCTTTACAAAAAGCAAGGAAAGTAGTTCCTTTTGGTTTTGAATTAAATTTCTCTACAAACTCAGCATAATTCATTTCTGATGCATAGAATGTCTTTTGATTTACCTTTACAACTGTTAAGGTAATTTCACCAGACTTAATTCTAGCACCAGGAAATATATTCTCTGGTGCTACTTTCATCTGTTAATCTCCTTATCGGCCCATTACAGACTGGCCTGCTTCTACTGCTACTACATCAATAGATATAGAATAAAGTTTGTGCCATACAGCTGGATAAGTTTCAAAAATTTTGAAATTAACCTTTTTATCAAGAATACTGAGATTCATTACTTTTTTGGCAAAAGGCAAAACCTCATCAATTCCTGCATCATCAGCAATTTTAATTGCTACTTTATTAATTTCATCAATCTGTTCATTGCTAAGTTTCTCATCAATCTCACCAGCAACTTTTCCAACTACATAGCCACAAAGGCTCTTCCAATCTTTCGTTATCTCTTTAACTGTCATTTAAAAGATAACCTCCAAAATAAAAATATTATTAAATCTCCAACGGAGATAATTTATTATATCAAATTTTTAAATTTTTGTCAATTATTTTTTAGCATTTAGAAATAATAATCCCAACTGAATATTCAGTTGGGACATCAAATTATTCAGAAACTGTATTTTTTGTTATTACTATATAAGGATTATCTACTGGCTCAAGCTCATCACTGTCATAATATTCTTTTACTTTCTGATAAACTTCAATAGTATAATATTTTGCTGTTCCTGTTCTTTCCTTCATAGTGATTTGAATATTCTCATATTGCTCTTGTAAAGTTGTAAGATATTCTGTCATTTCATCAAGAGTAAGTTCGTTGAAAGTAACAGAAGAAAGATTTTTTACATAAATATTTTTCAATTCTCTTTCCTCTTTCAAGAAAAGTTGATCTGTAAATGCTCTTGCTACTTCAAGCTTTAAATTCTCTTCTTCTATGTTTGGAAGAATAGCCTCTACTTGGGTATTACCCCATTCTATCATATACTCTCTTGCTTCCTCAGTGGTATCAAAAGATTTTATGAAAACGTCTTTATCTCTGCCTGCATATTCTTTATGCTTAAAAATTTTAACACTCATACTATTATCTTTATGAGACCACAATTCTTTTGCTCAACGAAAATTCATTATCACAAAAAGAATTATTTTTAAGTATATTTAGAATGCTTAAACCTTGTCCAAAAACAAGAAGCTTTAAATTTCCATCCTTGTCTTTATTACCATCAGTTATTCCCCACTTACCAGCAC
>Ga0247611_10004137_pt1 | contig 20479 bp, 19 predicted proteins | sample 177DNAGHGhighgp2_FD_192422 | JGI IMG/M metagenome (GOLD analysis project Ga0247611, IMG submission 192422) | Sheep rumen microbial communities from Palmerston North, Manawatu-Wanganui, New Zealand - 1770 DNA GHGhigh gp2 | ecosystem: Host-associated > Mammals > Digestive system > Stomach > Rumen...
CCCACTGGGGGCGGCGGTTTTACAGACCGCTGCGATTGCCACTCCGCACACGCCGGCTTAATGGACCATACCGGGTTCGAACCGGTGACCTCCTGCATGCCATGCAGGCGCTCTACCAAAAACTGAGCTAACAGCCCTCAAACTTTTATACTGGACCCTACCGGGCTCGAACCGGTGGCCTCCTGAGTGCAAATCAGGTGCTCTTCCAAATCTGAGCTAAAGGCCCATTTAATTTCTATGCCGAGATGTGGACTCGAACCACAATCTCCGGATTTTCAGTCCAGCGCATTGACCATCTCTGCCATCTCGGCTAATAAAGAAAGGCGGTTGCTTTTCCGCAACCGCCTGTCTTTGAACCACTTAAAAGACTTACTATGCAGTTGCAGCTTCCGTATTCGCATTACCGGCCAAACCGGCAAACTGTGCGAATGCATAAAAACCGTATGCGAAATAACGAGCACCATTCAGTGCTGCCAACATACAACGGTTATTTAATTGCTGCTTCGACATTGTTTTAATCCTTTTCGCTTCAATGTTTATATATAATGTAGTAAAGTTTTTCTCAATTTCAAGGGGTTTTATGAAAAAAAGTTAAAAAACTTTACTATATCACCAAATTAGCACCTAAAATCACATGCCACCGTGTCGCTCAGTTATAGCTTGAAGAATTTCACTATAATTACTCTGTTCGATTGCCTTATAATAGGCTTCCCTGGCAACAAGTACCCGTTCGAGGTCCTTACTAAACTGTTCTTCTTCGTCAAGTTCAGCCTTAGCGACCGCTTCCTCATCACTATGGTCAATGCCCTTAAATCTACGTTTAAACCTATCCGGGTCAAACGAACATTCCCAAGGCTTATTCGTCGGCCGAGTAAACTCATCAGCAAAAACCGTGTTCGCTTTTTTCAGCCAGAAATCAAACGCCAGTTTAAGCTCATCATCAGTTAACAAATGAACAGCGCCATCATATCTCTCATGTTCGGTAGGCTGGTATGTTCCATCCAAATAAGAGACTTTCAAAACCATATGATGCTGATTCGTCAGCGTAGCGCGATGCTCGTCGGTATAAAAATGTCGGCAAGCAAGGTATACCCTATACTTATCATAATAGTCAATGTTAAGCGGAAAATATACACTAACATAGTCGTACTCAATCGCCTTGTCAAACGGCTTCCAATAGTAATGCTTAATGATATCCTTACCGAAGGTAAACGCCTTTCCGGCAAGCTTCTGGCAGAACTTGATACCATCGGCATTTTCTTTCTCCCATGCGTCTTTCCTAGCCTTCTGTTCCAGCTCATAGTCTTCTTGACGCAACTTGTTTCGCTGACCTTCGAGCGCTTCTATCTGCTCATCAAGTTTAACGATTTCGTCATGATTTTTGGATTTCATTATTCCTCCGATAGCAATGGCCGATTGATTATTTTACCGCGTACAGCAGGCAATACCTTGACGAATTATGTTCGTTATTACACGGTGTGATTCTGAAGGTCTTATGCTTGGAATCCCACCTTGCAACCGCATATCGTTTTCGAACAGGCACAATCTTGTGCGACCGTTCAAACGGGTTATAGGCAAAATTCACTGTATCTTCATCTTCGTCGTCATCGCGGTAGAGCTGCTGAACAGCATCCTTCGCCGAGTCAAAGCGATAGAACATACGGTCAAACTTCTTAAGCGACTTGTTATCGGCAAATTCAGACTCTTCAGCAAGCGACAGCAGAATCGGATATTTAGTGAACGACAACGCACCTTCACGGATTTTCGCCGCGGTATCACTGTCTTCCGGCTCAGTCGGAGCACTCGACGATTTCGGAATAGCGAACCCGGCATCGGCCATGTCGAACTCCAAGTCCGGAAGCCTAACGCCGACCGCAGCAGGAATGTTTTCAATCACTTCCTGCGGCTCATCGTCAACCGTCGGCTCGATATCCGGGTCATCCGGCTGTTTCACCTCGACAACCATTTTTTCCGGCGTATTGGGAGGTACGGCAATCTCATCGATATCTACGCTAATCCTCTTGATTTCGGAAATAATGACACTTTCGTACATTCGGCGGCGTAACTGATGGTCAGCCGTGCAAAATTCGATATGTGGAGCTCTTCTAGCCTTTTCAACGACATCTTCAGCTTTCTGACGGCAGAACACATCACTTGTATTATCCTTATCATATTCGATACTGCTACGGAATACCGCCTTTGCACCCAAGGACATCGCCATAGCGACGAACTCATCCACCGTGGGGAGGCGCCAGCCTTCCGGCATCACGCTCTCAAAATCTTCCTTCCGGTAGTACACGAACTGATTACCCGGATTGACATCGTTGATAATCATTCTCTGATTATTTATTCTATACCCGCGTTCAACCGAACGGGACGACGGTTCGAATCCAAGCGGAGTAATCAGTTCGACCGCGCTCCACTGGTCATTCTCCATCACATTGAGATAGTTATCATCCTTATAGACTGACGGATTCTTCACCTCGTCGCCAATGAGTTTTTCCGCCGGCTTCTTCTTGAGCGCAGCCAAGCGCTTTTCGCGATAGTCAAGACACTCGGAAAGGTATCGGTCGATATGTTCAGACGAACCACTATATGCACGGGACAGCTTGGTCACATCCGTCGCAAAGAACAGATTCTGTCGACCGCCTGATACCATTGATACCAACGGACAATAAGACGGGGCCCTAGATGAAGATTCCACGATTCGCCCGTCATCCGCCGCGGTCCACTTTGCCTCCCCAATCTCGCCCGGCTCAACCGTAGCGTATTCATTGGTATTGTCCGCAGTATTGTCCTCGGTATTAGCCTTATCCGCGTCATAGTTCATCACCCGCGTAATAGCGCTGAACTTGGCAACTTTCTTGTTAAACTTATCCATCTCGGCCCAATCTGCAGCGAGCGCCATCTTATGCTTCACCATATTTTCCGGCGTATTGATGGGAGAGATAATCATATGCGAAAGCGGGTCGAGCATCCACTGCAACCCGCCAATCTTGCGGGTACGGTATTCGACATTATCGCGAGAATCGACGAAACTTTCAGTTTCCTTGGCCGGCTTCCCCGTGCGCACCCCGTTAGCAACCCTGTCTGCAAACCTGCGAACCCAGTTAGCGGCCGCGCGATTCTCCTCGTCACGGCGACGCTTCAGTTCGCCGGAAATGTGGTGCATTTCCCTCTTTGTCAATGGAGGGCAAATCTTGTAGAAAGGACCGCCGAGCAGCTCGGAAAGTTCCTTCTCCGAATACTTGTTATCGCCCTTTCGGTCGTCAACATTATCATGCGAATGATTCCACCTGTTGTTGACGTGGATGAGACGGCCATCCGGCCCGATATCGATACCAAGCATAGATTCGCCATACAGAGGATTGTCCTCGGTCATCGTTTCGAATCCCGGAAGGACAGCAAGATAAAGCTTCACGACGGACACACGCGACGTGCCATCCTTGGTCGACTTGCGGTTGAACGAATAGCTGCGGAACATACTGAGGCTGCCCAAGTGGCACCAGTTGTGGGGCTTGGTATATTCATAGTACTTATGCGCGGTAGCGAAAGAATCCAGCCAGATTATCTGGTAACGGCGCGGTCCATACTTGATGTTGCGCAGTTCCGCCTTCAGTTCCTTCCAGTTGGCGGAAACCGTATTACCGAAGCGCTCGACCAAATCCTTGAATGACAGTTCCTGTCCATCGAGTGCAAGATGCCTGGTAAATGTTTCAAAGTGCGCGATGCTGATAATTCTGACGAAATCGCGAAGGTCGGCCAGCTGACGGAAGTCCTCGTCACCAGTACCGAACTCGAGCTCGCCGTATGCAATTCGGGCGACTCCCGGGGCAAACTTGATTTTGCACTGTCCGTCGCGAAAAAACTGTGTTCTAAGTTCCTCGTAGCAAGCGCGTGTCCACGAGGAGATTCCCTTGTTGCGCGCGATTTCACGGTAGATATGTTCGACTCTCGATGCATTCGGCAATGACTTCAACACTTTCTTAGTGTATCGGTATGCATCCCCTTCACTTCCCGGGCCAAGTTCTTTCTGTGCCATAATATTCCTATAGATGAAAAAAGGTAGAGGCTTTTTAGCTCTCTACCCAAATATAGCAAAAAGTTGGCATTGAGGCGTAGCGTCAGGCTTGTCAGATTTTCGGACCTTCTCACTACCGCGGGGGTTCGCTCAGTACATCAACCAGCAACCGCACGACAGCACCATAGCCGCGTTCCACCTTTCGGCAGGGCCATAACACCGTCAAGCACGACCACCAGGACGCCACCTTGCTAGAGTGCAGTGTGCAATCCTATGTCCGACTTACCATTCCATAAGTAATCCTCAAATCCATTGCTGAATCCTCGGACTCCCTAAGGGAAGCATCGCTTCGGTCTGCAGGACCTCACGATACTATTTGGCCAGTCACTTATGGGACGCTACGCGTCAATGCCAACTTTATAGAGAGCGGGAGAGGGGACTCGAACCCCCGACATTCGCCTTGGGAAGGCGACGCTCTACCAACTGAGCTACTCCCGCGTAAGGCTCGATGGCGTCACCGTCTCTCGCCTTATGTTACAAATATAGCAAAATCTCCAAACCGTGAAGGCTATATTTGCTTATATTTTTTCTACTTCAGCAAGTCGAGGAACTGCTGGAGGGTTTCCGGGGTGTACACATCGATTTTCTGGCCCGCACGGGTCAGCTTCTCGATAGCAGCCTTCTTTGCCGGACCGGCGCCGTCACCCATAAGCACAAGGTTGCACTTCTTGGTAATAGAGCCACAGATGGTACCGCCATTCTCGGTAACCATATTCTTGAACACATCACGGGCGAGAGCGTCAAATGTTCCCGTCATAATGCATACCTTGCCGGCAAGCTTCATAGACACAACGGGCTTCACCTTCTGTGCCACATCGAGCATCACGAATTCGCGGATGCGCTCCCCGTTGCTCCAGATGAAGTCAAGGAACTTATCGACGAGTTCCTTGGATACGCCCTTGGTATCCGCGAGTTCGCGGAACTTTCCGGCTACCTCGGAAACATACTCGGCGTCCTGCGATGCGAGCGCAGCAAGACCGCCCACCTGGTCAACACAGTCGGCTATCGCCGGGGCGGCCTGGTGTCCAAGCCCGGAAATCGAGAATCCTTCAATGAGCTGATGAAGATAATTGCCACGGGACTTCTCGATTGCCGCAACAAGCTTCTTCGCTCCGGATTCACGCTTTCCACAAGCCTCGACAAAATCCTGCACTGTAAGATGATAGAAATCGTCGAAGAATGTTAGCTTTCCGGCAACCAGCAAGTCTTCGATAATACTCGGCCCGATACCTATAATGTTCATACAGTCACGGCCCACGAAGTTCGCGAGCTTACCGCCAATCTGAGCACGACAGTTTTCGTTAGTGCATACCCAGCTGACCAATTCCTTTCCTTCAGAGTTTACGGCACATCTGAGTGGCTTGCCGCAGCACGGACAAGTCGCCGGGCGAATATAGCGTTCGCGCGCCTTTTCTTCTTCAGTCGTCGGAACCCACGGACTGACATGAGGAATCTTGTCCTTGTCGCAGAGTTCGCGTTCAACGTCGTAACTGTCCTTGGAACGGCCAGTTTCAACGCACTTTACCAAGTCCGGAATAATTTCACCGCCCTTGCGGATTACCACATGGCAACCCTTGTACAGCCCGAGGTACTCCACCGTATCCCAGTTGTGACCAGTGATGCGGGTAACGGTAGTCATCGCAAGCTGCACCGGCTTGACAATGCAGACCGGCGTATTCGCACCGGACATACCGATAGACGGCTCGATATCAACAAGTTCGGTTTCCTTTTCTTCAGGAGGGAACTTATACGCCCGAAAATAGTTCGGGGACTTGGTTGCACGGCCAAAACGCGGCTGGTCATCCTTATCGTCGACCTTCAGCACGACACCATCAATCGGATATGCTTGCTCAAAGCGGCGTTCGCGCATCGATTCGGCATACTTAACGAGTTCATCCAAGTTCGTAGCCGTGTGGTGTTCCGGCACTTCAAAGCCCATCGATTCAAGCGTCTTGATATCATCCGTCTGGTAACGATTGGGGGAACCCTTAACAATCAAATAACCGATGAAAGAAAGCTTACGGCGTTCGACTTCATCCGGGTCGTGGAGCTTAAGAGTACCGGACGCGCCGTTTCTCGGATTGGCAAACGCCTTCTTGCCTTCCGTAATGAGCTTGTCATTGTACGGTTCAAAGTCTGCATATTTCCAGACAACTTCACCGCGAATTTCGGCTTCGCCGGCAAGAGGAATCTTCGTTTTCACCCCCTGCACACGAAGAGCGTTCTCAAACACGGAGTCGCCGACATTATCCTGGCCTCGCGTCACCGCATCGACCAGGACCCCTTCCTTATACTTAAGCGCGAGACTAAGGCCATCAATCTTATACTCTTCCTCAAGAGCCTTAACGCCATCATTGAACATACCTTTCGCCCATTCCTTGGTCTGTTCAATACCGTTCGAGTTCTCGATGGACATCATCGGGATATCGTGCTTTACCTTACGAAATCCAGTGGCGCCATCCTCGACATGACGAGTCGGCGAGGTCGCAAGGATGAAAGACGGGTTGGCCGCCTCGAACTCCTTGATAAGTACAAGGTTATGGTCCCAGACCGTATCGGGGACCGTATTCTCGCCAGCCGCGTAGGTCTTGGCCCATTCGCTCATGGCTTCTACAATTTTGGAATATTCGATAAAACTAATCATACGATTACAAATATAGCAAATTGCCGTTGCCATATCCGAACCGTATGTGCTATATGCCTAGAAACGGAACTCTATGCCGCCCCCGAGAATGCCACGGAGGTCCCCGTCGTACTGTACGCCGGCCTTTAGGTAAAGAGGTTCCAGTATGTGGTACTTGACGCCACCGGTAGCCTCATAGCCGAACCCGTCCTTCCCATAGGACGCATGCCCGTCGACGAACAGGCCGAGCTTCCCCTGAGCGGGCTTCACTATCTCAGTCTTGGTTGCTACCGAGCTGTCCTTTGCCGTCTTATATACAAAGATAGTGTCCCGGATAATCTTCTCGACATACTGGACCTCAACACCGTCCTTCTGTGCGAGGGCCTTGCCGAGAGAATCCCTGAGGGTAGCAATCTTCTCCTCGTAATAAGCTACCGATTCGGTGTTCTCGGTATAAACCTCGCGGATACTGTCCTTGTACACAGTGCGGATTACCGTCTTGTGCGTGGAGGTACTCTGTGTGGCTACCCGGTATACCGAATCCTTCTCCTGTAGACGGGACTCGTATTCGGCCTTCAGGCTTTCCAAGTTCAACCTGTAGGCAACACTGTCCAGATGCCGCGCTTCGGTAAGCTCGTCTATCCGGGTAGCATACTCGACATTGGTCGCGTCGGTCTGCCTCGAAACACGAAAAGCATCCACGGTAGCAAATGCAAGCACCGCAATCAGTATGCCAAAAATCCAATTAATCATCGTCTTGTTCATGGCGCTTCACCTCCTTCCTCGTCCTTGACCCGTTCGATTGGACGGTCCTTGTTAAGCACTTTCTTCCCAAGGTAAAGCCCGAGTACGCTCATCGCGGTAGCCACCTCGCCAATGCTCATCTCACCCATATCGGTAACGGCGACCTTGTACAAAACTATGTACATCGCGATGTTGGTCAGCGCGATTTCGTTCTTCCAGTTGAAAATCTTCAGCGAGCGCATCAGGCGCTTGAACAGCGTCCAGAGACTCGCCCTAGCCTTCTTCTTAGCCACCTGTCGCACCTCCCGCGGAGCCACCGTCGGCATACCCGACATCGACCCCGTTAGCGTTCAACGGATTGGTAATGGTATAGCCGCAGCGCATCGGCATGGTGCAGTTCGGTACGCCCATAAAGAGCGGGTCCTTCTGGTTCTCCTGTCCGTGCTCCTTCAGGTCATCCACGGTAGCCCCGTTGTAGCTGTTGAAGTTCTCCGGACGGGGAGTCGGGCCGACCTTGCCGTGCATCAAGGCTGCATTCAACTCACCCGGCTTGAACTGGGCGAACTCGGGCGGTTCCCACTTCTGCCTATTGGTTTCCTCGCCGGTATCGCGGGTAGCCCCGGAATTGATTATGACGCCGACCTGTGCAGGGCAGACATCCGGCTGGTTAGTTCCACTTGCTGCGTGAGGGACAGTATGCATAAAGCCCTTGTAGTCTATCGCCGGCGTCTGACGGGTGGCCGAAGCCGGCATGAACTGGCTATTCTCGGTCAGCTTCGTACTCGTGTTAGTGGATGCCGTAGTCGTCGAAGTAGGGGAAGTCGAGGTGGTTCCCGGAGAAGTTCCCTCGCTTCCAATGGCAAAGGTATCTCGCAAATCGGATATCTGATTATTAAGAACCTGCTTATTGTCATTCAAAGTCTTTTCAGCAGCAGCAACCTTCTTTGCCGTCGCCTGGGCATTAGCCATCTGAGCGCCAATAGTCGAGCCCTCTTGACTCTGCACGATATTATTGACATTCACAGGAACCGTATTGTTTGCCTGATTCTGAGTCTGGTTGTTCGTCGTGGCGGTTACCGTGGTATCGGTCGCCTCGAGCAACAGATTGCATGCGCCCTCGAATGCCTCAGCCATCGAACGGATAGGAATTTTGTACCCAGCTAAAATGTCAGACGCCAAGCTCATTGCGGCCTCCTTTGTTTTTCCGTAGTTTATACAGCCAAAAAGTCCGCCCCGAAGGACGGACCCGAAATAAACAGAATGCACCGGATTCTTATTTAAGGAACAGGAATACCGCAAGAAGAACCAAGGATATTACCGCACACGCCGCCGGCGTCCAAGACTTGATGCGCGATTCCATTGCAAGGAGGCTTATCTGGTTCGTCAAACCGCTCAAACGCTCCTCGTCAAACTGCTTTTTCAATCCCTGTTCTTCCTCAAACTTACGGAAAGCATCCGATATCACCTGGTCATACTCGCCAAACTTCTTATTCAGTTCATTAAGCGCATCACCATGAGCCTCGGCAGTCTTAGCCAATTCGCATATCTTCTTCCGGTTAGCAACGACCATATCAGCCTGCCGCTTAAGGGTATTGGACAATATCTGGACCAAAGCGAGAGAAGCCGGAGTCTGCCTCATATCAGCGGTAATGCCGTCCATGCCATCGGCACCACCTTCCAAGCACCCATCGTATCCGTCACCGAAATCGCCATTGTCATCAGGAGCCGACGTATTCGCCAAGAATGCCATCATGTCACGGTCATATCGTTTAAACACAACCCATGCATCCTCAGTGGTCTTCAATATTTCATTGATACTTTCTATCGTTTCCGGAGTAAGGTCGGCTAGACCGGGACGGTTCATTTCCTTTTCAAGCGCATCGATGTCAAGATTTAACGCATCATCACCAAGCTTGGCATCGGCATCCTTTTCCAAAGTATACACCGAATACCCGCCCATAGTATCTTTATGGTCGACAACTTTCCATCCGCGGCAAGCAGGCAATTCCTTTTCAAAACCTTCGCCAACCCGATTAATCACGATATTCACCCGGAACACTTCTTCCATCGTCAGCATAAAGCCAAAAGTGCTTTCATCGAGAAACATCGTATAGACCGAATCGCTATCAAGGGCACCGATTTTCTGGGCAAGCGCGGTAAGATTCTCCGACGGGCCGTCCACAGCAAGTGTCAACGGACAAATCGACTTGATTCCGGGGTGCGCCCCGTTACGGTTCATAAATCCGCTCATCAGCCCAAGCGTCCCGTAAAAACAGGAAACAATGGGAGGGCAATCCCACACTCCCTGAATCGAAAAAACATTCCGCTGGTCAAATGTCTTGGTATCGCAATTATAGTTTGCTATTACATTAAGTCTAGCCATCCTTCAGCACCTCAAATGTGACATAGTAGATTTCAAAATCAGTCACAACATTGTTCGAGGTCGGGTTCCCAGGCTTTTCCGGAACTACATTCCCCTTCCCCACCGGTTTATAAATTACATTATTATTGTCGATAGTCTTCTTTAAAATGTTGCCATACCGGTTTCCAAGAATACTGAAGTGTACCTTGAGGCAACCGTCTTCGACGACCGCCTTGGTAGACTCAGCCATAGCTCTTTCCTTCCACGGGAAGCACAGGGGAATCTTTGCGTGGTACCGGTCTGCAGGGGCGACCTCCTCGATATCGACACCTTTCTCATTAATGTCGTTAGCAATCTTCTCGAGTAGCGCAAGGGAATAAATATTTCCGGGCTTGCCAGCGGTGTTTACCGTCGGCTGACCGGCAACAAGCAATTCGACATCGATTTCACCGATGGGTTCATTTTTTCTTGGCATCCGCGATTTCCTTCCGCCATTCGACGAGAGTATCGTTCATCCCGAGTTCCTCCATCGTACGCTCGAGGTCGAGCCTACGGCGGCTCCAGTAATCCGTCGAAGCCTTACGCAATACGAGCCGCACTTCCGGACCCGTAGTAGGGGCGTTGATTACTGCTGCGCACTTGGCATACAAATTGTTACACAGGAGCCATTCCTGATGGAGCTTTTCCTTATCGCCCATCAGGATATTAAAGATTTCCGCCTGTTCAGGTGTAAAGGATTTCTTTATGACTTCAATCTTAGCCGCATCCATTAGAATATACTCCCCTGGTCAACTATGCCGAGGTCACGGGCACGAATCGTGAGCATCTGGTCAGCTTCGGCATTGAATTCCCTAATCGGAATGAACTGGGCCGGATGTTCCACCAGCGGACCGCCTTCAGTCGGATGAATATCGCTGCAGAACCAGCAAAGGAAGCACTTGCCGATTGGAATACCGGTTTCTTCCATAAATATCTTCTTGTATAACGTAAGCTGCATGGAATACTTATGGTAATCACAGTTATCCAAAGTCGTATCGAATGGCGGATTAAACTTATAACTTGAAGACCTATCCATCTTGTCGTTAGTCTTCCAGTCCCAAATCTGAAATTCCTTCGCGGTCTCATTCCAGAAAATCTGGTCAACTAGGCCGCATACCTGATACTTTGGAGAACCGATAACCGCTTCGGATTTAACCGGAATCAACTTTCCGCGGGAATTTTCCCGGAAAATGTTGACCTGCTTGATGATGCTGTCGTACTTTTCGCGAACCGGGTCCGTCGTATCATTCGGAAACGCCTTTGCTATAGCATCCTTAGGATATGCGAACGGCTTGTTCTGCAGAGCCGCTTCAATATATCCGTGAACAGCATTTCCAAGGTTAGTCGACACATCCCTCTTATGGTGCCAAACCTGGATAACTTCTTCCGGCGTGACCTCGCGTCCCTGATTTTCTGACCATTTCTTGGCCGTACTAATAGAAGCTCTCGCTTCATCAAAGGGAGGAATGAAACTACCCACAAACTTAGTGACACCGAGCATCTTGTTTCCGTTCAAATAGAACGAATTCCACTTCGGGTCACACTTTATACGCCCGAAGGCGTTCTCATATCGCAGAAAAAACTCATGCATCCTTAGGTTCCTCTAGGTTCTTGATGTGCCAATTTATGATATGAAGGTATCGTCCAGCAAGCCCATACCCCTCCGGCACTTCAGGGGTAGCCTTCAACATCTCGCAAAGCTTGGTATCCCACAGCTTATCCATAACGGCATCCAGCTTATCCTTGACGCTGAAACTCACAGCCAAGTCAATGATTGCATCCGCGCTAGTCTTGTCATCCAGCACATCCGGATAGCGTTCGCTGATAAACCTTCGCCAACGGTCAACCACATTCTTTGGCGCATTGTACTCAGGAATGATTCTAGCCTCTACAGCTTCCGGGTCAAGCCCCTGGAAACCACGGATGAACGCCGGGATGAACGGGGCGATAGACTCGGGCACCTTCATAGTCAGCGAAGTCTTATATGACTTAAGAGGAAGCATAAACGGTTTCTCGTTTATCTTGTCCTTAAGCATATACTGGACGGTAAACTTGTCGATTACCACCTCGATTTCCGGCGATGATGAATTCATTTTCCCTTCTCCATCAACTTAATCAACATCTTGTCAGTAATCGGGGATGTCTTGAGAACCGCATTAAACGATTCAATGAAATTACGCACACGCTCGAATGAAACCGGATGCGTTGCATAATGATTTGGTTTCTTCAAATCCTTCTTAGGGACATAAAGTGAACTAGAACCAGTCATCCACGCAAAGGATACTTCGACAGCGACAGCGGCGATAGCCCCGACATAGCCATTACCGATTGAATGCATTACGGAAGACGCGAACAAATCAGCTTCCCGTTCATCATTACGCACAATACTTGTCGGGGTCGTGTGATGATAATGCATATGCCCGAGTGAAGCATGACCAAGTTCGTGAGCCAATACTGAGGCCGCACATGCGATAGAGTAGATTCTAACTACCTCGTCGCGACGCCCATCACACTTAATCTTGAATTCGTCAAGGAACCGCTGAACAAAATCAGAACCAGCCTCGAAGGATGTAAGACGCTTGCTAGCCCACTCGAGCATCTTCTTGGCTTCGCCAATCTTGTGCGTACGCTCCATATATTCGCATACATGGCCAACAACGGTAAGCCACCGCATCATCCCGGTCGTAATGGTAAGAAGATGCTCGTACTTGTTCCAATTCTCACCCGGCATGTTCCGTCTAAGATATGACCTAACCGGGTCGGTTATCGTAGCGCAATACGCATTAATCACATCAGTATCGGCAACGCGCAGGAAGCAACCATCGACAACTTCCTTGTAATGATTGTTTTCAGTTACAAACCGGCAAGACTCACATTGAGAAAATGCCGTTTCGCAATCTTCATCAGTTAAATAGAAGGACGAGCCTGATTTGTAAGGCATACTGTTATTCCTTTGCCATCCAACATCGTCGCTACTGCCCTGGCAATCTCGGCGGAGTTCTTGGCCTTGTTGATGATTTCCTTGACTTCCGGTGTACTCCGGACATCATTCCAGGTTTTCCATTCCTCGTCGGTCATATCGCCGCGGTCAATGGTCATGAATCCAAACCCGCCGGCCTTGAAATTAGGCACGACGACATACTTATCGTTAAAATCTTCCAGCTTAGCATTCATAGGATTCCCTTCCTTCTAAATATAGCACAAAACTACATTATCGGAGGCACCTCCCGCCATATAAACTTGCAAAAAATGAACGAACCGGTTTAAAAACAAGGATTTGGCCCTATGGAACATAATGTCTTCACTGTGATGAACAACCTCGACGCCGCAGTCTCCATCTGCGAAGCCATCGGCGACCTTCCGGAAAACACCCAGGAAACAGCGCCAAAACTCGACCCGAGCCGGTTCCAGGCATATGTCAAATCCCCTTCAGATATCGACGAGAAGACCCTCAAGGACATCGCGGCAGTCATCGACGGCAAGCGGAGCATCGAACCTCCCGCCGACAGCTGCGTTCCGGTAGCGACCCCGAGTACCCTCGACCGTCTACTGAACTCCGTCGCAATCGTCTACATTACGGACAAGGAGTGGCCAATCGCCGCGGCAAACATCGTCGACCCCACCAAGGAAGACTTCCGCGGAATCGCCCCTCTGCGCTACTATAGCCTTCTCAGCGGCTACAACCTCGACGGCCGAGTACAGCAGGAATTCTTCGCAGTATCAGACCAGTACAAGGGTCAGGGAGTCAACGAGGAACTACGTGCACAGCTTAACGCACTTGACATGCCGACATTCATCGTCGCCGACAGCACCGACAAGGAATGCATCGAGAACCTCGCCAAGAGCGGCTACCAGTTCATTGCCCAGCTTGACGACAAGACCTCGAAAATCCCCGTTCAGCTCTGGGTAGACAATGCGGGAGAATCCCCGGAAACTACAAACGAAGACGGAGAGGCCAACTTCATGAGCCAAAATGTTGACCTGAATTCGTCAATGGTGTAGTTTTGTAGTATGATTACCCGAATTAAAGACGACCAGTATCTTAATATTTTTGAAAAAGCTTGGCTCATTGCGACAGCCGAATTCATCATCGCGATGAACTTTCTCAAGCTATACGACATCGAAACCGACGAGTGGCACACCCGCCGCATAGTCTGGGCGATGCTTGCTGTAGCCCTAATCCTTTTAATCCTTGCCGGCGGAGTTTTCGGCGTCGCCGCATCAATCAAGTACCTCGTATGACCCCAGAAGAACTCCTAGAACTCAACCCGAAGCTAGTTTCCGTAGCGAAGTTCATGAAGGAACACCCGGATTGCCCGGTGCGGTTCTGGGACAACGGCACGGTAGATATCTCCCTCTCCGAACGGAGCAAGCTGGGTGAATTCGTAACGAAGTTCAAATGCCCGTCATGCGGCAAGGACACCGATGGACCAACAATCCCTACCGATGCGGTGGATATAAAAGGAACATTCCGGGAGTGCCCGGAATGCTCGATAAAGTTCTTCATACACAACAAAGTGAAATTCGGGGGAACCCCGGCCTAGCTATTTAAGCCGTACTATCTTGAACGATGTACAGTTACCCATAAATATACGCCCGTCGCCGGTTCCATATATCTGTATTTTTGCAGTCAAGTCAACCGCATTTGCACTGGTCAAATCGAGCAATGCAGAAACGGTCACCCGCTGAGTATCATAATATTCACCGGAAACCACCGTAGGTATTCCATGTGTACCCGAGAAGTTAAACTTCCTGGTTATCGGGTCGCCCGTCATATTCAGTTCACACGCATATTCAAATGGAACATTTACCGGAGTTCCGCTGACCGGAGCCATCCCAATAAACACACCAAGTTCAGCCGTAGCCAAATAGATACCCGGTTCGGCAATATTCGAAATATGCGACATCACAGCCGAAGTACCATCCACAGGAATATCATTATAACCTGTCGTCCCAAAATAGATATTAGTCGCTATTGCAGTACGGTCAGATTGCCACAGTGAAGTATTCGCCGCAACCTTAGTCAACATCATATTCATGTCAATCGCGTTCAGGTTATTAGTGGCCGGATAAATATGCAAGTCAAGCATATCCAGAGTCTTTTCGGCTGACATCTGATATTCCAATCGCTCGCTTCCGCTTACCGGGATATTAGTGAAAATGAGCTTACGGGCGGTATGTACATGGTCAGCCGGCGCCATCAGCATATATCCATCAGTATTCGCGGTGCCTATTGACGCGGTATTTCCGATTTGCTTGATATCCGAAGTCTGGCCAACCATTACCAATCCGTCATCGGCCGTAGAAGCCGGCGTGTCCGGCATAGTCACTTCAGAATAAGTCAAATTCTTCACATGACCAGTCGAATCGACTTCATACTCGGGAACCTTTATAGCATCCCCAAAAGTAGCAATAGTCTGTGCCCCGGGTGCCGAGGCTCCGGAATCCCCAACTCCGCTCTTTGAATGAACAAGCCGCTGGTACGAGAACCGCAAAATATTAGTATCCCTAGCAGCCGGAGCGCCGATATTTATATCGACAGCACGGGTAGCATAGGGCAATCCAGAGCGCACCACCACATCGGATATTACGGTACCGTCACCCTGAACCAGCGGAACATTTGTTGCAACCCAAGCGTACCTCGGGATATAAGGAGGGTCTTCCGAATCCCGGTCCACCCACCTTACATAGAACACGGAGCAGCCCGGCTCGTGTTCAATACGGTAAATCTTGTCAATGCTACCCACGACAGGCAACTGAGCCAATGTATCCACAGCAACAACAGCCGTGCCATCGGGAGGCAAGTACGAAATCGCCGACAGCATATTTTCCGCCGGGACTCTCCGCTGCGGTCCAAGTATAAGCACACGGCTAGCCTCGATACCCGCCGTACCACCTTCTGCAGAATCCGCGGCAAAATACCACGGTTCCGTTATTTCCGGCGATACACTAGTTACCAACGGGTCGATTTCCGAATCGGATAGCCCGTTCAGCTCACGTATGCGCTTATGGGTCTTCTTGTAGATTTGCGGGTCCATCTTACTTCACCTCGCTAACCTGAATCAACGAACCGGTACCATTTACCTTCCAATCCGAGCGGTCTATGGTTACCTTGAAATAGCATTGTGTCTGACCCGAATCAGCCGTAAAGAATATCGTACCGTTCACATAATTCGGCATCTGGCCAGTACCTGTAATCGTTTCATCAATAACTAGGTTGACCCTAGCATTTTCCGCGTTGGTAGAGCCATTCATCACCGCAAATGTAAAGTTATCCAAGTATACACCGGCACTCGTCCTTTCAAGAACAAGCGTAAACGTAACAACATACAGTTTGCCAGCGACAAGACCCTGTATCTTCGTCGGGCTCCCCGATGAAGGGGTCACCAAAGTAAGCGCAGAATACTTTGTCAGGGTAGACCCAAGAGACAACGTAGTACCAGTAGTAGCAATAGTATTAGACGATGCGAGCGGAATAAATGCATAGCGAGGAGTGAGTATACTATCAATATCCACCCACGCCGTACTCCGGTAACCATCGCTGTCAGGAGATGCGCTAGTAGTCACGAGTATCTTTGTACCACTAGCCGCCGGTGCACTCGCCGGAAGTTTCGTCTTAAGGAACTTCCGGAAATCGTATTCGACCTGTGCAGAACCATTGTATGTCTTATTACCGTCATTGGTATTCAACAATTTAAATGCGCTTGCCGTATGCACATGGTCGGCCGCAGCAACCTTTACATATCCACTACTTGGAATAGTCCCAATACTAGGAGTAGCGCCAATCGGACTGATATCAGCATCAGTACCTATTACGACTAAACCCTTAGTTCCCGCCCTAGCAGCCGTAGCCGGTACGGTAACCGCATCAGCACCCGCCACCGTCACATGGCCGGTCGGATTCACCGTAAGCTTAGGCACATTGAATGTAGCACCGAAATCAGGTGTCGTCATCTGGGTAGCAGGATATGTACCGGCAGTAACCCCGCTAGTAGAATGCACGAGTTTCCGGCTATTGTCCTGCGTATCAATAAACAAAACCTTTGACCCGCCATTAGGTTCGGGAGACGGAGTACCAATATTGATATCAATCTGTCGGCTGTAGCCGGACATATCATCTTTTACGAGAGTACCCTCGCCATTGACCATAACGAGGTCGCTTGGTATAGGAACAAACTCACCAGTTTCATCAGCGGTGCCGGCATTAGTTCTCGGTATATAGCGGTATTGAGTATAAATTGTCCGGTTGTCTACAGTAAGCACATCACGATATATTGTATCGATGCTCGGCAGATACTCATCCGAGGCGGTTGGCTTTGGACAGACAAACTTTTTACCTTGCTCAGAACCAGTCTCTGTTACCGTGAAGGTCATTGTATTTCCATTCTTGACCATCTCGCCATCATAAATAGCGTCATCAGCAATGATGCTCGGGAGCATATTCTGTGGAACCAAGCGATTCCGAGTAAGGAAACCGATTCGGCTGCCCGGAATTTTCTTCGTACCCTGGTCTCGCAGGGGCTCCTCGTCAGTATCAGGGACAACATAGTCCATCGCCATCGACCACTCGTCGGCGACCTGGGTAGACTTGATAATGTTATCGACCTCATCATCAGTTAGCGGTGTAAGGACGCCTATCCGTTTCTGTTCAACCTGTGCCATCTTGTTACCTTATCCTTTAATTTCGTGATTCACCGTTTGAGTAGGCAAGAACAGTCGTAGCGCTGCTTCCCACCTGAATGTCGCCGGTATTCATTACGCCGGTCGTATTATTACGCTGAGCATAGACTAAGCGACGCATCGTAAGGTCAGCGTCAGGTATCTGAGTATCCGGCAAATGATATTCGGTCTTGCGCTTCTCCGGATATTCGTACTGACCCCAGAGAACGGCATCGGACATTATACCACCTTCATGGTCATAATGCTTCACCCCGTTACTATCCTTGTAGTACTTCGGGATATCCGATTTCGGAATTACGCTAACCGCCGGGCGGATATGCTCATATACGCTCCAGAAGTTCGCATGCGGGATGAACTCCTGCGCAGCAAACCCGCCACGGTTACCTTCCTTATCAAGAGGTGCTGACAGTCCGAGACCCGTCTTTCCGTTACTCATCGAGAACACCGGGTTATACGGAGTTGCCAAGCGACGATGACGGAGGTCATTCCCCATAACCGCCTCGATTGCATCCGCGTTAATTTCCATCGGAGCCGATTCGGAATACAGGTGACGGGTAGTCTCACGCCAGCTAAACGAGCCACAAGCCGAGCGATTCCAGATACGCACATCGGTATACGGAAGCTTCTCTTCGAGAGCCTTTGCGCCATACAGCGGAGAGAGATACGATACCGGAGCCTGACGGTAATCCGTGCAGTACCACCTACCTGCATCAGCAGAGAAGGTGAACTTCATAAATACCCTGATGTAGCTCACGGCATACTTGTCCGTTTCAGTAGAGAACGGAGCGCTCTCGGCATAGTCACTCTCGCAAGTGTATGGCGGAGTGCTAACATCGACGTTCACCGTATCGTCAAGCTCGATGCGGTTCATATTCGGGTCATTGAAATCAGAACCAATAAAGATACCATCAGCGGCATACTTCCCGCGGCTAACCGGGTCACAGGTCAATGGATTCCACTTAGCCCTAGTCTGATACACCGGGTTGTCAGCATAGGAGCCAGTACCGACATCCTGAGGCAATACGACACGCCAGCTATCCCAGTTCCTCTTTGGAAGAGTAGCCGCATAGGACGGAACATAATCCTTCAGGAACATAGCGAGCGCGTCATTAGTCGGCAAATCAGTAGCGATGAACCGCTCGCCAGTAACATCCTTTTCCAAGCGGTAGCGACCATAAGCATCACCGGAAGTCAAGTAAGTCTTGTCGTCAATGTCGGAATAGTCATACGCAGAAGCAAGCTGAGGAACCGGGATATTATCCGGGGAAACAATCTTGGTAAATGCGTCAATAGCTTCCATCCAGCCACATCCAGAACCGCGTTCGCCGTGCGGCTTCAACAGGTCAACCTCGTTCTGCATATCGACGGCAGCAAGCTCGGCAGAGCGCATCAAGTCATCGACCGCATCGGTAGACTGAAGCCAGTGGAATCCGGTATTCAAGCAGGCATCGACTATGCTGTTCATCGCGAATGCACGGGTGTTGCGCTTGTCCGCAATCTCGCAAGGAACTTCCTCGGTCTTCGCGTCGCTATCATACAGCCCAAATTCATACGGATTCCCGGAATAGAAACTAAAATCGAGGTCCTGGAATGGGAAGCAATGAAGAATCGGAGAATCGGGTTCCTGTGACGGAGAAGTACCCGCCATAGTCAAGATGGGGGGAATGCTGCGCAGACGGATGCTTCGAGCAATCTCATCATACTCATTCGGCATTCCGGCGCCAGCCGAAACAGTCGTCCCAAAATCCCAACTGTCTTCAAGCTGAGAGTCACTAGTAAGCATCTCCAATGCGTTGAGACTTCCAACAGTATCGCGCTTCACGCGGGCGTTCCGATAATCCTCGGCAAGCATCGCGACTGCCCTTCTCGCCTGAGCCACTGGCTGCTCGGCATCCTTACCGACCTTCAACACGGCACCAATAAAAGAGCACAAATCGGTATCGTCCGGCATCGCCGCAGGAATACCATCGGTATCGCTCAATATTTCCATCGGATATGTCTTCGCCGGAATCGCAACCTCCACCCTCAAACGGTTGGCAATTTCGTTCACGATATCCTGGTTCATCTTGAAAATCCTAGCATAGAGGCTATGAATACCCGCATCGGCATCCATCGTCATCAAACGGTCGAGAACATTGAGCTTCCTGCGGTGTGTGAGCGCCCAAGGGAAAGTATTGGTTACCGTCGGGTATACAGTGGCGATTATCTGTCGCTGGTCCTTCCGCGCAGTACCGTCGGATTCATAGAGTACACCCGGGCGGCCATGCTCGCCACGGGCATTGTAAACCTTGTTGTAATTACCGTCATCACCCGTGTTATCGACATCGAGCGCGCCATTCTCGTTACGGACAGCATTCAGCCCAAGATTCTCAATACCTTCAGGGAGCGTCTCGTTGTTCGGCTCCACATAAGCAGCTCCACAGGCAGAATTTGACCGGGGAACCGCGCGCAAAGCCTCACGCGCAAGCGCACCCTTGAGAGCCGTATCGGAAATAGGCTCATCGAGCATTACCGTGGTTCCATCGACCGTACCTGTAACAGAAAACTTCTTGGACGGGTAGCACCCAAAGGAAAGCTTCATCCTTACTGCAGTATCGGACGGAAGTTCAATACCTTCCTTGTCGAGCAACGGCTTGTCAAGCGTCAGTTCCTGCATATCGCGGTCAATAGTAAAGGTTACCCGCGTCTCGCTGAACTTCCAAGTACCGCTCACCACAAACACGCGCGGCTGGGATATGAACGCATAGTAGCCATTCAGGTTCTTCAGGACATCATTCCCGGTGAACGCCGAGTCGATAAAGGTATTCGGCAAAGAAACCGTAACCTGGAACTCCTCGCCGTCCTTCGTATTGATTGGGGTTGCCAGATTGATAAAAGTCTTCTTCAGCACGGTAGTACCATCGACATGACCGTGCAAAGTATCGCTCGGGCGGAAATCATTGAATAGGCA
>Ga0247611_10004138_pt1 | contig 20478 bp, 11 predicted proteins | sample 177DNAGHGhighgp2_FD_192422 | JGI IMG/M metagenome (GOLD analysis project Ga0247611, IMG submission 192422) | Sheep rumen microbial communities from Palmerston North, Manawatu-Wanganui, New Zealand - 1770 DNA GHGhigh gp2 | ecosystem: Host-associated > Mammals > Digestive system > Stomach > Rumen...
GAACCACTGACAAGGTATCCTGTGTTGAGTTCCAGCGCAACAGTGAGTCTGACATCTTCTACAATCCCTATGGACTGAGGGTCAATGCCAACACCAAGGGTATTGTCATCAATAACGGCAAAAAGAAGATCAACAAATAACAGCAAGATGTTCATGTGAATGATGTCAAAGCCATGCAGTAGGGGAGAAAGATAAACTTCCCTCTGCATCGGCAGACATCACGTGGCGGGAATACTTTCTGCTTTTTTCTTGGACCATACATCTTGGCTGAGAGACATGAACTTTTGTCAAACAGAGCATATCCTATCCGCTTGGGGGATGATGCCAGTCACATTCAAAAAAGAGAGGGACAATGGTGCTTCCTCACGAGCACCGCATCCAACCTTTCAATGTTGTATGTTTTTCTTTAAGATGGCTTCGGCCATGAGCCCTTTAATTCGTTAGCGGACCAAATTTTACATTCAAACAACATGAAACATCTCAGATTTATTTTGAGTGTAGCTACACTCGTATTTGCCATGGCCGTCAACGCGGCCGTGGGTAGCACATTTTCAGTGGATGCTTATACCTATAAGGTCCTCACTGACTCTACAGTCGCTTTCAAGGGATTGAACGCGGATATGACGGATGTGACAGTACCGGCGACTGTCATGTATGATGGTACTGAATATCAGGTCACGGAGGTGGCCGACTCTGCTTTCTTCGGCAACACAGCCATCCAAAACGTGGTCATCTCCGAAGGAGTGAATAAGATTGGTATTCGTGTCTTCTACAATGCCACGAACTTGAAAACTGCATCTGTTCCCAAATCTGTCACCTCGATAGGCAGAAATCTCTTCTATGGATGCACGAGCCTTGAAAACGTGGAGTTTCTCCCCAGAATCACAGAACTGCCTGTTTCCTGCTTTAACAGATGTGAGTCTCTGAAAGAGATCACCTTGCCCAACACGATAAGCTCGCTCAGCGAATTTGCGTTTTATGGGTGCAAGAGTCTGGAAATAGTTTATATGTCTGACAGGATAACTGGCATTCCTTCGGATTGCTTTTACGAGCTTCCTAACTTGAAAGAGATTGTCTTTTCTCCCAACTCGAAGCTGAAGACCATCAACACAAGGGCTTTGAACAGTCTGCCCTCTTTGGAAAGACTCAGTTTTCCAAGCACGCTCACGACCTTCAAATACCCTGCTGCAACGGCGAACAGCACCGACGGTCCCATCGTGTTCTGTCCAAAACTGATGGAAATCAACATCAACAACTCGAAATACAAGTCTTTCGACGGCGTGGTGTATTCCCCGGACAAGACCACGTTGTACTTCATCCCAGGTGGACTGGAGTCTTACACGATAGATGAGAACACCAAGACCATTGCCGGATATGCCTGTGTGGGAGGAAGCCTGAAGACCGTCAACTTCCCGGAGAACCTGGAGACCATCGGGCGTTTCTCTTTCAGCTGCTGCAAGAGTCTGGGCAACCTGGTGTTCCCCGTGAACCTGGTCACCATCAAGAACGATGCTTTCTATTCCTGCCAGAATGTGGGACCACTTACTTTTCCGGAGGGTTGCAAGCTGAAGACCATTGAGAACTGGGCGTTCAAGAATGCGGGGGTCAGTGGAGTACTGGCTCTACCCGAAGGTCTGGAAACCATAGAAAACTATGCTTTCCATGCTTCTAACTGGAGTTACGGGAATTATGGGAAGTACAACGAAGGGAGCTACGCTGTTCATCAAAGATACGGCAGCATCACGAAAGTCATCTTCCCTTCATCCCTGAAGAAAATTGACTACCAGGCTTTCTTCGCTTGTGACATGGACAGCGTGTTCCTGAATGATGGGTTGGAGTTCCTCGGCGACGGCGCGTTCAGCTGTTGTGAGAACCTGAAATATGCTTACGTTCCTGAATCGGTGACAGAGACGAACCTGACCGGTATGAAGACTGGCATTTTCCATCGATGTGAGAATCTTACAAAGGTGGATTGGTTTGCTCAGATCCTTCCTCAGGGCCTGGTATCAAGCTGCTACAGTCTTCCTTCGTTCACCATTCCTGAATATGTGGAGGAAGTCGGAGCACAGGCTTTCTCCTACTGCACAAGCATCAGGCTGATCAAAATTCCAAACTCCGTAAAGACTATCGGCAAGCAGGCTTTCCAAAACTGTACACTCTTCACCCATGTCACCCTGCCGTCGCACCTCGACAATTATGCGGAAGGTATGATACAAAAGGATGACAAGATATATGAATATACCATCCCTGCCAACATCACCACACCGGGGATCGTTGGTGCCAGTACTTCGACTTCGATAGTCGATTGGAACTACAACCGACTACTCAATATCTTCATCATGAATGATGAGATTCCCGACACGCTGAAGAGAACAAAAGTCTATACCAACAACAAGATGGACACTTATGGCAAGACCACGTTCTTCGTCAAGCCGTCTGTCTATCATGAGAAATATCCTGACGGAAAGTGGTCGGGGAAATATATCCAGGATCCGAGATACACATCCATGAACAGGCCTGTCGATTTCGACCATGACGTTTCTTACAAGATTCCTCTCACAATGAAGAACGCCTCTGGCTCTCCCATAACCTACAGGACGATGTGCCGGGATTTTGACGTGGATCTCTCACACACCAACGAAAACCTGCCGGAGGGCGTGGAGCCGCTCAGGGCTTACCTAGTGGAGGATATAGACGGTGACCTCCGTTTGGTCTTCCTCAATGAAATTAAGTACATCCCCTCTCGGCTCAAGGCCAATGTTACTGACGATGAGGGAAACCTCTACCCAGGTGTGGATGAGTATGTCGGCGTAGTGTTGCGTGGCACACCAGGTTACACATACTACTACGAGATAGGTGAGCATGACTACACACAGGGTGCGGATGGTCAGTGGCTCATGGATGATGCCATGGCTTATTCCGGTTCTTCGTTCGAGGATAACCTGATGGCAGGAACGGCGAACGATGATGAATATGTTCACATGACCGTCGAGAATGAGAATAATGACTTGATTGTCAACTATGGTCTCAACAACGGGCGGTTCAAGATCTATTACAAAGATGGTTGGTTGACTTACAATAAGTCATATCTCCAACTGTCGAAAGATGTTTCCTCAGCCATCGAAGGCGAGACTGACATGGAGGGTAATGCTAACCTCACCTTTGTATTTAACAATGCTGATGGTACCACCGACAAGGTATCCTCCGTTGAGTTCAAACGCAACAGTGAATCAGACGTTTTCTATAATCCCTACGGACAGCGGGTCAATGCCCACGCTAAGGGTATTGTCATCAATAATGGTAAAAAGACCATCAATAGATAACAGCAAGATGTTCATGTGAATGATGTCCAAGCCATGCAGAAGGGGAGATAAAATAACTCCCCTCTGCATTGGCCTTTTCTGTCAGGGTCTATAGACAGTTGATAAAATTTGTTCTTTCATCCTTAATCCGAAAAACTCTCACGACTTGCTCAATGCAATTTTAGTTATGATATGGTTGTAATTTATCAGGTTCAAGAATGAATTCCTCATAGGATATTCCTGCCATGAAATAATTAGCCAGTTGAGAATCACTTCTAATCAAATCATTATTACTTTGATTCCTACATTCTTCCTGTATTTTTTTTATCATATCAACATCAGCTCCTTTTCCTTGCAAATACCCTAATATAAAGCTTGCTTCATCACGTACGGATGAGAATGTTTGTTCAAATTCTACATGTGTATGATTTAATCGATACTCCATACCAGAAGCAAAGAACTTCACAATCATATCGCCATTAAAATTCATGTCAAAAGCATCGAATTGTTTGTTGCATTGCTCTCTTGCTTGTAGCAAAAGAGTGGAAAATCTTGGTTTTGGCATAATTGTACTATTTAGAAATGGTCAGTAATTGAATGATAGTTACGTTTTATATTAACATTATCATAGTTCAAATAATAGAATAGAAGATGTGAGTACAAAAGTAATAATAAATCAAGAAAAATACATCAATTATCTCATAGTAAATAATAAGACCTATGCATATTTTCCGTTTTATTTCTCTTATAAAGTAGATGGTGTTTATTATTATTCGATATAACCCATACAATTCTCATTTTAAATATAATGGTTTACTGAAATAATTAACTATTCCCTTACTATGATTCTTTATTTCCCTTTTACTGACAACACCATTTTTTAGCCTAACAGTGCGGCCTATCTGCACAGAAGCGGTAAATTCATGCATGAATCATAAAAAAACAATGAAAATAGGTGTTTTTCTCTGTTTTTCTTATTAAATAATGTACGAAATTAGTCCAAATATCGTATCTTTGCATGTCAAAGAGACAACACCTGAAAAGACACTTTACCTTATGCCTACTAACAAAAATGCATCTATTCGTTATCAGACACTCGACAAGTGCTTCCGTGATTTCAGTCATCGGTACTATATAGATGACCTCATTGCCAGTTGCAATGAAGCATTGATGCACTACAATGATACTGGTGGTGTCAGCCGTCGCCAGATTTTTGATGACATCAAATACATGGAGAGCGAAGAGGGGTGGAGTATTCCCCTTGAGCGAAGGAAGATAGGCCGTAAGGTGTTCTACCGTTATGAGTCGCAGGACTTCTCCATCAACAACCAGCCAGTCACCAAGGCGGAAGCCAACCAGCTGAAGCTGGCCATTCAGACATTGAACCGTTTCCGGGGACTGGCGAACAATGAGTGGGTGGAGGAGGTCATCTCCAACCTGGAATGGCGATTCAACCTGAGCGGTGAGAGCGAGAAAGTGATAGGTTTTGACCAGAACAAGGAACTCAAAGGTCTTTCATATCTACCTCAACTCTTTGAGGCGATGACCAACCACAAGGTTTTGCGCATCACCTACCGAAGCTATAAGAAGGATAGTGAGGTGCGCATCCAGACTGTTCACCCTTATTATGCCCGGCAATACAACAACCGTTGGTTCCTGTTGGCGATGGATAACGACTGGCACACCATCACCAACTTCGCCCTCGATCGTATCATGGCGATTGAGACGATGGAGGATATCCCATTCGTTCCCAACGAAACCATCGATTTCGAGCATTACTTCGATGACGTCATTGGCGTGACGATACCTCCGAAAGACATTGAGAAGATTAAAATCCTTCTCCGTTTTACCGAGAAGCAATTCCCATACGTCGTTTCAAAACCCCTTCATCCTTCACAGGCAATTGTCGACCGTGAGGGGCACGTCCTCTCCATCGAGGTGAGGCCGAATTATGAACTAGACCACCACATCCTGGCTCTCGGCAGAGATGTGGAGGTTTTGTCTCCGCTGTCTTATCGACAACATATCCAAGAAATATTATCTGAAAACCTAAAAAAATACCTCCCAGTGCAGATAGAGCGCACAGATAAGTAATATTTGCAAGCATTATGGCAAAATCTAAAAATACGACTAACAGCATTTATTCAGCATCGCTGACAGGATGTAGTTTCATGTTGGATGAGATGACAGCTTGTCTTCCCCTGCTGATGGATGATAATAGTGAGGAGTTGATTAGCCGAGAGATCTCGGAGAGCAATATCCTCAAGATGAAATCTCTCCAGACACGAAGGAGAGCTTTTGCAGAGTTCAAGCGCAGGTTCGAAGCCGTTCCCCTGAAATTTTGGGAGCGGTATCAGAACATGGACAAAACACAGCAGCAGGTGGCCATGTACTTCGTGTGCCTTAAAGCCTACCGCATCCTCTTCGACCTGCATATCAATGTGGCATTGAAGAAATGGAGTTCTGCCAACCGCACCGTCACCAAGCGGGATGCGATGGCGGAAATATATGAGATAGCATCTAGTGATTCCTTTGTAGATGACTGGAGTGACGAGACAAAGGACCGTGTAGCCAGTTCTTTCCTCACCTTTATGCGCAGAGCAGAGTTGTTGGATGCAAAAGGTATGCTTCAGTCACCTCGGCTCAATGACAACGATTATCGAATCTATATAGAAATGGGGCAGGACTGGTTCCTGCAAGCCTGTTTCCTGGAACCATACGAAATTCAAAGAATAAAAGAAAGCTTATGACTGTCGACGAATTATACCGAAAACTGTCCGACCCAGGGTTTCAGGACACGGAGAACGGAGACTTGTTCTACAACTTCTATGTTTTTCAATACCCTCCTGAGAATGAATATGAGATTCGCAGGCAGATTATTGAACTGAAAGAGTCCCTGCTTCGACCAATCAACTTCATAGACCTGCTTGCTCTCGACATCTTCGAGGAGTTTGTTGCATTCTTGAAAGAACAGGTGATATGGGGTGTATCTTATTTGGATGATGTCCTCGACGTGGACAAGCGCGACCCCGAGGGGGCGACGAAAATGCTCACAGAGCAGGCAAATGGTGAGCAGTTTCTGCGCCACCTTCATGAGAAGATTCTTGCACATAAGAGTATCGATGACGACAAAGAGCGGCCGTTCATCATCTTCTATGGGATGGGCAAGATGTACCCCTACCTGCGAACAAGCACACTGCTGACGATGTACGAAAAATACAACCTGAGCAGCGATTACAAGATCATCGTATTCTATCCGGGACAGAAAGACGGCAACTCATTCAGGCTTTTCAACCGGCTCTATGACCAAAACACCTACCGTGCCACTTTACTACTCAACGATAACGAAAATAAATTGACGATATGATTCTTAGAGAAATTTACGAAAAGGATATTGACCGTAAAGTCAATCCCGCCGTCTCCGTCACCGATGATGACGCGAAGACCATCAAAACCGAAATAGAGGAGTATGTCTTCACTGACGAGATCCTGAATGGATTGTGCGAGATCCTCCTGCATGTCAAGAACCGTGACTATTCACACGACGGCATCTGGATCAATGGCTACTTCGGCTCAGGTAAGTCACATTTCCTCAAATACCTCTGCTACTGTATGTCCAATGACCACAAGACAGACGCATTGAAGAGACTCAAGGAGGCCGCTGTGGAGAGGGATCCGATGCAGTGTGCGGACAGCAAGTTCAACTACACGATGGCTGAGGTGAAGGATTTGATACTATGGTTGGAGAACAAGGCCACAATAGAGACCATTATGTTCAACATTGGGTCGATACATAACGTGCGTGGTAATTTCTCCACCACGTTTGTAGAGTCGTTCTGGAACCAGTTCAACAAATTCCGTGGCTATAACGGATTCAATATCTCGCTTGCTCAGCATTTTGAAAAAGTGTTGGATGAGGCGGGTAAGCTACAGGAATTCAAAGATATCGTCAAGCAGAACCGTTCAGACTGGGACACCCAGGCGAGTAGTCTGGCGGTATCACGTTTGGACACCATCCTGCAGATAGGTAAGCAGTTGGTGCCTGATATGTCCATTGACGTGGTTCGTGACTGTATCAAGGATAATAAGACCGTGGTGAGCGTTCAGACGTTCTGCCAGGAACTGAAGGAATATGTCAGCAAACAGGGTCGTGACTTCCGCCTCTTGTTCCTTGCTGACGAGGTGTCACAGTTCATCAATGCCAACCGTGGTCTGTTGCTTCAGTTGCAGGAGATTGTAACCATGCTGCATGAGACTTGCGATGACAAGGTGTGGGTGGCATGCACAGCACAGCAGGATCTTTCGGAAATCCTTACCGCTTGCAACATCACGGAGACGACGGAGGATTACGGCAAGATTATGGGACGTTTCGAGGTAAAGGTGTCATTGGAGGGCACTCAGCCCGAATACATCACACAGAAGCGTATCCTGGAGAAGAACGGTACTGGCATGGCTGCGCTGCAACAGCTCTACAGCCAAAAGCGTACGGCCATCGACACGCAGTTCCTGCTCCCTACGGGCTATGACGCATTCAGTTCCCAACAATCTTTCGTAGATTTCTATCCCTTCGTTCCTTACCAGTTCCGGCTCATCAAGCAGGTGTTCCAGGCTTTCCGTGATTTAGGATTCGTTGAAAAGGAGGTTACGGATAGCGAGCGCTCGGTCATCAAGGTGACACATACCACGGCAAAGAGTCATAAGGATGACCAACTGGGTGGCTTCATTCCCTTCGACGCCTTCTACAATTCCACCTTCAAGGGGTCACTGATGGCACGTGGACAGCGTGCTATTGCCAATGCCAACAACATCATTCAACACTATCCCCGTGACCCGCAGTTTGGCAAAAGGGTGGTGGATGTGCTATTCATGATCTGTAACTTGAAAGAGGATGACAGACTTGTGTTCCCAGCAACAGTCGATAACATCACCACCCTCTTGATGAAGGATGTGGATGCCCAAAAGGTTACGCTCAAGAATGACGTGGAAAAGGTGTTGGAATTCTTGAGACAGAAGAATATCATTCATACTTTGACTGAGGACGAGAGCCATGGTTTGAAGGATGTCTGGGCGTTCTACACAGAAGATGAGTCAACGGTAGCAGGGCAAATCGAGAGCGTTTCTGTTGACAACAACACCTTGGCGGATCAACTGCGTGAAATTTTTGACAATTATGTCAGTCCGACCAACCGTGAGACGTTCCACACTGCACGCCTCTCAGTGGGCGGCAGCGTGTTGGGTAAGAACTTCTTGGCTAACAATGCTGACATCCAAATAGAGTTTCTCATTCAATCAGATGGACAGACACCGGCGCAGTACGCTCTTAAGAATAACGACAACCGTCTGGTGTTCTTCATGGCGGATGACTATGCTGAGAATATCAATTTGCGAAACGACCTTTTTGAATACTGTAAGGTTCAGAAGTACCTGCGTGACAACCAGGCAACAAGCGAGGAACGCAAGAAGACACTGGAAGAATTCCGCCGCCGTGCTGCTGACTTATTCAAGAAACGCATTGAAAAGCAGTTCCACGATTTGTTTGACCAGTGTGTCTTTGTGTCGGGGCAGACTGTTTGGAATTCCGCCGACATAGTGTCCAAGGGCAACAAACGCTATGTGGACTCTATGCAGCGTCATCTTGATCGTATTTACACTTATGCACATTGTGCCGACAATGTGCCGTCTAACAGCGACACCCTCAAACAGGCCATCTTGCGGACCATCCAACCGGGTGAGTATGACATCAAGCCGCTTTCTGAGGCAGAAGCCCAAGTGGAGCAGTACCTGAAACGTCAGTTCCGGGAAGTTCCGCTTACAGATATCATCTCATATTTCCAGAAAGCTCCGTATGGATGGTGTGAACCAGCTACCATCTACTTTGTCAATGAACTTGTGCGCCGTCATTTGAGGGAGTTTGCATTCAATGGACAGAAAGTTGACCGACAGCTGATAGCTTCCAACGTACAACGTGAGCGCAACAGTTTTGCCGTCCGACAGGCGAGTGTCATCCCGCAACAGCTGGTAGATGATTTTATGAAGAGCTGGAAATATGTGTTCAATGATGCACAGGTTCTGACAGGTCTCGATGTGGTTGAGCTAGCTAAACAATGTCAGGGAATACTCAATAACCTGCACCGCAATATGAACACCATCTATGAGCAGGTTGCTTCCTATCCTTTTGCACCTGTGGTGAAGGCAGCTATGGATATCGTTTATGACTGGAAGGAAACACGTGGTGAGGAGAATTTCTTCACTGCGGTGAATAAGAGAAGGGAGGAAGCAAAAGAGGTGTTCGACCAATGGAAATTGGCAAAATCCTTCGCAGAAGACCAGCTTCCCAAATACAAGGAGTATCTGGAATTCGTAAGAAAGAACTCCTTGAATTTCTCAGAGCTTCCTCAAGACACAAAACCTGCTGTTGAGGCGATGTGTGCTATCACAACAGAGAAGTGGCCTATCGACAAGATGCCTACTTACAGGAAGCTTATGCAGGAGCTTAGATTCAAGATTGACCAAAGGGTTAAGGAACTGAAAAAGCAAATTACTGATGCCTATGAGGAAACCTTCTCGCAATTGGAAAAGATAGCAAAGGAAGTGAAGGCTGACAAATATGCAGTAAACCGCAATGTGCTAGACGAAATCCTCACGCACAACGATATCTTGTTCTTAGTTTCCAAACTCGATACGCAGCCGTTCTATGAGGCGGAGGTTGCAAAGATTATGAAGATGGTAGAGCCGGTACCAACCCCAGGGCCAGGTCCGAAGCCACTTCCAACAAAGTTGATTTCGATGAAAACAAAAACCGTCCGTCCCCTTAAAACAGCTGCGGACGTAGATGAATATTTGGGAAGGTTGAGACAGCAACTGATGGACTACATTGACAATGGTGATTCCATTATGGTGAAATAAGCAAAATAGGAAAGTAAGATGAACACGACGCAACTGAAGAAGTTCGCCTCTGAGGCGCGGAACATATTGAGGGAGGGTGTCCAGCTTAAACTGGACGCCCTGGGTTTCAAACATGACGGCTCAATAGCAGAGGAGGACCGTCCAGTTAAAGGACAGGGGTACATTCTGTTCCGTGGTGAAGCCATCGCGGACAATGGTTTCTATGAGAGATGGGAGTCGCTCTATCGGCGCATAAAGGAGAAGGGTTTCTCCGATGTTTGTGAGGAAGCGGCTTATACCTGGTTCAACCGCCTCATGGCCATCCGCATCATGGCAAGGAACGGTTTCATTGCGCCTGTGTTGGAATATACCTCTCCCATAACTCGCATTCCCGTTATTCTGGGCCAGGCCCGTGAGGGACAGTTGCCTGAGATGACCGCTGCAGACCGTGAGGCACTCATGGCCATCATCGATGACGGAACAAGGTCGCAGGAGCAGTTCGCCTTGCTCATCACGGCTTATTGTGAGTCCAACCCCGTCATCAAGAAATGCTTCGGTGGCGTGACTGACTATACCACACTTCTTTTGCCTCAGAACATCATTGCCGAGGGTGGGTTCGTTGACTTGATTAACAATACTGACTTCATCGTTGAAGAGGATTACAAGTCGCCGGAACTTATAGGATGGCTTTACCAGTTCTACATCTCCGAGAAAAAAGACGAGGTCTTTGCTAAGAAAGGGAAGTTCGCCGCTGATGAGATTCCTGCCGCCACACAGATCTTCACTCCAAACTGGATTGTGAAGTACATGGTGCAGAACACGTTGGGACGCATCTATCTTGACAACAACCCATACGACATGGAAATGCGGGAGAAGATGCAATACCTCGTGGAACCATTAGAGCCTACGCCTGACGAAGCTATTTATCACTATGACTCCTTGGAAGACCTACGGATGGGTGACCTAGCCTGCGGTTCCGGACATATCCTCAATGAGATGTTCGACTTGTTCTATCTCTTTTACATCGAGGAAGGGTATAGCCGGAGGAAGGCAATAGAAAATATTTTCCTGAAGAACCTCGTTGGCATCGACCTTGACACTCGTGCTAAGCAGTTGGCACAGTTCGCGCTGTTGATAAAGGCATGCCAAAAGGACGCGTCATTCCTCGATGCAAAGGTCATGCCGCAGGTGTTGGATATGCCGTCACCGCTTGACATCAACGATGTGAGGGAGACTCTGCCTCATTTCTTCCTTGGCGGCAACCAGCTGATGCTGCAAGAGACGGAGGATGCCTTCAAGCTCCTGCAACAGGCAGATAACCTGGGTAGCATCATGAAGTTCAACCTGTCAGACAGCACCTGTGGGGCTATCACAATACGGCTCAAAGAATGGGAACAACAGGAGATTATTCCAGAGAACATCCAACAATTGTTCCATTCCCTAAGGCTGATACTGGCATTGACTGAAAAATACTCGGCTCTCGTGATGAACCCCCCGTATATGGGGAACGGGACTATGAATGATTCACTTTCCAACTATGTGAAGCTGTATTATGAAAGTGGAAAAGCTGATTTATGTACCGCTTTTATGTTAATGGAAAACGAGAGACTTAATAAGAATGGTTTCTATGCGAATATTGTTCCTCCATCATGGATGTTTAACGGGAAATATGATAGATTCCGTAAAAAATTATTGTCTGAAAATTCTATCACCACACTATTATATTTGGGAAGAGGTGTCTTTGGTTCAGATTATGGTTCTGCCACATTTGTCATTAAAAAGAGTGATTTAGAAATAAAGGGTCATTATCGGAAGTTGTTTGATGAATTTGTTCAAGTCAGGACTCCAGAACAAATACAAAATCGCTTCCTCGACCTTAATGATAAAGTATATTATGCAAGTCAGTTTGAATACAAAAAGATTAAAGGTTGGCCTATAGGTTTTTGGTTAAGTAATAAATCTATTGAATTATTGTCTAAAGAAAAGTCACTGTCAGAAGTTGCAGCACCGAGACAAGGATTTGCCACAAGTGATAATGATAGGTTTCTTCGGTTTGTTTGGGAGATTTCTTCAAATAAAAGGGGATTGGTTAAATGGGTACCATGCACAAAAGGAGGTGTTTATAGGCGATGGTATGGTAACATTGAGTATTGTGTGAATTGGGAAAATGATGGTGAGGAAATGAAAACTTATGCCACAAGTCTTTACAAAAACTATACGAGAACCATCAAAAATATACCTTTATATTTTAAACAAGTAGGTGTTACTTGGTCAACTTTAACTGCTGGAAAACCATCTTTCCGTTTCTTCAATAAGAATTGGCTATTTGAAACAAAAGGCTCTGTGTGTTTTCCTAATAGAATAGAGGATAATTTTATATTATTAGGTTATTTAAATACTCCATTGGTGAAATATTATCTTACTTTATTCTCACCTACTGTTGATTATCATGAGGGTCCTTTAGGCAAAATACCTTTTATGGAACTAAATGATGTTGAAATAAGAAGGAACCTTGAATCCAAGATAAATGAGAACGTAATTATAAGTAAACAAGACTGGGACTCCTATGAAACATCATATGATTTCGAAACCAATGAAATTGTAAAACTAAGCGGTCAGACAACGATTGAAGAGGAAGGAGAAATAATAGGATTGGGAGTTGTTGATGATTCAATAGAAATGCTTGTACAAGAGTATAAGGCTATTTGGGAGTCTTCTTTCAAGGAACTTCATGCCAACGAGGAAGAACTGAACCGCCAATTCATAGAAATCTATGGCCTGCAAGATGAACTGACTCCGGATGTTCCTCTTAATGAAATTACCATCCTTCAACAAGGAGAGATTTCAATTGAGGACAACCAAATCGTTTGGCATAACGATGTGTTGATGAAGCAGCTAATTTCTTACGCCATCGGCTGTTGGATGGGACGTTACCGTCTTGATAAGTCTGGTCTTTGGATTGCTCATCCCAATGCAACCAATAAAGAAATTTGCACTTACGATTATCATGGTCAGCAATTTGAGATTGATGATGATGGTATTATCCCTTTGTTATCACAATACTCCAATTTCCCCGACAATGGCTATAAACGGGTGGAGGATTTCCTTCGCATCGCCTTTGGCGAGGACTCGTTGACAGAGAACATCAACTTTGTCCAAGAGGCTTTGGGTATGACCATTGAGAAATACATGCAAAAGGAGTTTTGGAAGTATCACAAGAAGATGTACCAGAACCGTCCCATCTACTGGCTGTTCAGTAGCAAGAAAGGTGCCTTCCAATGTCTAGCCTATATGCACCGAATGAATGCATACACCGTGGAGCAGATACGCTCCAAATACCTTCTACCCCACATTGAATGGCTCAAGAACCGCATCGTCGAAATGGAAAGCCGAGCTTCCTCATTGAAGACCAATGAGAGACGTGTCAAGGAGCAAATGCAGAAAGACCTGACAGAGTGCTTAGAGTATCACGATTCCCTCCACCTCGTCGCTGACCAGCAAATCTCCTTCGACCTCGATGACGGTGTAGTGGTCAACTATGCCAAGTTCGGGGATGTACTGGCAAAAATAAGATAATCTAATAGATCTTGAGATTAAAGATAATTAAGAATGAATACGACGCAACTGAAGAAGTTCGCCTCTGAGGCGCGAAACATATTGAGGGAGGGGGTCCAGCTGAAACTGGACGCCCTGGGTTTCAGACATGATGGTTCAATAGCAGAGGAGGACCGTCCCGTCAAGGGACAGGGTTATATCCTGTTCCGGGGTGAAGCCATCGCTGACAATGGTTTCTATGAGAGATGGGGGTCGCTCTACCGGCGCATAAATGAGAAGGGCTTCTCTGATGTTTGTGAGGAAGCGGCCTATACCTGGTTTAATCGTCTCATGGCCATCCGCATCATGGCCAGGAACGGCTTCATTGCACCTGTGTTGGAATATACCTCTTCCACAACCCGCATTCCTGTTATTTTGGGCCAGGCTCGTGAGGGACAGCTGCCTGAAATGTCTGCTGCAGACCGTGAGGCACTCATGGCCATCATCGATGACGGGACAAGGTCACAGGAACAGTTCGCCCTGCTCATCACGGCTTATTGTGAGGCCAACCCCGTCATCAAGAAATGCTTCGGTGGTGTGACTGACTATACCACGCTTCTGTTGCCTCAAAACATCATTGCCGAGGGTGGGTTCGTGGACTTGATTAACAATACTGACTTCATTGTTGAAGAGGATTACAAATCACCGGAACTGATAGGATGGCTCTACCAATTCTATATCTCTGAGAAGAAGGACGAGGTCTTTGCCAAGAAAGGGAAGTTCGCCGCTGATGAGATACCTGCCGCCACGCAGATCTTCACTCCAAACTGGATTGTGAAGTACATGGTGCAGAACACGCTTGGCCGCATCTATCTTGACAACAACCCGTACGACACGGAAATGCGTGATAAGATGCAATATCTCGTGGAACCGTCAGAGCCTACTCCAGACGAAGCCATTTATCATTACGATTCCCTCGAAGACTTAATCATGGGAGACCTGGCCTGTGGCTCAGGTCACATCCTCAATGAGATGTTCGACTTGTTCTATCTATTCTACATCGAGGAAGGTTATAGCCGTAGAAAAGCTATTGAAAACATTTTCCAAAATAACCTTGTCGGCATTGATCTTGACACACGTGCTAAGCAGCTGGCTCAATTCGCCTTATTGGTGAAGGCATGTCAGAAAGAACCATCTTTCCTTGATGCTACGGTAATGCCGCAGGTGCTGGATATGCCATCACCCCTCGACATCAATGAAGTGAGGGAAACCCTGCCTCATTTCTTCCTTGGCGGCAACCAGAAGATGCTGCAAGAGACGGAGGATGCCTTCAAACTCCTACAACAAGCGGAGAATTTGGGCAGCATCATGAAGTTCGATTTGTCCGACAGCACACGAGGTGCAATCGCCATACGGCTCAAAGAGTGGGAGCAACAGACAATAATTCCCGAGAACATCCAACGACTATTCCATTCATTCAAGTTGATATTGGCTCTCACGACAAAGTATTCTGCTTTGGTGATGAATCCTCCATATATGGGTGGTGGAAGTATGCCCCTAGCTCTTGCTGATTATGTGAAGCGTTACTATGAGGAAGGTAAGGCAGACCTCTTCTCCACCTTCATGATTCTTTCCATTGACCGATTGGCAGACAAAGGCAAGTACGGAATGATAAACATGCACGCATGGATGTTTCTCTCATCGTTCGAGAAGCTGCGTCGTTCCCTGCTAGAAAATGAACATATTGACTCCCTCCTGCATCTTGGTCCTCGCACATTCGATGAACTGAGCGGTGAGGTGGTGCAAAATTCTGCCTATGTAATATCAAAGGAACATCTGCCTAGCAATAAGGGAATCTACTTCAGACTTGTCGATGGCAAGAATTGCAGCGATAAAGAACAATTGTTCCTTAACGCTCAGACTAATCATATTAACAAAGTCTACTATTCTAATATTGGACAAAGCGACTTTGAGAAGATTCCTAGTTGTCCTATTGGTTATTGGATAAGTAAGGCTATGTTCAAGGTTTTTGAATACAAAAAATTACGTGATTTCGGTTCTTCATCCAAAGGTATTATAACAGGTGACAATAATAAATACATTAGAGTTTGGTTTGAATGTGAATTCAATAAAATTAATTTAAGAGCATTCTCTTCTAATGATACCTATAATGAACACTACATTTGGTATCCCTGCAAAAAAGGAGGGACTAAAAGAAAATGGTATGGGAACAACTTGTTTGTTATTAATTGGAAAAATAACGGATATTCTATTTTAAAGTTAGCTGAATCTGAAGGTCGTAACAAACAAGATTATTCAGATGAGTTTAAGTTTAAACCTGCAATATCATGGTCTGACATATGTTCAAATGGAATTTCTTTTAGATATAGTCAAAATGATTTGTCAGAATCAGCAGGTATGTCCTATTTTCCAAAAGCTATAAACATTTTCTATGCTTTAGGTTTTTTAAATACGCCAATAGCTTCTGAAATTATCAAAATAATTAATCCCACCATACACTGTACAGCAGGAAATGTTGAATCCATGCCTTTATCTATGGATTTAACACAATCAATTGTTACAAATATTGTTAAAGATAACATAACTATATCTAAACTCGATTGGGACGTACACGAAACTTCATGGGATTTTGAAACCAACCCATTGATTTCTTTTAGAGAATCCTTTATCAAAGACGAAGACTTTAAAGTTCCTACATTCTACAATGAGGAGGATGTGAGATTCAACGTGAGTGAGGAAAGTACAACAGCCATTAAAATGAAGTACGCAAATGCCTTAGGAGCATTGGTCAACATGTTTAAAAAGGAATGGGAAAAGCTATTCTTACATCTCCGCCACAACGAGGAGGAACTAAACCACCAATTCATAGAAATCTATGGACTTCAAGATGAATTGACTCCTGATGTTCCTCTCAATGAAATCACCATCCTACAACAAGGCGAAATTTCGATTGAGGATAATAAGATAATTTGGCATAACGATGTTCTGATGAAGCAGCTTATTTCTTACGCCATTGGTTGTTGGATGGGGCGTTATCGCCTTGACAAGCCTGGCATTTGGATAGCTCATCCCAATGCCACCGATGAAGAAGTTTGCACTTATTACTACCATAATCAACAATTTGAGATTGACGATGATGGCATCATCCCGTTACTGTCGCAATATTCCAACTTCCCCGATAATGGCTACAAACGGGTGGAGGATTTCCTTCGTATTGCTTTTGGCGAGGACTCGTTGACAGAGAACATCAACTTCGTCCAAGAGGCTTTGGGCATGACTATCGAGAAATATATGCAGAAGGAGTTCTGGAAGTACCATAAGAAGATGTACCAGAACCGCCCCATCTACTGGCTGTTCAGTAGCAAAAAGGGTGCTTTCCAATGTATTGCCTATATGCACCGAATGAATGCTTACACAGTGGAGCAAATACGCTCCAAATACCTTCTACCCCACATTGAATGGCTCAAGAACCGCATCGTCGAAATGGAAAGCCGTGCTTCTTCATTGAAGACCAATGAGAGACGTGTCAAGGAGCAGATGCAAAAAGACCTAACGGAATGTCTTGAGTATCATGACACCCTCCATTTGGTAGCCGATCAACAAATCTCTCTCGACCTCGATGACGGTGTAGTGGTCAACTACGCCAAATTTGGCAACGTCCTACAAAAAATCAAATAATCATTAACAATATGGCACGAACATATTCATTATCGATTTATTCTATTACTATTAACAAACGTGGTGACCGAGATGAATTACTATTACTCTCTGATTTCAATGGTGGAAAAGACTTATACGATTACTTGACATCTATGCTCAATGTATGGAAATTAAATAACAAGACACAGAAGGAAGAAAATCCCATTGCGCTGGATGAAGACGAAAGTAAAGCATTCAGAATCGGCAAAGATGCTATGGGTAATTACATTATGCATAATACAGGAAGGTCAATTAGTGGTATAATCGAATCTGGAGAATATGGTACAGAGGAGGATGGTATCGACATCAATACTGGTAAGTCCACTTTCAAGAAAAAGAAAACAGAAGCCCTAATGAAACCATTCTATTTCCAATTCTATATTCCTAAAAATGCCATCAGGGCTTTCTTGATTGTAGAACGTATAGGTGTTAATGGTATTATGTCTATTTTGAGAAATGCAATATTGAAATCCTTTTCTGAAACAGATTGTGATGGTTTTGTGTTTAATATAAATCCTCTTACACTCAAAAAACTGGTGGATAAGAAGATACAGCAGATGTCTAGTGAAGCAAAGAAGGTAATATTTCGCAGAGTTCATAAGGATGATCTTAAAGTATCAAAAATTTTGGGGCAACAAGCCGAAGATAAAGGTATAACAACTGATATCGTATATAATGCTGCTATCAACAAGTTTTTCTCTTTCGGTAGTTTTCTGACACTTATGAATACTAAATATAACAAAGAAACAAACTTGTATGAAGTTGATAAAGATTTGTCATGTGAAGACATTGCTTTAAATGTTAAGATTGGTGGACAAGACAAAGTGTATTCCCTACAGAACACTCTATCATTAGGAATGTCTGTTGATATTACAGATAAAGTGACATTAGGCCCCAACTCATATCCAACATATCAATCTGTACATAAAGAAGCGGATGAAGTGTTAAGCTATATTAGAGAACAGTTTACTATTGATGATTATGAATAATAAGTCAATTATCAGAGATTGGAAAACATGGATATGTATGATACCCATGCTTTTCGGCATATTGTTCTGCGTCTATTTAATAGTTTTGTATCAGAAAGAATCACATTCATGGCTATTGGGTTCTTTTGATACCTTTATCTATTCTCAGATGAAAAGAAATTTCGGTGATTTAATCTCTGGAACAATAGGTATATTGTTTATGCTGACAGCTACATTCTTCCTCTTTGTAACAATGGCGGAACAACGACAACAAACGTTCGAAGCAAGGGTGGACAATGAGAGATCAAGATATGAGAGTACATATTTCAATATGCTAGCAATGCTTGATAATGTTATCACTTCTGTCGATGCAAATCTTAAGGAGTCTGCACCCAACGGAATAGATACCATTAATGCATATTATCGCTGCATCAAAAAAAAGTACGAAATTGATAAGAAAGCAAATACCGAAATACTTGAACTTATCGATGAATTGTCAAAAGATGATACTTGTACCATTCGGATTCAGAAGTTAAAGGAGGCTACTGTTGATATATTTGAACATGTTGTTGATGACTTGAGATGTAATGTTGGCTATTTCTATCGTTACATTTACAATGCTATTATGTATGTTGAGGGAATAAAAGTGATAGATGAAACCAAGAAAAAACAATATCTGAATATATTGAAAGCACAATTGTCTGACGAAGCTTTAGCGTTACTTATGTATGACGCTATGTCAAAATTTGCACAAAACAAAGAGGGCTTCAATAAATTCCAAGATGTTCTTGACCGCTTGAATTTCTTTGAAAATATTCAGGAATCTGTTTTGCTAGAACGATGCCATTATAAATTCTATCCCAAAACTCATTTCCGATTTCTCAATACGGATGAGTTGAAGAAAGTGCATAAATAATAATTATGAAAAAGAGCAAAAACCAGCAAGCCTCCTTTGGTTAACTACGCAAAGTTATTATACAATTTGTAGAAATTAGGGTAAACTTGAATTGTTATGACAGATAAAAAAATAGACATCAACGAAGTGGCATTTACTATCGAAGTGGATGAAGATGTGCTTATGGGAGTTCGCTTTGGTGAGGTGACCCACATCGCCTTGTCCATCGATGACGAGAACCAAAACCTGGTTTTGGAGAACATCGACGGACATCTGATTCTGTGTTCTGAAAAGATGCCCGAAACGTTTCACCGCTGTTACTGGCATAACAATGGGGTGTTCCCCTATGTGATTAAGGAGACACTGCAATTTCTTATTCTGGCCAATGGTGATGACTCCTGTCTTGTGCATATTGTCTGCATTGAGCCAGAGGTGGGACCAAGGTTCCGTTTCCAGGGACCTGATAAACCGAGTGTTGAAGATCCTAACGGTGATAGTTGCATCTGGCAGGTTGTTTTTGAGATTAAACCTGTCACTAAAACCTATCTTATGCGATGGAATCCTGTAATCAGCTCATTTACTGAGGATGATTACGAATATTGTGCTACACATAGCGAAGATGGTTTTTTCCCATTGAATTGGAGCATCTATGAGTGGGAAGAGGCAAAAGTCGGCGATACGTTCTATATGATGCGTGTAGGTGATGACAAGGCGGGAATAGTCTTCCAAGGAAAATTCACTTCTGACCCGTATACTGGTGAGGATTGGGCTGGTTCAAAAAAACAGCGCCACTATGTTGACCTGATTTGCACATGTCTGTCTGCACCAGGTAAAAAACCTGCCATCTCGCTTGAAAAACTGCAAGAGGGAATCCCTGACATTGAATGGGGTAAAGGACATTCTGGTGTTCTTCTCCCTATAGATGTGGCAGAAAAATTGGAGGAGATGACAACAGACATCATGTAAATGAATGTATACCTCCCGACTATCTACCAATTACAGGCATTGGTAAAACATACAGGTATCGAGCCTGAATTTGAAAATAGAAAACAATAAATATAACTGACTATGGCAGTATTCAATGAAATAAGAAGCTATTTTGAGCGCAACAAGGACTTGCATGTACTCTTTGTCTTCGACCAGATGGAGAGTATGCAGGCCGAGTTGTCAGACC
>Ga0247611_10004139_pt1 | contig 20472 bp, 19 predicted proteins | sample 177DNAGHGhighgp2_FD_192422 | JGI IMG/M metagenome (GOLD analysis project Ga0247611, IMG submission 192422) | Sheep rumen microbial communities from Palmerston North, Manawatu-Wanganui, New Zealand - 1770 DNA GHGhigh gp2 | ecosystem: Host-associated > Mammals > Digestive system > Stomach > Rumen...
TCAAACTCTTCACTGTAAAAATATCTTTGTCCATAAAGACTTTGCTCTGTTCAGAATGACTATCCTTCAATTTATCTTGCAGAACAGCTGCTTGCGCCACCACCTCTGAGAGGAAGTTGCTTGCGCGACTGTTCCGAAATTGACAGTTCTGTTACCCAAGTACTCTTAAAGAGCACTCGCTTCTTGTACTACTTGTCTCTGTTTATGTAAATCTTTCAAAGAACTCTTTCTTCATGCCCTCGTCGCAAACCCGGCTGGCCGCGTTTTTGAGCGAAAGCGGATGCAAAGGTACGGCTTTTTCCAATACCCTCCAAATTTTTCGGCAATTATTTTTGAGAAAATGTGAAAGTTTTCGCGTTTCCGGACAAAACGAACTACCCACACCTTATTATATAATAGGATGTGGGTAGTAAAACGATAGATTAAGCATCGACATTAATCCCTACGACTGCCAAAAAGGCGCAAGAGGTAGAGGAAGAGATTGATAAAGTCGAGATAGAGCGACAAAGCCCCGAGAAGAGCTATTTTCTGACTACCCTCACTCGCATCTGGTGCCATCTGCAGCATCTGCTTGATTTTCTGAGAATCGTAGGCCGTCAGACCAACGAACACAAGCACACCGACATAATTCAAGATAACAGTAAGTCCCTCGCTCTTGGTAAAGATGTTCACGATGGTAGCAATGATAATGCCTATCAGAGCCATCATCAGGATTTTACCCATTGACGTAAGGTCTACCTTGGTAAAATAGCCAAAGGCAGCCATTGTGGCGAATGTGCCTGCAGTAATAAGGAACACATTAGTAACGCTTGACGCTGTATAAGCCAAGAATATGAACGACATCGTAGTGCCATTGATGAGCGAGTAGAGCACGAACATCAGCGTTGCCGTCGTCAGTGACAACTTATTGATAGCAGCACTAAGTCCAATCACCAAGCCAAGTTCTGCAATAACAAGAACCCAAAAGACAGCCTGATTGGTAAAGATTGCCGTCAGAAGCGTCTCACTATGTGCCACATAGTAAGCTGTAATGCCTGTGATGGCCAAAGCCATCGTCATCCACATATAGACCTTCCGCATAAGAATCGGGAAGGCCGTGGACATTTCCAACTCCCGGTCACGGGAGTACACATTAGTCATTTCTTCGTAATCCATTTCTTTTTTATTGTTTATATTATACCTTATTATTATTATAAAACCCACTCGTAAGTGTCATAGCAAAGAGCCCTGGCGCCAAAACCCTCTTTCTGATAGATGAGGTTCTCATTGAGCATGTCGCTATGGGCTTCTGTTGATTTACCAAAGTCCATATAGACACATTTTGGAAACGAGTGTAACAACTCATCGACAATGGCATCAACAACACCCAATCGTTTTCCCTCTGGCGTCGCAGAGATATACTGCGTATGAACAGTCTGTTGCGTCAAATAAACGACACAGCCTCCAAGCATCTCGCCCGCCTTTCTCGCCTCCATCAGCAAGATATTCTTCGGAAAACGGCTATGCAAGAGTTTAATCTCTGCCAAGGAATGAACGGGGCTGGCCTGATGATTCTGCAGCAGATTATCTTCAAGTATTGGCCAGAAAGCATCATAATCTTCCGAGAATCGCGTCTCCACCCCATTATCATGTGCCTGCCGCAATCCGTGCCGGCGGTCCTTTTTCCATTTAAGCTGACGGTCTATAACGATTGTCGACGAGACATCGCGTTCCAGCAGACGATAACGGCACTTCAGGTGCATGGCATAGAGTGGTTCCTCGGCCGGCACCAGATGATAAATCCACGGAACAGCCTTGTAGACCACACGCTGGATATGCTGTCTTCGCAGATAGGCATTCATGCATTCAAAGATTTCCATTATATGGACGGTTGTTGCATCCATACCCATCACCAATCCTCCATAGGTCAGCCCCTGGTGAGAATAGAGTGTATGCTCTTTCTCGTTGGCAGGGAGAAGAGCGTAAAGACGGTTATCGCGATAGAACATCAGCGAATGGTCCGTGAAGCGGTCGGCATGATAGTCCATATAGTTACGGTCGAAGAGAAACGTACCATTCTTCGACGAAGCCACGAAGAGATTCCATTCGCTGGCCCGATCTGCCGAATACCTTCTTATTTCGAACATCCTATATACTTCAAGAACTCGTTGTAGTCATAAATATAATCGCCCTCTGAGAAATGTTCTGATGCAAGGACAAGACAAACTGCCCCCGAAGAGAAATCGTCAAGCGTACGCCATATGTTTGTATCGATAAGCAGCCCCTGCCAAGGATGGTTCAGCAGGACCGTTTTACGCTCATAGCCATTATCAAGCGTTACCGTAAACGAGCCACTGAGGGCTATGACGAGCTGACGAAGTTGCTTATGAGCATGCCCTCCACGACTCTCGCCAGCCGGCACGTCGTAAACCCAATAGGCACGTTTGATATCGAAGGGAACCAAGTTGTTTTCCTCCGCCACAGTCAGGTTGCCACGCGGGTCAACGATTTTCGGCAAATCGATTAAATTAATGTCTAAGGTCTTCATAGGGGTCTGTTCCTAAAACGGTCTTTGCAAGTCGCTTGGCCTTGGCACGAAGTGCATCTACATCATCGCCAACTTCGCCATAGCATAATACCACACCCATACGACGGCCCTTGTGAGCCTCGGGCTTACCGAAGATGCGGATACGTGTACGGTCCTCCTTGAGAGCCTCCTCCAGATTATAGTCGAGCAGCGAGCGGTCAACGGGCATAGAGGCCTCTTTCGGCGACAGAATAACCGCCGATGCTCCTGCATGCTCCAGATGAATGCCAGCGATAGGCAGTCCCATGACTGCACGGAAATGCAATTCGAACTCAGAGAGGTTCGTCGTATGGCCCAGTGTCACCATACCTGTGTCATGCGGACGCGGCGACAGTTCCGAGAAGATGACCTCGCCCTGCTTCGTCAGGAAGAACTCGACGCCCCAGATACCGGCACCCGTCAGCGCCTCTGTCACCTTGCCGGCCATCATCTGAGCCTGCTTCAGTGCCTCATCGCTAATCTTGTAAGGCTGCCACGACTCACGATAGTCCCCACCTTTCTGCACATGACCGATAGGCGGACAGAACAGCGTCGGCCAGCCATGCTGTTGGGTAACGGTGAGCAGCGTGAACTCCGAGTCGAAATCAATGAATTCCTCAATGATGACTTCCTTCACATCGCCACGGCCCTCCTCCATAGCCTCACGGAAAGCCTGTTCCAGTTCAGAGTCATTATGCACATAGCTCTGACCGTGACCAGAGGACGACATCAACGGCTTAACCACACAGGGGAAGCCAATCTCGTCGGCAGCAGCCTTGAACTCATCGAAGGTCTTGGCATAGAAATACTTTGCCGTGCGCAGCCCCAGTTCCTTGGAAGCGAGGTCGCGTATGGCGCGGCGGTTCATCGTATAGTTGACGGCACGAGCCGAGGGTACCACCTGAATGCCCTGCTCCTCGAACTTAAAGAGTCGTTCCGTGCGGATAGCCTCAATCTCGGGCACGATGATGTCGGGCTGGTGCTTCTTCACTACAGCCTCAAGGGCATCACCATCGAGCATTGAGAACACCTCGCGCTCGTCGGCCACCTGCATAGCCGGTGCGTTGTCATAACGGTCGCAGGCAATCACATACTGGCCAGCCCTCATGGCGGCAATCACAAACTCCTTGCCCAGTTCGCCTGAGCCTAAAAGCAATATTTTCTTCATTTCCTACTTAATTTTTTACCCAAATGATATTTTAACGATTGGAAGCCCGTGAATTCTAATCTTCCCATACAACGGACAGTCTGAAACGCTGTTTTCAGTTCCTCATAGTTTCTATACATCGTTTCATCAACACATACGGCCAGTTTGTCGTCCTTCACAAGCCAGAAGGATTCCTCGTCTTTTGCCCCGAGCTGTCCATTGGATTTCTCCAATACATAATAGAATCCGTCAAAACCAGATATGGCATAGTTCCGAACCTTAAAAGGCCACATCAATCTTCTCACCTCCACTTGTCCACGCCAGATTGAAATCCTTTTGTATGAAAGAAGGAAAATGAGTAGCAGAACTCCAAAGAGCAATACCTCCACTGCGCCTAGTACAACCATCCCCCACCGTACCGAATCACCATCTATCAGGTGTGAAAGAGAGGTTGCGACTCCAACAAGCACAAAGAACAGCATTAAAAGCGAAATACCGAACAATCGTGTCTTTTTGTATTCCGATATAACTTCAGCATTATCTCTTACAGAGAAACTACGTTTATCCTTCACCGCAACAGCCCCTTTTATCTCTTCGAAATTCAAGAAAATATAAGAAGCTATGCTCACCAGCCGTTCTCCGTTCTTTATCAATCTCAGCACCTCACCATTTTTCTTATACTCACTTTGGGCATAGTCAAACTCAGCGAATCGGTAAAACCGTTTCTTGAAGGATAATAACAGGTTCCGAACCTCTAACCCATCGGCAAAAACAGTAATTCGCTTTAAGGAAGTCAGGTAGAACAAAGAGAAAAGCAATGTAAACGCAGCCCAAACTAATAAAGGCAGGGACGGGTCCTTCCGTATCAAGGAAGTACCGCACAGAGACAAGACACCAAGTGCAATAAGACCAAGTGTCTGCCACACATACCTTTTATTTAATTGGGAGGTTACCATTCGGGCTGTTTAGCGGTTGTTATACATTTTCTCGTAGTATTTCTGGTAGTCGCCAGAGGTGACGTTGTCGAGCCACTCCTGATTGTCGAGATACCAGCGGACGGTCTTCTCAATTCCCTCCTCAAACTGGAGCGAGGGTTCCCAACCCAATTCCTTCTGGAGTTTCGAGCTGTCGATGGCGTAACGCAGGTCGTGGCCGGCACGGTCGGTGACAAAGGTGATGAGGTCCATGTCCTCATCCTCCTTACGCCCCAACAGACGGTCGACGGTATTGATGACCACCTTGATGATATCAATATTCTTCCACTCGTTGAAGCCACCGATATTATAGGTATCGGCAATCTTTCCCTCATGGAAAATCACGTCGATGGCACGAGCGTGGTCTTCAACGTAGAGCCAGTCGCGAACATTCTCGCCCTTGCCATAGACCGGCAACGGCTTACGGTGACGGATGTTATTGATGAACAGCGGTATCAGCTTTTCCGGGAACTGATACGGGCCGTAGTTGTTCGAGCAGTTGGTCACGACAACGGGCATACCGTATGTATCGTGGTAGGCACGGACGAAGTGGTCGCTCGATGCCTTGGCGGCACTGTACGGCGAGTGCGGATTGTACTTCGTGGTTTCCAGGAAGAACTTATCGCCGTAGGCCAGATGGTGCTCCGAAGAAGAAGCCGTCGTAGTGAACGGTGGTTCAATGCCTTCAGGATGTGTCAGTTCCAATGCGCCATAGACCTCATCGGTAGAGATGTGATAGAAACGTTTACCCTCATACTTCTCGGGCAGCAATTCCCAATAGAGCTTGGCGGCCTGCAGGAGCGACAACGTGCCCATCACATTCGTCTTGGCAAACGTAAAAGGATCCTTGATGCTGCGGTCAACATGTGACTCTGCAGCTAAATGGATAATTCCATCAACCTTTTTGTCCTGCATCAGCTTATAAAAAGCATCAAAGTCGCAGATGTCCATCTTCACAAACTCGTAATTGGGCTTATTCTCAACGTCCTTGAGATTAGCCAAGTTCCCCGCATAAGTCAGTTTATCCAGATTAATAATATGATAATCAGGGTATTTGTTCACAAACAAACGCACCACATGGCTTCCAATAAAGCCTGCGCCACCAGTTATAACAATTGTTCTTTTCATATTTCTTTTTTTATGGGTCGAAAGGGATTAATAAGCAATGCTAACTAAGGGTAATGACTTCCAAATCCTTGAATTCCTTACCATCGATAGTCAGACGCACAAGGGTACGCTCCTTGTGCCAGCCTTGAATTCCAGCAGCACCGGGATTGATATGCAGGAGACCGAGCGTCTTATCATACTTCACTTTGAGAATATGTGAGTGACCTGCTACGAAGAGTTGCGGCGGATTGGCAAAAAGCGTCGAACGCACAGAGAAGTCATAATTGCCGGGATAGCCGCCTATATGCTTGATTAACACATCCACATCCTCACACTTAAAACGATTCAGTTCGCGATACATCAGCCGCAGGTCTCCACCATCGCAGTTGCCACAGACAGCCCGTAACGGTCTGAAAGCCGCCAATTTCTCAGCCACTTCAACACTCCCAATATCGCCGGCATGCCATATCTCATCGCACGACTCGAAGTAGTGCAGGTACTTTTCATCCCAATAGCTATGAGTGTCGCTGATGATGCCGATTCTCTTCATATATAATGAGTTTTACAGAATTAATAGGCGCAATGGGTTACAGATGGAGCTTCTTTCTCACAAACTCGGCAATAAGCCTGGCTGTTTCTGCCGCGCCAATAACACCAGAGTCAATACAAAGGTCGTAACTATCAGCCTGTCCCCAATGTTTCCCCGTATAATAATTGTAATAGGAAGCACGACGACTCTCAACGTGCTGAATACGCTTGACTGCCTCTTCCTTCGACACGTTTTTCTCTTTCATAAAGAGTTCGGCGCGCACATCGATAGGAGCGGTAATAAACACATTGACCACATTAGGGAAATCGCGAAGCACATAGTCAGCACACCGCCCCACGAAGACACAGGAGCTTTCTTGGGCTGCTTTGATAATGGCATCGCTCTGGAACTTGAAGAGGCTCTCCTGCGAGAAATTATTCTGATAGAAATTGCTACTGCCTCCCCAATTGTTGCTATAAGGAAGATGGAGGAAAGAGCGCAGGAACCCTTTACGCTCATCATTCTCTTTGAAATATTCCTCAGAGAATCCACTTTCCTTGGCTGCCAGGTTCAGCAGTTCACGGTCATAATATTTTGCCTGAAACTCGTCAGCCAACAGCCTTCCGATTTCCAATCCGCCGGCACACACCTGACGTCCCACATTGATGATGACATTCTTATTCATGCTATTCATGATTGTGTCGTTTTTAGTCGTTTCAAGTACCACATCAGCAGCGGTATGGTCATTACAAATGAGCCAAAGTCGCTTGCAGGCATTGCATACCACACACCATCGAGCTGCCAGAACATCGGCAGCACATAGGCCAACGGCAGTAGCATGATGAGTTGACGCGTCAGCGATAGGAAGATGGAAATTTTCACCTTGCCTATACACTGGAAGAAATTTGTGATGACTGCCTGCGAAGCAATAATGGGGAATACCAGCATATCGAGTCTGATGCCGCGAGCCGACATTTCTATCAGCGTTGCATCAGCCGTAAAGATACGGGCAATCTGATGTGGGAAGAGCATGGCCAATGACCAGCCAACCAACAAGATGGCAGTACCCACGGCGATGGCGAGCCACAGGCAGCGCAGCATACGGTCATACTTCTCCGCACCGAAGTTATAGCCAACGATTGGTTGCATTCCCTGGGTAACACCCATGACGAACATGAAGAACACCATGACCATAGAGTTGGCTATCGAATAGGCCCCCACGGCCATATCACCGCCATAGCGCACAAACTGGTTGTTCATAAAAATGACAATGACACACGAAGTGGTCTGCATCAAGAAGGGCGACACGCCAATTGCCATGATGTTTCGCACGAGGTCAGCCTTCAACCGGAAAATGCCACGCTTCAGGTGTAATAACTCACGTTTGTCAGACAATATCCACATCTGCCAGCACAATGCCATCGTTTGCGAGGTGACGGTAGCTAACGCAGCGCCGCGAATGCCCCATCGCAGCCACCACACAAAAGCCACAACCAACAGGATGTTCATTCCCACCGTGAAGAGTGTGGCATACATAGCATGGCGCGGTTTGCCTGCGGCCCTCAAAACCGCATTCATTCCAAAATACATGTGTGTGACAATGTTACCTGCCAAGATAACCTCCATAAACTGACGGGCGTATGGCAGCGTAACATCCGATGCACCAAAGAAACGCAGGACTGGATTCAGGAAAATCATGCAAACCACCATGAAGAGGAATCCAATGATAAGATTCAAAGTCACCGTGTTACCCAGCAGGTGCTCAGCCGTTTTATAGTCACGCTGTCCAAGCTTTACAGAGATACACGTCGAGGCACCCACACCCACGGCAGCACCGAAAGCTGCACTGAGATTCATAAAAGGGAAAGTGATGCCCAAACCGGCAATGGCCTCCGGTCCAACCATCTGGCCAATCATAGCCCGGTCAATGATATTATACAGACTCGAAGCGGTCATCGCCACGATGGCCGGAAGGGCATACTGCCACAGCAGCCGACCAACAGGTTTCTGTCCTAGTTCGAGTGTTGCTTGTCTATTATCCATAACTGACGGCAAAGGTACACATTTTTTTCGATACAACCAAATAATTACTAACACATTTGGTCGTTTATAAAAAACGTTTACCTTTGACTTCATCCTAGGTACTTTATCTCGGAAATGCAAAAGAAAACGTTTTCTTTTTGCATTTCGCTCAATTATTCGTACCTTTGCAACATGAACACGAGTGAACAGCGACTGACACTCTACCAACTGAACAGTCTGGTACGAGAAGTAATAGAGTGCGAGATGCCCCATCAGTATTGGGTGGAGGCCGAGCTCTCCGAGTGCCGTGAAAGTCGCGGTCACTGCTACATGGAACTCATCGAGCGCAACGACGAGAACGCTACTCCCATTGCTCGTGCCTCTGCCAAGTGTTGGGCATCACGCTGGGCGATGATACGTCCTCACTTTGAACGTATTACAGGGCAACACCTCACGGCCGGAATGAAGGTTCTCCTCCGTGTCACACCCCAGTTCCACGAGGCTTATGGTTTCTCATGGATTGTCAGCGACATTGACCCCACCTACACCCTCGGCGACCAAGCCCGTCGGCGTCAAGAGATTATTCGCCAACTGAAAGAAGAGGGGGTCTTCGACCTCCAAAAGAGCCTGCGTTTACCATTGTTCTGTCAGCATATTGCCGTCATCAGCAGCGAAACGGCTGCAGGCTATGGTGACTTCTGCAACCAACTGGCCGATTCTCCCTTTTCCTTCCGCACCCAGTTGTTTCCAGCCATCATGCAGGGCGAGGGGGTTGAGCAGAGTATTATTGCAACGCTCGAGAATATATATAGGAATTATGAAAGTGATAAGAATGACGGGGCATTTGACTGCGTCGTCATCATCCGCGGCGGTGGTGCCACAAGTGACCTCTCAGGCTTCGACACACTGGCATTGGCTGAAAATGTTGCAAATTTCCCGCTACCTATCATTACGGGTATCGGCCATGAACGCGACGAGTGCATCCTCGACATGGTCTCACACATCAGGGTAAAAACCCCAACGGCAGCAGCTGCATTTCTCATTGACCGTCTGCAACAAATACTCGATACCATTGAGAACGTGCAGAGCCGCCTATCAAGCCTGTTCTCTGTCTTCAGAACCCGCCAAGAAGCCCGCATCGACACCCTCAGCCAACAAATACCATTACTATTAGAACGTCGAATCACTGCCGAGCATCACTGCATACAACTTCTGGAGGAGAAAGCGAAAGCCCTCGACCCCACCCTACTGCTACGTCGTGGCTACAGCATTACCCTCAAAGACGGCTGCATCGTCCGTGACCCACAGCAACTAAGCAGTGGCGACAAAATAGAAACTCGACTGGAAAAGGGCGCCATCCATTCCATTGTCACTTAATCGTACTCGTGTACCCATATTATAAAAATTATTCAAATCCAAAACAGTGCTTATGTCTAAAGAACCCAAATACGAAGAAGCTTTACTGGAGTTGCAATCCATCGTCCATCGCATGGAGAACGATGAGCTTGATATTGACCAGTTATCCACACAACTCAAGCGTGCCCATCAACTCATCAAACTCTGCAAGGACAAACTGACGAAAACCGACGAGGAAATCAAAAAAATTCTGGCAGAAGCATAATTGCTGCCAAAATGTTTGTGCATTTCACAGAAAAGCACTATCTTTGCCCCAAATAACCCTACAAAACAATAATACATTATGAAAAGGAATGTGTTTTTCTTCCTCTTGGGCATTCTCTTCTGCTGCGGCATCAACGCACAAGAGACAAGCAAGAGTGAGCTACAACAAAAGGCAGAAACCACCGAGCAGAGCAGGAATGTGCCACAGGCACGTTCGCTTTACATCCACGCCTTCAACGATTACATCAACAAGGGACAGACTGCCCCCGGCGTAGAGTGTGCCGTCAAAGCTACGGCCCTATATTACAAGGAGAACCTCTATAAAGAGGCTTTCGAACTGCTACGCCGTGTTGATCAGACCATTCAGGCCGACAAGCAACTGGCTGACAACAAAAAAGCCGGCCTGTTCTACCTCTCTACAAAGGAGCGTATGCAGATGTACCTGAAGCTCAAGAAGGGCGAGAACACCAAAGAGCAACTCAATAAAATGGAGATTTTGGCCACCCGCTCTGCCGACGAAGCCATCAGGAATGATTTGCTCTATGCCAAAGCCATCTATTACTACTCCTTCGGCATGAACGCACAAGGCAATGCCGTCTTCAAGGAGATGGCCGACAAGCTGACGGCGGCAAAGGACTACGACAAGGTCGACGAAGTCTACAAGACCCTCATTGCCAACGGTCGTCGCAGCAACAACGCCAGTATGGTGGCTCAGTCGTACAGTAATTACATTGCCTGGAAGGACTCCGCCAGTGCCATGAAACATGCAGACGAAATCAACGCACTAAAGCAGCAGATTGCCGACAACGAGACCTCCATTGCCGACAAAGACAGCTCGCTGACCACTCGCATGGCCATTATCATCGGCCTCTGCATCCTCGCAGGTGCATTGGCGGTAGCGTTGGCGGTCGGTGCCGTCATGCTGTTGCGCTACATTGTCCTGACACGCAAACAGAAAAAGACCATTGACCTCGCCAATGAGAGCAACGCTCTGAAGGCGAAGTTCATCAGCAACATTTCAGCCCAGTTGGAGCCGACCCTACAGAAGTTAGACAGCCGTCAGCCCGAAGTCAAGGCGTTACTCGACTTCTCCAGCCATATCCAGACACTGTCGGAGATTGAGAACTCTAAAGGTGAAGCCGTCGAGCTAGAGAACACCTCCATACCCTCTTATTGCGAGGGGTTAATAGACCAAATACGCGACAAGGTCAAGAAAGGTGTCATCCTGACGGTGAACGCCCAAAAGATGAGTGCAGATATTAACAAGGAGTATGTGTCACACATTCTGTCACACATTCTCGACAATGCAGCTATGCACACGCCCGAGGGCGGCACAATCTGCCTGGAATACAAGAAACGCGGCCCGCAGTCCATCCAGTTCTTGGTGTCGAATACAGGAGAGGCCATTCCCGAAGAAAAACGCGAAGATATCTTCAAGCCCTTCCGCGAGATTCGCGAGCTTACGCAGGGCGACGGTCTGGGGCTACCCATCTGTAAGCAGATGGCCCTGAAGATGAACGGTGACCTTGACATCGACCCACAGTTTACCAAAGGTGTACGTTTCGTATTGAACCTGCACAGCTAAAAACAACGAAATAACAAAAAAGTAACGCATTTATGCTTCTATTTGAAGAAAAATGCGTACTTTTGCAGTCAATTTGAAACTTTAAGCATAAAATAAGACAATGAAGAATCTGGATTGGGGTAGTCTGTCGTTCGGCTACATGAAGACCGACTACAACGTGCGTTGCTACTATCGCGACGGAAAATGGGGCGAGATTGAGGTCTGCTCCGACGAGTATCTGAAACTGCACATGGCTGCTACGTGTCTGCACTACGGTCAGGAGGCTTTCGAGGGCCTGAAGGCCTATCGCTGTCCTGACGGCAAGGTGCGCGTGTTCCGTGTCGACGAGAATGCCGCCCGCCTGCAGAGCACTTGTCGCGGCATCATGATGCCCGAGGTCTCTACTGAACTGTTCACCGAGATGGTGAAGAAGGTGGTTCGTCTGAACCAGGAGTGGATTCCCACCTACGAGAGTGGTGCTACGCTTTACATCCGTCCGCTGCTCATCGGTACCAGCGCTCAGGTTGGTGTTCATCCTGCCAAGGAGTACTGCTTCCTGATTTTCGTAACGCCTGTAGGCCCGTACTTCAAGGGTGGCTTCTCGAGCAATCCTTACGTCATCGTGCGCGACTACGACCGCTCTGCTCCTCTGGGCACAGGTAAATATAAGGTGGGTGGCAACTACGCTGCTTCGCTCTTTGCCAACAACCTGGCTCACGAGAAGGGCTACGCCTGCGAGTTCTACCTGGACGCCAAGGAGAAGAAGTACATCGACGAGTGCGGTGCTGCCAACTTCTTCGGCATCAAGAACAATACCTATATTACACCCGAGTCGACCTCTATCCTGCCCTCTATCACGAACAAGAGCCTGATGCAGGTGGCTGAGGATCTGGGCATGAAGGTGGAGCGCCGTCCTATTCCTGAGGAGGAACTGGAGACCTTCGAGGAGGCTGGTGCCTGCGGTACGGCTGCCGTGATTTCACCTATTTCATATATCGACGACCTCGACACCGGCAAGCGCTACTCGTTTGGCGACAAGCCCGGTCCCCAGTCGAAGAAGCTGTTTGACACGCTGCGTGGTATCCAGTATGGTGAGATTGAGGACAAGCATGGCTGGACAACGGTCGTGATTGAATGATTCAATCACAATTGATAATTCACAATTAAACAATTCACAATTATGGGTACAAATCAAGACTACAAGAACAGGGCTCTCGCCAGTCTGGAGGGCAAGTGGGGCAAGGCAGTCGTTGCTACGTTCATCTACTACTTTCTCACTATGGGCCTCGACTGGGTAGTGACAACCCCCATGGGCGACAATCTGACGATGAGTTATAGTACCTCTGGTTTCCTGACACTCGTCTTCCTGCCGTTGGGCTGGGGTTTCATTGTCTATTTCCTCAATCTCATCCGCTTTGAGGAGATCAACTACAGCCGACTCTTCGACGGCTACAAGGACATCCTGCGCATTTTCCTGGCAACGTTCCTCTCGTATCTTGTCATAGTTATTGGTCTCTGCCTGCTTATCGTGCCAGGCATCATTCTGGCCACAGGTCTGCTCATGACAGACTTCATCCTGAAGGACGACCCGGAGATCAGCGCCATCGACGCTATGGCAAAGAGCTGGAAGATGACCAATGGCCACAAGGCAGAGCTCTTTTACCTGTTCCTCAGTTTCATTGGATGGATAGTCTTGAGCTTGCTGACCCTCGGTGTCGGTTTCCTCATCCTGAGCCCGTACATGCAGACCACTCTGGCTCACTACTACGAGGACCTGAAAGAAGAACAAGGCGAGTAAACCTAAAAAATTGGCGAAATCCGCCAAAGCCCTATACATTAAAAGGATGTGCCAGGCACATCCTTTTTTGTTTTAAGGTGGGCTTCCTGCGTCCTCGGGAACCTCACCATAGCGGTCAAAGCGACAAATAGTTAGCGAAAAGTGCTAATATTACCCGAAAAAGTTGTATCTTTGCACCACGATTATAATTATGGGAAAAGGTAAGTTAGCTAAATTTGCGGATATGGAGACATACGAGAACGTGTTCCAGTATCCGTTTTCGGTGATTGAGAATGTACCCTTCGAGATGAAGGGCCACTGGCGCGAACAATACTTCCACAACGACAACCCCATCGTGCTGGAGCTGGGCTGCGGCAAGGGAGAGTATGCTGTGGAACTGGCCCGCAACTATCCTGACAAGAACTTCATCGGCGTCGACATCAAGGGAGCACGCATGTGGACGGGAGCCACGCAGGCCCTGAACGAAGGCTTGAAGAACGTGGCCTTCCTGCGCACGAACATTGAGATTATAGACCGCTTCTTCGCTGAGAACGAGGTGCAGGAAATCTGGCTGACATTCAGCGACCCGCAGATGAAGAATCCGCGCAAGCGCCTGACCTCCACCTATTTCCTGGAGCGTTACCGCCATTTCCTTGTCGACGGTGGCACCATTCACCTGAAGACCGACTCTAACTTCCTCTTCACCTATACCACCTATATGGTGGAGCACAACCAGCTGCCCGTCGACTTCCGCACTGAGGACCTGTACCACGATGAGCAGTCGGCACAGAACGTTGAGCCAGCAACACTCTCCGTACAGACTTACTACGAGTCGATGTGGATAGCACGCGGCCTAAACATCAAGTACATGCGCTGGCATCTGCCGCACGCCGTCACACTCGAAGAACCCGATGTGGAAATTGAACTCGATGACTACCGCTCGTACCACCGCACGAAGCGCAGTTCCCTTGATAAAGCTAAATAACCAATAACACAAATTACTATGAGAAAGAAAATCATTACCCTAATGACTGCCTTGCTACCGCTGATGGCAATGGCACAATCGAAAAACGTGAGCGTTGATTCAGTAGGAACCTTAGGCAATCAGCTGACAGACAGTATCCGCTTCAAGGTGACAGAACTGAAAGTCAGCGGTCCTCTCAATGGTGCGGACCTGAAGTTGCTGCAACAGATTGTCAACCGTACGAAGGTCAATAAGAAAAATGAGGGTGAACAGCTGGTTACCAGCATTGACCTGTCAGATGCCGTAATCAGCGAGGGCAAGGATGGTATGAAGACCAAGGCCAACGAACTGCCTAACGGGATGTTCTCGGGTGCCAAGCAGCTGATAAAGGTTGTGCTGCCCAAAGACATCATCAACATTCCGAACAGCTGTTTCGACGGCTGTAAGAGCTTGCGCGAGATACAATTGCCCGACGGAGTGAAGAGCATTGGCAACAAGGCGTTCGAAGACTGCGGGAACCTGACCGCCATCAACATTCCACAAGGTGTATCGGCTATTGGCAGCGACGCGTTTGAGAATTGCAAGTCGCTGACCGCCATAGAAATACCTGCTGATGTTAAGAAAATCAACAACGCCACATTCAAGGGCTGTCAGAGCCTACGCTCTGTCACCATGAACAAAGGTGTAACGTCAATTGGCAACGACGCTTTCCGCGACTGCAAGAGTCTTTCTTCCATTGACCTGCCGGAATCGGTTGACGAAATAGGCAACTCAGCATTTGAGGACTGCACCAGCTTGACATCCATAGAGACATCTGATGTCAAGAAGGTTGGCAACAACGCATTCGAGGACTGTAAGTCACTGACAGGCGTCACATTCGACAAACTCTCAAAGTTGGGCAGTGGAGCTTTTAAGAATTGTGTCTCACTGACCACAGCAAGCATTCAAGGCAGTATCGACGACATCAATTCGAATACGTTCCTGGAATGCACATCGCTGACCTCTGTCAGCATTCCGTCATCTGTAAAAACCATCGACAACAACGCTTTCAAAGGCTGCAAAAATCTGTCTGCCTTCGAATTCCCCTCTTCACTCTTGAAGCTTGGCAGTTCAGCTTTTGAGGGGTGCTCAGCTCTGCACGAAGCAATCCTGCCTAATATGCTGAAATCAATAGGCAGCTCAGCCTTCGAAGGGTGCTCAAGCCTTGACAGCGTATTTGTAGGCGGTATGGTTCAGGAGATTGACAGCAAGACCTTCTATCGCTGCACCACACTGCGCGGCATCGCACTGCCCACCACCATCAAGAAAATTGGTTCTAAGGCTTTTCAGGAGTGTAGCACACTCGCAGAAATCAAACTACCGGTAGCCGTTTCACAGATTGGCGACGATGCCTTCAAAAAGTGCAGTTCGCTACAGGAAATCAATCTCCCCGTCTCGGTTATGAACATTGGCAGTGATGCCTTCTATGAGTGCACAATGCTGGCACGCGCCGAACTGTCGGTATCGCTGAAGAAAATTGGCGGTGGTGCCTTCGGCAAGTGTCCGTCGCTGCGCGAGGTCATCGTCAACAGCCCGAACCCGCCATCCATCTCAAAAAGCACATTTAAAGACGTCGTCGGCTGTACCTTTCTCATTCCCAAAGGATGTAAGTCTATCTATGCAGCCAACAAAGACTGGCAGAAAATAAATACTATCAAAGAGAAATGACACTATATCCGAAACTGATTATGGATGCGCTGGCTACCGTAACGTATGCCGGCACGAAGAAGAATCTTGTAGAAAGCGGCATGATTGCCGATACACCTGCCGTTGCGGCCCCCCAGAAAGAGGGTGAGCCTTGGCGCGTTAAAGTGGTGCTGGAGTTCCCACGCGACACCGACCCGTTCCTAAAGTCGACCGTCAAGGCTGCCGAGGCTGCCATTAAGTACCACTGCGGAAAAGACGTCGAGGTCACAATAGAGACGGAGTTCAAGGCAGCTCCCCGTCCCTCTGTCGAGCAGTTGCTGCCCGGCGTCAAGAACATTATCGCTGTCAGCTCCGGCAAAGGCGGCGTCGGCAAATCGACCGTATCGGCCAATCTGGCCATCGCCCTGGCCCGTCTGGGCTACAAAGTGGGACTGCTCGATTGCGACATCTTCGGTCCCTCGATGCCCAAGATGTTCCAGGTTGAGGACGAGCGTCCCTATGCCGTCAAGAAAGACGGTCGCGACCTGATTGTCCCCGTTGAGAAATACGGTGTCAAGCTACTCTCCATCGGATTCTTCGTCTCCCCCACCACTGCGACGCTGTGGCGAGGAGGTATGGCCACCAGCGCCCTGAAGCAGCTCATTGCCGATGCCGACTGGGGCGAGCTCGACTACTTCATACTCGACACGCCGCCGGGCACCAGTGACATTCACTTGACTCTGCTGCAGACGCTGCCCATCACCGGCTCCGTCATTGTCAGCACACCTCAGCAGGTGGCACTGGCCGATGCCCGCAAGGGTATCGACATGTACCGCAATGAGAAGGTGAACGTACCCATCCTCGGACTCATCGAGAACATGGCGTGGTTCACACCTGCCGAGCTGCCCGAGAACCGTTACTACATCTTCGGCAAGGAAGGCTGTAAGCAGCTGGCCGAGGAGATGCAGGTACCGCTACTGGCACAGATTCCGCTGGTCCAGGGCATCTGCGACAGCGGCGACAAGGGAGAGCCGGCTGCCCTCAGCAGCGATACCGCGACAGGCCTCGCCTTCATCAATCTGGCGCAGGCTGTTGTCACCGTCGTCAACCGACGCAACAAGGAACAGCCGAAAACGAAAATCGTTGGAATGAAATAGAACGAATAGAACGAAACAGTACGAAAGGCCGGATGCTTAACGCTTCCGGTCTTTTTTTGTCCCCAGACGCTGACGCAGAAGGCGCTTCTTACGCAGGTAGTCAAGACGCTCGTGGGCATGACGGTGCGACTGGCGAAGCTGATGACCATAGACAAGGCAGGCAGCACCAAAGTAGGCAGCAGCTTGAATCCAGAGATAGCGGAGTTCGGGCAGCACGTCGCTAATCGAGGCGCCCATCGAGTTCAGGCGGATGTAGGCGCGTGCACCGAAGGTGCTGGGGAAGAGCCAGGATACGCCCTGCCAGGCGGGAGGAATGGCTGATTGGGGCCAGGACACTCCTGTCAGGAAGAGCAGAGGCAGCGAGACGAATACCATGAGCAACATGACGTTCTCACGATAGCGTACAAGACACGAGACGGTCATGCCGAAGAAGACGCAGGCCAGCACATAAGGTATCATCATGAGCAGCAGGTCGGCGCCGGATGCGAGCTGTGGGAAGTGGAACAGATGGGGCACGGCGGTGGTGAGGTAGGCACCAATGACAGCATAGACCATGAGGTAGCAAAGGCTCTTGCCGAGAACGATGCGACCAACACTGTTGTAGCATTTGTGGATGGGCACGAGGTCGCCGTAGCGGTTGCGTTCGCGGGCTGTGCCGGCGGCAAGGCCGATACCGAGAACGAGTGTCTGCTGAAGGATGAGAATAAGCACGGCTGGCAGCACGGAGGATCCGTAGCCGCCTTGAGGGTTGAAGAGAGCAATGTCCTCGTAGGCCAGCGGTTGAGCAGTGATGACGTCCTCGCGGTGAGTGTAATTGCCTGAAAGGCGGGTCTGTATGGCAGCTCCCATCTGCTGGCTGACAGTCATAGCGGTCTGAAAGACGGCCTTGTAGGTCAACATAAGGGCCATGTCACAATAGACGCTGACGGTACCCTGCTCCATGCGGTTGATGCGAGTAGCGAAATCCTTGGGAATGAGGTAGATACCCTTAACGACCTGTCGGCTGACGAGCGACTGCGCGTCATCGAGGTCTTCGGCATAGTAGGCCACATGGACATCGGGCGAGGCATCGCACATGCGGATGAACTGACGAGAGAGGGCGGAACGCGACTGGTCGATGACGACAACGGGTACCTCACGGATAGTCTCGTTGTTGTATACCCACGAGTAGAGCAGCGGGTAGAGCAGGGGCACAATGATAAAGAAAATGAGTACGCCCTCGTCGCGGAACACGCGCTTCATCTCCTGCCGCCACACGTAGGCAGCATCGAGCAGCCACTGGAAACGGTTATGGGATGTAGACATAGGTGAGCATCGCGTTTTTAATCTTACGAAGGACGAACCAAGGCAGCAGCGTGAAGGCTACGAGCCCGACGAGATGGAACCAGGCGTCGATGAGCGGATAACCGTTGAACACCGTCATCTGGTAGAGCATGTAGTAGTGGCGCAGGGGGAATAGCCACGACAGCGCTTGTATAGGCTCATCCATACCCATAAGGGGATAGGCGGAGCCTGCCAGCGAAAAGCCCAGCATGGCCCATAGCGAGCAGACGCTCATAGACATGCGCAGCGAGGGCATCAGGCCGAAAGCAAAGATGCCGAAGCCGATGGACGAGAACACCTCGAGGACGGCCAGTAGGACTATCATCCACACGCTGCCCTGACGGGGGAACTCAAGCACCTCGTAGATGTAGTATTCGTAGGAGAAGATGAGTGCCAGAAACACTACGGCCTGGGGCAGGAACTTGCCGAGAATGGCAACAACTGCGTTACCATCGGCCATGTGTATCCACTCCTTGCCGCGGTCGAACTTCAACTCCATGCCCAGCGAATAGGCCGAGATGAGGAACATGAAAAGCATCATAATGCCAGGCACGAAGACTGTGGAGAGATACATATTGTAGTTGCCCCACGGGTTAGCTATCTGGTGCAAGTCGATGCGTATGGGTTGGAGGAACGTCTGTATCTGTTTGTCGGTAAAGCCCTTAGCACGCAGGGTAGCCTGTCCGACGCCAGCCGAGCCGAGCGTGGCAATGGTTTTCAGGTCCTTCATGACCAGCGAACCGCCTGTGAGCGACGTCAGCGTGTAATAGTAAGACACCTTGGGGCGGCGGGCTGACAGCAGTTTCTCTGTGGTCCCCTCAGGAATGTAGAGGAAAGCGTAGATGCGGTTCTCCTGAATGGCGCGACGGGCCTCGGCCACCGACGGGTAGCTGGCAACGACAGCAGAATTCTGGAAAGTGTCGAGACGGCGCACCAGCGAGCGTGATGTCGATGTGTTGTCAAGGTCGACAATGCCTACGGGCATGTCCTGAGGCAGGCCATCGTCCATCAGTGATGTAAAGAATAGCAGCGCGAACAGCGGGAACAGCACCATGCAGAAGCCGTAAATGGGATTCTTATAGAGAATCTTGCACTCACGCTTCACCAACTTCGACAACTGCCACAAGTACTTCAAAGCCTTAACTATTAATTCTTACTCGGCAAAGCCGACACTTCCAAATCACTTCACCACGAGCGTCATACCAGGACGCAACCCCTCGAGTTTGTCAACGGGGCGGGCCTTCACCTCGAAGGTCTTCAGGTCATACTGACCGTTGGCCTTAGTAGCCTTCCAGACTGCATAGGAACCCTGATCCTTCACGTAGTAGACACGCATACGGATATCCTTCTTGAAGGCAGGAACGAAAACAGTGAGTTCGGAACCAACCTTCAGTCCCTCAAGACGGTCCTCGCGGATGTTGAATGTGCCCCACAGGTCGTCCATCATGGCAATTGACATGATGGGGCTACCCGTGCCTACGAGCTCGCCCACCTTGGGATAAATCTCACTGACCTCACCGTCCTTCGTGGCTATCTGAACGGTTTCGTGGATGTAGCTGTTGACCTCCTGAACAGCACCACGGGCACGAGCTGTCTGAGCCTGAGCGGCCAGTTTGTCCTCGCGACGGGCACCGTTGACAGCCATATCATACTGGCTCTGAGCAGCTTTCATCTGAGCTTCCATCGCCTTGAAGTTGGCGTAGGCCTCGTCGCGTTTTTGGGCACTCATAACGCCCTCGTCGTAGAGATGCTGCACACGGTTGTAGGACTTTTCTGCTATCTCCTTGCCGGCAGTAGCCTGCTGCAGCACTTGATAGGCACCTTGAATCTGCTCCTTGCGGGCACCATTCTGTGCTTTCAGCTCGAGCGCCGATGCAGCAGCCTCTGCACCCTGTGCCTGCTCCATCTTGGCGCGCACCTCGGGAGCATCGATGACAGCCAGCGTATCACCAGCCTTCACATAGTCGCCCTCCTTGACACGCAGTTCAAGAATACGGCCAGGCACCTTGCTCGACACACGATACTCGCCGACCTCTACCTGCCCCTGAATAGTGTCAGGGTCACGGTCGAGGGCCAAG
>Ga0247611_10004140_pt1 | contig 20470 bp, 17 predicted proteins | sample 177DNAGHGhighgp2_FD_192422 | JGI IMG/M metagenome (GOLD analysis project Ga0247611, IMG submission 192422) | Sheep rumen microbial communities from Palmerston North, Manawatu-Wanganui, New Zealand - 1770 DNA GHGhigh gp2 | ecosystem: Host-associated > Mammals > Digestive system > Stomach > Rumen...
CTTATGTGCATACTCCAACTTGGTATAGTTTGACAACTAAGAATTACACTAGGATGTACAACAATACCAATCCCCATATTGACGGATATGATGAGCACTTTTATCAGAGCAACGCTTACGACTTCAAGCTTTTCACTCCTTGGAAGTTTGGCTTCAGCTTAGGTCACACCATCGGCAATTATCTGGCTATCGGTGCTACATACGAGTATGCTGACTATTCATCAACTGACACGCGCGTCAATGATGGTGGATATTACGAAACATGGTACGACTGGTATGGACCTTATACCGAATACTACCAGGGTAGCTATAGCGATCGTGTCATGAATAGTCATACCGACAGAACGCTCAAAGGTGTTTCTACATTTAAGGTGGGTTTAGAATACAAACCAACTTCGGATTTGGCTGTACGCGCTGGTTATAACTACGTTTCTGCAATGTACAACAGCGATGGGGAAAAAGACGGAACTCTCGATTCCTATGGTACTAATTATGCAAGTGCTACGGATTGGACTAATTGGAAATCAACCAACCGCTTTACCTTGGGTATCGGCTACAATATCGACAAGCTGAGTCTCGACCTCGCTTATCAATATAGCACACAGAAGGGTGACTTCACTCCGTTCCTCGGTGGAAACGGCGATGTTCATTATCTCGATGAAATAGGTCAACTTCAGACGCATCACATTGACAACTATGCTCCTTCAACAGAAGTTAAGAACAACCGTCACCAAGTTCTGTTTACAATCGGCTATCATTTCTAAGCAACAATAAATCGCTTAAAATACATGAGGATGTGCCCACTCGGCACATCCTCATTTGATAAACGACCTGTCTTATCGATATAGCCATACTTGTTGTTTTCACCCAAGACGCAAGCTAAGCCCTCGTTGTTGCAGTGGTGCAGTTCAAAAATTAGCAAGGTGCAAGGGGGAAAGAAGGATGAGGGCATTTTAATCCATGAGTTCGAAGCCGCAGTAGGGAACGAGGACCTTCGGCACGCGAATACCTTCTGGTGTCTGGTTGTTCTCCATGATAGCGGCAACGATGCGGGGGAGTGCTAACGCTGAACCGTTCAGTGTGTGGCAAAGTTCAATCTTCTTATCCTCTGCATGGCGATAGCGACACTTCAGACGATTGGCCTGATAGGTGTCGAAGTTGCTGACAGAAGATACTTCCAGCCAGCGATGCTGTGCTTCGCTATAAACTTCGAAGTCGTAGCAGATGGCGGAGGTGAAACTCTGGTCGCCACCGCAGAGCAACAGAATGCGGTAGGGGAGTTCGAGCTTCTTCAAGAGGCCTTCCACATGTTCAAGCATCTCCTTGTGGCTCTCCTTAGAGTGTTCAGGCTTGTCGATGCGTACAATCTCTATCTTCGAAAATTCATGCAGACGGTTCAGGCCACGCACGTCTTTACCATAACTACCGGCTTCACGACGGAAGCACTCGGTATATGCACAGTTCTTGATAGGCAGATCTTTCTCATCGAGGATGACATCACGGTAGATATTGGTAACGGGCACCTCAGCGGTAGGGATGAGGTAGAAATCGTCTTCCTCGCAATGATACATCTGTCCTTCCTTGTCGGGCAACTGTCCTGTGCCGTAGCCAGAAGCAGCGTTGACAACTGTTGGCGGCATCATTTCGGTATAACCACTTTTGCGAGCTTCATCGAGGAAGAAGTTGATGAGGGCGCGCTGCAACCTGGCTCCCTTGCCCACATAGACAGGGAAACCGGCTCCAGTAATCTTCACACCCAAATCAAAGTCGATGAGGTTGTATTTCTTTGCCAATTCCCAATGGGGGAGTTTTGCCTCTCCGTTCTCAGGATTAGCCGTCCAATTGCCAACAGTATCGGTGCCGTCGCACTCCTTCAGGTTACTTTTTACGACGATATTGTCTTCGGCAGCTTTTCCTTCTGGCACTTCGTCATAAGGGATGTTGGGAATCTGACAGAGTAGCGTGTTCATCTCTTTCTCGGAGGTTTCCATCTCCTCACGGAAGGTTTTCTCAGCTTGTTTCAACTCGCCCACGCGAACTTTGATCTGTTCAGCCTCATCACGCTTGCCTTCCTTCATCAGGGCACCAATCTGCTTCGACAACTGATTGCTCTCCATCTTGGTGTTGTCAGCTTTCTGCTGTGCCTCACGACGACGTTTATCAATAGCCAAAACCTGTTCGACGGCAGCCTGTGCACCCTCGAAGTGTTTTTTTTCCAAACCACGTACAACGCGGTCAGTTTCTTCTTTAATCAGATTTAATGTAAGCATATTTTTCGTATTTATTTCAAAAACTTATTTTGCCACTCTTGATAGTATGCAGGTTTATCAGTCATCAAATTGCCATCGGGGTCGATGAACAATTGTGTGGATGATGCCTCAGCACACAACTGATGGTCACTCTCGCGAAAGATTTGATAGACATAGTCGAGACGGGCACCACGCTTGTAAACATATTTAGTATGTATCTCTGCCACATCATTGATGCGCAACGAAGCATAATATTTGATATGCATGTCGTACATCGGAGCATAGATACCACTACGCTGGATGTCTTCATAGCCAAGACCAGGATAATGACGTCCAAACGACTCACGACCATCTTCCATATATGTGACATAAGACCCGTGCCACGCTACGCACATGGAATCTATTTCACTGAATTTCACAGGAATACGACAGATGTCTTCAAGTTCTTTTTTCATCTTAATCAGGGTACGAAAACAGTATCGTTTACTTTTCCGTTGAACGAGAAGTTAGAGAACAGATACTCTGTATAGTTCTTGCCACGCTCGTTCATGCGCAGCGATTTTATCTCTGATGTCTTAGTGTCCAATACCAACACGAATGACGAGAACATCATCTTCTTCTTACTATCTGGTATAATAGTAATTGTCAGATGCTGGCCGTTTTTTATCACATTGACACCAGCAAGTTTGGTAATGTCTGTTGAACCACCAGAGAGGATGCTTTGAAATACGGCCTGGAAGGTAGCAAACTGAACATTCTTCTTACTGTCGGTAACGTGTTTCTTGCCTCCCTTTACCATTGTGAATGTGGTACCGTTCATAATAAGCTTATCCTTTCCGCCATCGACAATGATACTCACCTTATTTGGTTTTTTCATATAGAATGACCCTTTGCTACTACCATTCTTCTTGACAGCAGAACTATGCTTCACGCAAGTGACAGCAGCCGTAACGCCTGTACTGTTCTTATATTTTGCGACAACCTTTTGGAAATCGCTTTGTGCTGATGCAGTAAGGCAAGCCAGCACTGCCAGCATCATCATCATCAATTTCTTTTTCATATTCTTATTTTTTAATAATTCTCAATTATGTATAAAGTCCTCCGTTGATAGAGATAACGTTGCCTGTGATATAACCTGAAGCAGGGGATGCAAGAAATCCAACCAGTTCTGCAACCTCTTCCGGCTGACCGAAGCGGTTGGCAGGGATGGTCTTTTTCAATGTTGCTTCATCCAGACCTTCAACCATATCGGTTTTAATAAAACCTGGAGCCACAGCATTGACTGTTATATTTTTGCGTGCTACTTCCTGAGCCAGCGCTTTCGTGGCAGCGATGATACCACCTTTGGCTGCGGAATAGTTGGTTTGTCCAGGCAGGCCTTTGATACCACTAACGCTTGCCATGTTGATAATGCGTCCGAACTTATGCAGTTGCATGCCAGGCAATAACGGCTGGGTAACATTATAGAAACCGCCCAACGTAATGTCGAGTACACGTGTCCAGTCTTCTGCTGGCATCAGCGCCATCACGTTATCACGACGGATACCTGCATTATTGACCAACACTTCTATATATTCCTCAGGATGGGCCTGTTGCCATTCCTCCAACGCAGCACGCGTCTGCTGCTGGTTGCTGACATCAAATTTCAGCATCTCACCGTCTTGTCCTTCAGCACGCACCAACTCCAGCGTCTTCTCCGCTTCGGTGGTATTGTTAACATAGTTGATAATAATCTGATAGCCCATCTGAGCGAGTTTCAGGCATACGGCGCGACCGATGCCACGACTTCCTCCAGTTACTAATGCGTATTTCATATTTTCTATATTTGGGTGTTAAAAATGAAGTTTTTATTGAGTTATATCTGAATAATGTTCCAGATCTTTTCTTTTCCTAAGATTTCAGCACAGGTAAACAGCGATGTGGCTGTAACGCCCTGTATGCCGTGCATCATCAGATTCTGACCTGTCAGCAGCAAATTGGGTATAGGGGTACGAGGCGACAGAATAGTCATCATTGGATTCTGATAATCCTTTCTGATGCCGTAGGCCGAACCCTCTGGGGTCAATGTGTAGTCGCGATAGGTGAGAGGCGTACTGACATAGCTTTCTTCCACCATCTCGTGAAGGCCAGGTATCACTCTTTCTGCCAGACAGATACATTCCTCTGCGAGTTGTTCCTTCATCCGGAGGTATTCTTCTCCACGACGACCGATGTTGGTATCGGCCCATGCTTCGCATTGATTCCACATCATAGGTGTCAGCAAGTCAATTTGCCGAGTGTAATCAGATTGTTCAGGCACACGACAACTGATCATCAGTCCATCAATGGATGCTGTGTTCTCGTAAAACGTCCATACGTTGTCTGTTTTGTAAACGAACTTATTATGATTGAAATAGGGAAGGGCAGCATCCTTCAGGCACAATGATACGGTGAGCATGCCGAAGGTATTTTCCAGTTGACTCATACGACGACGATAGACCTTCTTCACAAACTGACTCTCCTTCACCCATTGAGTGGTAATCAAAGGATGCACATCACTGATGAAGATGTCGCCTTCTACGATACTTCCATCCTTGCAAACGGCTGCAGTGATACGTCCGTTCTTTTCTATGAGTTCCTGAACCTCGGCACCACAAACCACCTCGCCACCATTCTGACGGATGGTGTTGGTCAATGATTCCACTAATTGATTACCGTCGCCTTTCAGTCGCCAACTGCTTCCCATGAAACCACTATTGCCGTGAGCAAACGTAAACAACGGCAAGGTGGACTTGTTTAGTTCCATTTTTAGCGACGTACCAGACAACACATTGATGAGTCGTTCATCGTGGAAGGTCTGATGGAGATAGTCATAGGCGTTGGTATTCTGCAGGAATGCAGAAAACTCCTTGTCAAACACGCCGTCTGGACGGAGAAACGTATATTCTTCGTCTTCCGTTTTCTTCAACAATTGGGTATAGCTGTAGAGAGCTTCACGTTCTGCAGGAAAGTCTTTGGCCAGTTGTTCTGCAAAGACTTCATATCCTTCTGCGAAAGAGTAGGTATGAGACCCGATAGTTACTTGGTCGAAACCATCTGCATCTAACCGTTGCCAAGGAAGATTCATCAAGCCCAAATAGTTGAAAACGCCATGAAGAGACTGCCCTTCGGCGAGTGCTCCCACATAGTGCAAGCCCGTATCATAGGCATGTCCCTTGCGGCGATAGCTCTGCATGCAGCCACCAGGTTGCTGTTCACGTTCCAATAACAGAACGTGTTTGCCGGATTTAGACAGAATGACTCCGCATTCCAATCCTCCCAATCCGCTACCAATAATGACTACATCGTATCTCATTTATTACTATTGACGAGTGAATGTGGTATTCGTTTAATTATTTTTCTTCATCCATTTGAATATGGCTGGCTGCAGTACGTAAGCAATGATGACAGCTGAAAGCATACCCGTCAACGTGGCAAAACCAACCGATTTTATGGCTGGATGCTGTGCAATGAGCATGGAGCTGACCGTCACAATCAGAATGACGGCACTAAAGAAGATGGCAGTCTTGTGGTATGCCAACTTCTTGGAATCCTTATCGTTGTCAATCAGACCATTCATCACGAAGATGCTGTAGTCAACACCAATACCAAAGATAAACGTTGAGATGATGATATTGATGAGGTTAAACTGCATCTTGAAGATCACCATCGCACCCAAGACAATGAGCCAGCTTATCAAGATAGGCATGAAGCCCAGTAACGTGTACTTGATATTGAATCGGAAACTAAACAGCAGCACCAGAAACACAAACAGCATGGATATCCATTGCAGCACGTTGAAGTCGTCGTTCAACTGGTTCAGGGTGTCTGTTGTATAGTAATAAGTATCGAGCACCAATAGGTTGGGGGTATTGGCAACGGCATCACAGATACGGATATAGTCGCTTTGACTGCTGCGTATGGAGTCGTTAGCGCAACGTACGGAGGTGAAGCAGAGATAGTCACCATTGTAGGACTGTTCCATCAAGGTTGACTGATAGCCCACCGGGATGATGCCTGCCTGATAGAAAGCGTCTGGTTCATAGTTAGCGGTGGCTGCATCGAAGAATACATCAAAAGCTTCTGCATTCAAATCTGCTTGTGGAGCTGTTTGCGCAATCAACTGGCGTACACGCTGCTGGCGTTCTGCTGTCCAGTAGTTCTTCCATGCATCAATGCGCTGCTGCTGAACTTTTTGGGGAACGAATATCTGATTGGTATGGGTATAGCTCTTTACCAACCCTAACTGCTGAAGGGAGTCGAGTTTCTTATCCAACACCTGGAAGTTCTCGATGGCTTCCTCCATCGTCTTTCCTGAACTGGCGAAGTACTTTTGTTTGTCGCCGGTATAAGTCTTGTTGCGCAGCAGGTTCTCGGAATAGGTTGTATTTTCTGCCTCGTAACCCAAATCGTGCATGTCTGCATCGAAATGAGTGCCGCCAACAATATAGAAACCTATGCACACCAAGGCAACAACAACGATGCCGAATACCAGCGGTTTCTTCTGGTCGAAAGGATAGGCATTGATACGGTCAATCCATGCAAAGGCACGATGATTGATTTTATTGTGCTTAGGATTCAGCATCTGTGGCAGGAAAATCAAACTGAATAGCGTGGTTCCAGCAATGGCAAAGGCCGCAAACAGTCCAAAGTCCTGTAACAAGTCTGTCTGGATGAATATCAGTCCCATGAAGGAACCGATGGTGGTAATACATCCTAATAAGACAGGCTTCACCTGATCGCGCAACACAAGTTCCGGATCGTTGACATATTTAAAATGAGTCAACACATGTAGAACGTAGCTCAAGGCTACACCCAATACGATGGCTCCGATTCCCAATGCCAGGAGTGAGAACTGTCCCTTGATGAAGTACATAGCTGTCAAGCCTACCATTGCACCAAAGGCGACAGGCAGGAGCAACAAGGGAAGCGTATTCCAGTTCCTGAAACAAATGAAAATGAATATCAACACCAAGATCAGTGAACCTATAATCGTTCCTGTCAGGTCGGATTTAATAACTGTTGAGTTATAATAGCCGCTGGCAGGTGTACCATGATAGGTGATTTTTACGTTAGGATGTGACTTCTCGAACAGTTTGATTTGCTCATTCAAAATACGGAAGAGGGTAGATCCCTGACCTGTATTCGTTGCAGAGAAACGGGGTGTAATGATGGCAATGCAGACGGTAGAGTCGGGCACGAAGAAATGGTTGTTAATCGTGTTATAGCTGCCAGAAGAGCCTTCCATAAAGGGTTTCATCTGTTCCAATAGCAGGTTACGCATACCTATTGGATCCATCTGAATGAGGTCTGGGAAGGTCTCACCAAACTCACTCGTCAGGTCTTCATGGTTCTGCTTCATCTGACGTTGCATGTGTTCAGCGGTGAGCAACGTATCGAAATGGGCATACACGCTGGTATCGATGAACGAAGGTAGATGGGCATTCAAGTAGTCAATGGCATCGAACATCAATTCGTCGGGCAGCTGATAGAACACATCATCTAACACCTGATGGGTGCTGTCGAGGGCTTCATTCTGTACTTTCAGCGAATCGATGAAAGCATCGCAGGTTTCAGAAAGCTGTTCAACAAGAGTATCTTTTTTGGTGTTATTCTTAGCTTCAAACAAGAGGAATGTCTTGTCCTTTATGCGTAAGTCTGCAAATGCCAGTTTGGTACTTCCATCCTCATTTTTGGATGAAGGCATCAACTTGTTGATATCTTCTTCCAGATGAATCTGTGTTGCGAAATAGCCGAAAAAAACAAACGAAGCAACCATCGAGAGCCAAAAGGCCATACGATGGTTGTGAAAATATTTGTATATTTTAATGAATAGTTCTGTCATAGAATAATCATGTCTCCTTTATATTCCATGTATGTTTGATGTGCATCTGCAATTGTTGCAAGAATCATATAACCCTGTTGGACTTCCGCTGCTGTTATTTTGACTGATATCTCCGGACAAATCGAAGGGGTGGCAACAGCTGTGAGCCGACATTGCTTAATTGTTGAAATCAACAGCTTTTTACCAGTCAGCATCATTGCACATTCTTTGATGGTTTCTATATTACATACGCCTGGACAAACGGGATTGCCAGGAAAGTGTCCCCGATAGACGTCACAATCCGGATTCAACGCCAGTTGGTAAGTCTTTGTCAATGGAGACTCTGAATCTTCCACACGTATGAGATGGTAGTATTTGTTTTCGAGCAACATAACGAGCAGTTATTGTTCAACGAATATTTTCATTTTCGTATCAGCTACGACTTCTTCACCCACTCGCGTTTCACCCGTCAGCATCGTCACACCGGCAACTTCAGCCCCCATTGTAATGGTAGTATGTAGCCGTTCGCCGATAGCAGGACGTCTGTAGCAATGGAAGTGCTTCACCTCACCAATATAGCCAACGGGTGGGGTAGTAGCTCCTTGCTGTAGGGCCTGATAACCAGCAAAAGCCGAAGCTGACTGAGCAATATGCTCAATCAAGCCTGGCTCTGCAAACAGATGATCCTCGTCGATAAAGTAATTGTCTGCCTTGATAAGCAAACATGTTTCAGCCGTATCGCCTTCTACACGTATTAGTTCATCAACTTGGATGATGGGGTTGCGTTGGGGAATGAGTTCTTGTATGTCTCTTTCCATTACAAGTGGTTCTCTATATAGTCATAGAGGTCATTGAAGGTTTTTATCTTTGGCAGATCAGATACGGGCACCTTAATTTTGTAGGTGTACTGAATAATTGCTACCAAGTCAACCAAGCTCAAGCTGTCGAGTGCGAGTGTTTCTTTAACATTTGCATCGGGAGCAAAATTGCTGTCTTCTACTTCAAATTCTTCTGCTAATACACTATTAACCTGAGCAATAATTTCTTCGCGTGTCATAATTTATTATACCTTATTTATATTATTACTATTATTATTACTATAAATTAAATTTCTTACAGATTCTTTACAATCAGCGTAGAGTTTGTTCCGCCAAATCCGAAGGAATTGGAGAGGAACATGTTGAATTGCGTCTCCTTGGTTTCAGGAATTACATTCAAACAAGCGGTTTCGTCATCTGGGTTCTCGAAATTGATATTTCCTGCAATAAAACCATGCTTCATCATCAATAATGAGTAGATTAGTTCGCTAGCTCCTGCCATCCACATCTCATGACCTGTTTGACTCTTAGTTGATGTAACCGGCACTTTGTAGTCGCCAAACACCTGAGAAATAGCCAATGCTTCACGACCGTCTCCAGCTTTTGTGGAAGTTGCATGAGCGTTGATATAACCAATTTCCTTCAGATCAACACCACTGTTCTTTAAACACAATTCCAATGAACGTGCCGGTCCTGCAACATTAGGCGTAGAAATATGGTCTCCGTTGCCAGAAAAGCCCCAGCCAACAATTTCTGCCAAGATGGGAGCACCACGCTTTACAGCATGTTCGTAGCTTTCAATAACAACTGTTGCTGCACCACCACCAGGAATCAATCCGTCGCGATCGCGGTCGAATGGACGACATGCTTTGGTAGGTTCATCTTCCCGAACAGAGAATGCCTGGATGCCATCGAAAGAGGCAACACTGTACATATTGGCTTCCTGCGCACCACCACAGATGATACAATCCTGTAAACCATTGCGGATAAGCAACGAACCAAGACCGATAGCTTGAGAACTGGATGCACATGCTGCTGATGCAGTCAGATTGATACCTTTCAGACGAAACAGACATGCAAGATTCATAGTCACAGTAGAGTTCATTGACTGGAATATAGCGCCACTACCACAAGCGGCAGTATCGCCGAACTCACGAAACTTATCTAATGCATTCATCGTGGCTTCAGCTACGGAGTCATTGCCGTAGATGATACCAACTTCGTGTGCATCAATATACTCCTGTGAAAGCTGTGCATGTTCCAAAGCTGCACGTGTGGCCATATAAGCATATTGTGCTTCTTCAGGCATAAACTGGCGGAGATTTCTTTTGATAAAAGGTTTTAAATCAGGTGTTTCAACATTTGCACACAAAGCAGAACGGAAACCTGCGTCTTTGCGCTCCTGACTAAATATAATTCCACTTTTTCCTGAATATAAGGACTGGCGGACTTCATCAAGTGTTTTTCCAAGACAGGACCAAATGCCCATGCCTGTAATGACAACTCTTCTTTCCATTTTTATTGTTTATATTTTCTTTTTATAACATCTTCTTCTCTTGACAAAGGTGGGATTAAGCACCTTCCATTGTGACAGTTCGCGAACGTTGTCTTCTAACTGCGGACCTGTTTCTGCCCATTTGAACTTATATTGATTATAGACAGGAATCAGATGGTCGAAGAATATAGCATTAACGCCCATACCTTGACAGTCGGGACGAACGGCAATCAGCAACATCTCCACAGTATCTTCACGTTTCCATTTCACAGCACGCAGTAGATGGAACCAACCTAAGGGGAACAGTCGTCCCTTGGATTTACGCATCGCATTCGAGATACTCGACATCGTGACAGCAGTACCGATCAATTCACCCTTCTCATTCTCTATCACCGGCATCAACTTCTTGTCAACCACCGTAATATATTTCTTTACATAAGCATCTATCTGTTTCGGTGAAAGGGCTGAGAAACCGAATAGGGGAGAGTAGGCTTCGTTAAGAAGATTAAATATTTTTCTGCCGTAGCCATTTTTAATCTCTTTGTCTGTCAATATTCTGACATGCAAGCCAAGCATATCTTTTGCCAACTTAGACACACGTACATATCTAGGAGGTGTCTGTTCTGGGACAGCAACTCTGATTTGAACCCAGTCAACTTCTTTTTCATAACCTAACTTCTCCATATGTTGTGGATAGTAGGCATAATTATAATATGTGCTGATGGAACTAATCTTGTCAAAATCCTCAACAAGCATACCTTCTTTATCAAAGTCAGTAATACCCATCGGACCGATGATTTGTTCCATTCCTTGTTCCTTGCCCCATTTGACAACAGTATCAAGTAGGGCAGAGGAAACCTCCTGGTCGTCTATAAAGTCAAAGAAACCAAATCGTACATTTTTAGTTTTCCAAGTCTCGTTAGCACGACGGTTTATAATGCCTGCGATACGACCAACAACTATTCCGTCCTTGTAGGCGACAAATGACTGGATTGTGGAAAACTCCAAACCGGCATTTTTGTTCGGATCGAACGTCTCACGAACCTCAGTTTCCATATCAGGTACGTATTCTGTACAACCAGCATACAATGTTTCAGGAAATTTCACAAAATCGTTCATTTCCTGTTTGGTTGAAACTTTTCTAATAACTACCGCACTCATGAATGGTATTAAAATATGTACTGAGGTTGTATTTATTTTGAGCAGAAATCCCGACTCTCCACTTAGAAAATCGGGATTCTGTTGTTTGTTTGGAATAAGTTTTAATAATTTTTCTAAGCTTCGGGGATAACATTCACCGTACTCTTGTTGAACTTACCTTTGTGGAATTCAACTGTTCCGTCAACAAGTGCATACAAAGTGTCATCCTTGCCAATTCCTACATTACGACCAGGATTGTGCTTTGTACCACGTTGACGTACGATGATATTACCTGCAATCACTTTCTGACCACCAAAAATCTTGATACCCAGTCTTTGTGAAGCAGACTCGCGACCGTTCTTAGAACTACCAACACCTTTCTTATGTGCCATTTCTTGTTCCTCCTTACTTTAAGCGATTACTGATTTAACTTCAATCTGAGAATACTGCTGGCGGTGTCCGTTCTTCACGCGATAGCCCTTACGACGCTTCTTCTTGAAAACGATAACTTTGTCACCTTTTACCAGCGGAGTAATGATCTCAGCTACTACCTTTGCACCTTCAACGGTAGGTGCTCCAACCGTGATTGCACCGTTATTGTCAACGAGCAATACCTTCTCAAACTCAACAGTCTTGCCTTCTTCGGCGTCTTTAATATGGTTGACATAGAGTTTTGCGCCCTGTTCAACCTTGAACTGTTGACCGTTAATTTCTACAATTGCGTACATTAAATATTATATAGTAAATTACGGTTTCTGTCAGGCGTCCAGCATCGTGCCAGTCCTTTCTTGAGCCTAAGCAGACTAAAATCGGGCGCAAAGTTACACATTTTCTCCAAAATATTAACTATTTATAGATTACTCTTTGCTATTCTTTAACAGAATTTAACCCAATATACGTCTCAATACCTTAATGTTATCAATTAATATAATGGTTCTGAATATATATATATGTTGTAAAACCTTAAAATTAAAACATTATTTATAATCAGACCTGAATCCAAAATTTTCTTCACATTATATATTAAAATATAAAACACACAAAAGCACAATAACTTTTAAAGCAAATATAACAAAAAAGCGATGACCTTCGCAGGCGATCGCTCCAATCTTCAATAGGTATTAGTTCTTTAAGGTAAAAAGATTGTTTTCAGGATAACGATGCAAAGGTAATGTATCTTTTTATTATCTCAAAATTTTTCTGTGCTTTTTTATTAAAAAAAAATTGTGTTCCCACACAAATTGTATATAAATCTGAATAATAGGTATTATGATAAATAGATTATCAAATTTAGTGTAAAGAGATTGTGTAGAGAAAGATTAGATAATATGAATTTATTGATATTCAGGTAAGACTAAGTCTTTCTGTCTTTCTTTAGGGAAAACATTAATATCAACAATTTGTCCGTCACGTAAAGATGCTTCAATGGTAGTGTTTCGTGAAGCGTGTAATTTAAAGTGTACGTTCCATTCTTTCGGCCATGATGGAAACAAAAGGATTTTATTATCAACTTCTTGTAGCAACATTTCTTGCATACCAATGATTCCTGAGCCTCCCCAATTATGATCGGGTGTCCAATCATGACCAGGTCCCCAGAATGCGGGAAAACGATGTGGACCGTTGCTCAGTTTCTTCAGTGTTAAAGATTTCGCTTCATCTGTTAATCCCAAACATGCAGCCCAGATATTATGCTGCTCCCAACTTATATGTCCATAAAATTTCTTCACATAAGGATCATAATTCCATGTATCAAGTGCTAATGGTAAAGAATCGCGTCCGATACCAAACAGTCGCCAGGGCCATACGGGATAAAGCATCGGTGATTCGGTATTATTGACACGCTCCCAATGAGTAGCTGGTGCAAAAATTTGATGCCCATCAATGATACGAGTTGGAATATCAGGAATAGTATTGAGAATTTTCGTATATTTATATATATCAATACTATCAGCCCCATGAGAGGATAAATATGTAATAAGTGACGATGTTACACAACGTAATGCGGCTATTGTTGACGTACTATTATATGCCATTTTAAATGTTTCACATGCTGAACCCGGATAAAGAATCAACTTACCGTCTCCATCGAATTCTTTACGACCACGAAGTCTAGAAAGCAAACGATAGTGCTGATCAAAAAAGTCAATGCATGATTTCACCAACGGTATGTATTCATCAGCTTTATAATTTGCATCATAACGTTCCATTTCCAATGCCATCTGACAAAATTCCAATGCAGTATCCCATGTGTATTCCAGCCAAGCATTCCACTCTATGCCTGCATCGAACCATGCCGGATGTTTGCGTCCGTATTCATCGTGGTTTGGAAGTCCGAAATTCTCCATCTGTTCAGTAAAGCACGCACCTTCGTGGTTCCAGTATGTTTTCGTTCGTAACTCAGCATTTCCAAGCAAACGACGATAGAAATCCAATTGAACCTTTAGCGCATCATAGTCACCGCTTTTTAGCATTGGCCAATATACAAGTCGTTGATTCTGAGCGGTAAAAGTACCGCCACCCCATCGTCGGTAATCTGGGGTAAACGCCTGTGCTGTATCTACTCGCGAAGGGTCAAAAGTAAACAAGCCACCATTAAACTTTGTAGGCCATTGACCTTTGACATTACAGCCAAGCATATAACGGAAAAGCATATAGTTACGAGTAACCTCCTCACAGTCACCATCGCCATAAACGAATGAGCGTTGCCACCATTGGTTCCACCATTGTCTTGATTTTTTACGATCAGCACTACTGTTTATCTGTCGGGTTGTGCGATTGATGGCTTCATTCCATTCTTCAAGACTACCGTTTATTGTAGCCATCGTTAAAATAAGTTCGTGTTTCTTGGCCACTTCCCTACTCTTCAGCCACCAACCTTGATAGTCTGTATGATCGTAGCTTCCTACATAATTATCAACATAGACAAAACCTGTTCCGGAGAGTCTTCCACCAAATATTAAATGTTGGAGCGGATTGTATAGTTGATCTTTGACAACATCAATTTTTTGCTCACATACTGTAGCATCGAATATTGTAGAATCTGGATTCTGGTGGTAGAAAGAAACCGAGTTGTCTGATGCAGTTATCACATCCTTTCGAGTGAGTGTTCCTGCCGGTGCACCAAACTTATATGAACTTTGAAAACTTTCTCTTTTTGTCATCTCACGGTCTCGGTATCTCCACGATTCGTAAGTAGCTAAGACACCTACTGGCTTTTTTCCTTCGACATCAATATGTACGACAGGTTTATTGACATCTGCCCATATCTGTATTGTTTTCTGACCGTCAGAAATCTCTACATACCCATCGTGCAGACAAAGTCGTTGCATAAATAGCGCTGTAGTATCAAGCGCTGGTGATAACTGTAGGCGGATACGCCCAAGTTTCAACATCGTATTATTTTCGTCAAAGGTTCCGCTACGACTGATATATAATAAGATATCTCCGTTTTCTACCCACACATTCATCCCCACGTCACCGCCACCACAAGGCATCGACTCACCACTGTGATGACTGGGTGATGTCCATACATAATCTCTGGGCTGTGCTGCCGAATGTAGGCAAACAGCCATCAAGATAAGAATGAATAATATAGGTTGTTTCATGCGACAATTAATGCCTTTTTTATATCGTTTTTCCGATTTCTCAATTCCGTTTGCAAGTTAAAAACTACTATTAGTCCTTTACAACTGGGATTCCGTTGACGTATAACCCTTTCACATCAACACGAGCAGCCTTTCCTTCTATGCGCATCGCTTTCTGGCTGACACCATTCAGCTTGCTGTTTCGGAAATGAATATCATATACGTTTTCCTCATCGTCAAGACCAATAATGAAAATACCGTATTTACTGTTTTCGCAGCTAAAACGCTCCAGCCAAACATTGCGTACCGTTGGGTTGTATCCTCTTCCGAATTTCTCTTTCGGGTCGTAGTTCAAGTTGATTTTTAAAACGCATTCTCCACACTTTCCAACTTTGATGTCGCGTGCAAATATGTTCTCGATGATGCCTCCACGACAGGAGTTTGTCTTGATACGGATTACACGGTCAAGATGTTCACTATCCATTTGACAATCGTGAATATATACATTGCGTGCACCTCCACTAATCTCACTTCCGAGAACTACACCACCGTGACCATCTTCCATCTGACAGTTTCTGACAATAATGTTTTCAGAGATACATTCCGGTTTTCGCCCATCGACATTTCTTCCAGCTTTAATTGCAATACAGTCGTCGCCTGTATGAAATTTACATCCTTCAATCAGTACATCAGAACAGGATTCCGGATCGCAACCGTCGCCATTAGGCCCTTCATTCCAAACCGTTACGTTCCTTATCGTCAGATTCTTACACATTAGAGGGTGCAAAACCCAAAATGGTGAGCGCAACAGCGTGACACCTTCAACAAGAACATTTTCACAAAGGTATAGATTGATGAGTTGCGGACGAAGCCCTTGCCCCAGACCATAACGGCGCTGATCAACGGGGACATTCTCGCTACATTGTTTCAAAAGACGGTCGCGACTGCCACCACGCTGAGTCTCCAAACCTTCTTTCCATCCCCAACCTTCATAGCCGGTCATACTCCACCAAGTATCCTGAGAGCCGTTACCATCAATGATTCCTTTACCTGTAATAGCAACATTTTTGCAATCGTATGCATAGATCAACGGCTGATAGTTCCAACAGTCAACCCCTTCCCAGCGTGTTTTAACCAACGGATATAACTTTGTGTCATAAGCAAAAAGCAAGGTTGCTTCCTCGCTCACCACTAAGTTTACATTCGATAGCAGACGGATTCCACCAGTAATCCATTTTCCTTGTGGAACAACGACACGTCCTCCGCCTGCTTTATTGCAAGCGAGAATGGCATTATTAATCGCCTTCTGATTATCGGCAGCGTTTCCATATGCAGTCGCACCATAGTCAGTTATCAAGAACTCTCTGTCTGGGAAAACTGGAGCAACAATGCGTTTCTCAATTTTCTTATAGGCTTTCCATCTGTTTTTGGCATTTGCTGATAAAGAAAGTGTTAAACACAAAAGTGTTATGATGAGTTTAGTCATAGTGCTATATATAAGAAAATTGTGTGATTTAGATGCAGAAATAAGGATGGAGTATATTATGAAGGGAATATATTATCCAACTTCCTGTCGAAGTCTCAGCATACCACGATGTACCAAATTCCTTACGCTATGGTAGTTCATGTGCATCAACTCACAGATTTCATCATACTTTCGTTCCTCGATAAAATACAACTGGAATGCTTTCCGTTGACGTGGTGTCAGTGAATTCAATAAATAATTCACATGATTATGTCTTCGACGAATTGATTCTTGATGCAGATATTCATGTTCGACATCATTGGCTGTGCGGTCGAAATAAACTTCTTCCACTGGCGTTTCAATTGTAAATGTGTTGCGACGAAACTCATCGACCAACCTGTTACGAAGTGAAATAATCAGGTATGAACTGATACGTTTAACATCACAGGATGCATGTTTATCCATCAATTTAACAAAAACGTCGTGCACGCAGTCTTTAATCAGTTCAGTATTGGTGGTCAAACAATGTCCGTAATTCAACATCATATCAATATACATATTATATAATGATGCAAAAGCAGACGGTTTACCATCATGAAAATCTTCTAAAAGTTTACGAGCTTTTTCGTCTTTTAAGTTAACTTCAGTATCCATAAGGTAGATAAGTTGTAGTTGAAGGTTCGTTGCAAAGATAGATATTTTATTGAAACCAACTACAAAAAACAAAAAAATTAATGCCAAATTAAAGTTTTTTTAGCATCTATAAGGTGTTTTTTAAACACTTAAAGTTGTTTTTATACGTCTTTTCAGATTTTCTATCTCTTCCCGAGTTAGGAAATCGCTGGGTGTATCTAGGTGTTGGAGGATATATTTTGCCTGATCAATGGCAGGCTGACATTGTGGATGTTCCTTCGCAAAAGAATCCCAATATATTTGTTGCTCACAATCGGATTCTAACACATAGCGTAAGAAGTCTGTATTCTCCAACAACCACGAAACCCCAATGTTCATTGTTTTAGCAATGCTCATGCCGACTCGCTGTCTTTTTTCTTTAGACGAACGAGTCGGCATGATGTCACCCTTATCCTTTTAAAAAAAATAAGTTTTTATTGATTCGGTCAATAATCAGTTAAAAAATCTCTTAAAAAGAACAATATGTGACGTGTTACTTTATTTTTTGAAGCCATTGAATTTCAGAAACGGTCATGGTGTAAGTGCCTTTGATATTGATGGTGCCCTTCTGCTGTGTCACCACCCCACTCTTTCGATCTACAGTAAAAAGCCGATACGTTCCTGAAGGAAGCTGCAACGTCACTTGCTTATCGCCACCCTCAGCATAAAGTAATGCTCCAACTTGGTCATTTTGAAGAACATATACACCTGCATCAGCATTGGTCGGTTTTGTTGGATGCATCATCGGAAGATCAGTAAGAAGCTGTGCATTGTTGATACGAACAGCAGGACATGAAGCTCCGGCCATCAGGGCCGCCCAAGCCATCTCTGGGAAACTCTTTGCATAATAGACTACTGCCTTTTCCGGGAAGGCATCACGGTATTCTCGAACAGAGCGATAGACATCTTCGAAGCGTACACCTCCCGCTTTTATTTTACGTGCATATTGTCGCGGTGCCATATTGACGCCGCCATCTGGTGCATAAAGTCCTTTCTGATGGTAATACCACTGTACAATACCGATGATATCAACCACTTTAGAACGCGCCGGGTCAGCCAATATTGCATCCTGCACATCCTTGTTGACGGCTAACGCAACAAGCACGTTTTGTCCGTTGGCTTGTTCCCATTCAGCAATTACATCAAGCCAGAACTGCACAAAATGTAATGGACCTGTGAATTCTTCACCGATGGAATGTATCACATTTGGCTGATCCTTTAAGGCATCGAGAGTTTGCATAATGTATTGTTTATGCAGTTCGCGTCGAACGGGATGATTGACGTCGTAGAAATATTCCGCCATAAAAATTCGCTTGTCTCCTGTAAATGGAACAGGCTCTGGAAAATCAGTATGATTGATATTGTTGGCCGTTCGCCACGGACAATCTACCCAGTGTGCTCCTGCCTCCAGGATATTATGCTGGAAATAATGTTCTATCCATAATAGTTTTCCTTCTGGAGCAGCCTTCCTTGCATATTCATGAAGACGTGCATAGTACCATTTATTCAACTTGGTAAGATCATATTTGCTTAGTCCGTCCCATGCTTTTGACTCACCACTACGGGCAAACGGTTGTTCATAAAATGGTGCCCAGACATCGCCATCGCGTCTGCGAATACGTTCGTGGTCATCTCTTCGACGATCATACCATAATCCGTAGTTCTGGCTGAATACCAGACTATTGTCTCGTTTCATTTCAACAATTACTGAATCTATTCTGTCAGTAGCTCCCTTACCCTCCATGCCTGGAATAAAGCGTGTTAGCGCATAAGTGGCACGGGCTATAGCTGGATAGCGTACACGTCCGTTCCACCAGGGAGTCTGGTGTTTGCCTCCAACCATCAGAGAACCGTCAAGTGTTAGGTGCCCATTAATCAGTTCTGGCGAGGAAATGTTCTTGCAATTGTCTATATGCTTCGTGTATTGGGTAAATTTTGGCAGTTTAGTACCTTGTGAAAGTAGATCAGCAGGCAAGATCGCTTCTTTTATCCAATTCTCCATCGTAACACGCGGTTGTCTTGCCTCGGTCGTAAAACGCTTTGCCTCCTCTATGGAGGGACTGCTTGATGCTTCTGTATTACGTTCAAGCACGCGGCATTGTGCTGCAACGTCATGTCCCAATCGCTTGGAAAGCAGGTGTGCAAAGATACTGCGGGGCTTTACGTGATTATTGGATTCATCGAAATAGCTGTTACCTTCAAACTGAGCCCAACATCCATACACATAATTTTTCTGTATAGAGTCAGGGTCGTAGCAGAAGATTCCTGCCGCTGTTGATTGCCATAAAAGACTGTTAGCCGTATTCCAGCCAGTACCATACTTCTCTATTCCAAGGTTTTGGAAACGGATATCGTTGCCGTCAATATTGACATTGTCGAATAAAAGTCCTGTTGCCCAAGGACCAATGCTTCCACTGAATGAATTCGATTCGTGGCTGTCACATTGCACAAATGCATTCGGTCCTGCTGCACAAATACCAGCTGAGAAGTCGTTTACTCCGTGTTCTGAATAACAACGCTGCACGAGTACCTTCTCTCCGAGCACAAAGAATGTACGTCTGCGGAGACCTCCACACTCCCCTATCGGTTGTCGTGAGATACAGTCTTCGATAGTTATCTGTTCTCCTGAACGTTGAATAATAACCGCAGAACCGGAAAGATGCTGAAAGTCAACTATACGCACCCAACAGTCTCGCGCGTTCATTATATTAATACCATCCCAGCAGTGATCTTCATCGGCAGGATTACCTGTATCGTATTCTGAATCGATGGTGAGATTTTCCACACCAGCGTTTTCGATGCGTCCTGTCCAAAATTGACGGATGATCTTTGCTCCTGAAGCTTTTGCATCGAGCGTCATAGACAACGGAGCATCGATGGTAACCGTTTGTCCAGAAACGGAAACAGCCCGTCTGGTCCATTCGACATCGATTTCTCCCGGATGCCATCCCCAATAACCGAGATCCTTGCCCCCTCCATAGTTGTCGCATTGCATGGAAGCAATCCACTCCTTTGTTGACGGGCGCCAAACAACTAATTCATCACCTTTACTTATATGTCCGCTAACGGGTACTTCGAGACTGTTTAAAGCAATTGTTTCAGCCGTAATAGAAAGCGTATCCAGACGTTGCCGATTGTCGATACCCTCGATATAAATCGCTGCACCGCGTTCAACGCCACACTTTCGGATAATCGTTGATGTCTT
>Ga0247611_10004142_pt1 | contig 20468 bp, 17 predicted proteins | sample 177DNAGHGhighgp2_FD_192422 | JGI IMG/M metagenome (GOLD analysis project Ga0247611, IMG submission 192422) | Sheep rumen microbial communities from Palmerston North, Manawatu-Wanganui, New Zealand - 1770 DNA GHGhigh gp2 | ecosystem: Host-associated > Mammals > Digestive system > Stomach > Rumen...
GGTGGTACCATCAGCGGTACGGGCAAGTATCTGAAGGAGCAGAACCCCAACGTGAAGGTCATTGCCGTAGAACCGAAGTCGAGCCCCGTGCTGAACGGCGGCCAGAGCGGCCCCCACAAGATTCAGGGTATCGGTGCCGGCTTCGTGCCCAAGACCTACGATAGTGGCGTCATCGACGAGGTGTTCGATGTAGAGAACGACGCTGCCATCCGCACGGGTCGTGAGATTGCCCAGAGCGAGGGTCTGCTGGTCGGTATCAGCGCAGGTGCCGCCCTCTATGCCGCTATCGAGGTGGCCAAGCGCCCAGAAAATAAGGGCAAGAAGATTGTGGTCCTCCTGCCCGATACGGGTGAGCGCTACCTGTCAACGGTGCTCTATGCCTTCGAGGACTATCCTCTTTAATGTTCCAAGGCAGCAAACAACTGATCGAGGGCGGCGTTAGCGTCGCCCTCGCTTTCGTTGAGCAGGGTGACGAACTTCGAACCGATGATGGCGCCGGCGGCATTGTCCTGGGCAGCCTTCAGCGTCTGCGCATTCGAGATGCCGAAACCGATCATACGGGGGTTGCGCAGCTGCATCTGGTTGATGCGGCGGAAATACTCCTGCTTCTGCTCGTCGAAGCTCTTCTGCGTGCCGGTGATGGAAGCCGACGAGACCATGTAGATGAAGCCGTCGGTATGCTGGTCGATGAAGCGAATGCGCTCCTCGCTGGTCTCGGGGGTGATGAGCATGATGACCTTTAGATCATACTTGTCGGCAACGGGCTTAACGATGTTCAGGTAGTCGTCGAACGGCAGGTCGGGGATGATCATGCCGCTGACGCCGCTCTCGACGCACGACTGACAAAACGCCTCGATGCCGTAATGCAGGATGGGGTTCAGATAGCCCATCAGCACGAGGGGTATCTCCATCTGGTCCTTGACGGCTTTCAACTGCTCAAAAAGCAGTTGCACACTCATGCCGTTCTTCAGAGCCTGTGTGGCTGCACTCTGGATGACGGGGCCGTCGGCCAGCGGGTCGCTGAAGGGAATACCGACTTCAATCATGGCGATGCCGCGGCGCTGCATGGCGAGAATCACATCGGCCGTGCCTTCCAGGGTGGGACAGCCGGCGCAGAAATATAACGAGAGGAGTTTTTTGTCCTTCGTGTTTGCAAATAGCGAATTAATTTTGTTCATAATTTTTATGGGTCTTATGGGACTTATGAGTTTATCTGGGTGAGGAAGCGGTGGAGAGCAGCGACGTCTTTGAGTCCTGGGGCGAGTTCGAAACGGGAGTTGAGGTCGATGCCCGCGCAGCTGCCAGCGGCGGAGCCGCAGCCTACGGAGAAGAAGGAGCGGAGGACCAGAGCGTCGTCCGGGCCAATGCCGCCGGAGAGAAGGTAGGGCGTCGAGCCGGAGTAGGCGGAGAGCACGCTCCAGTCGAACTTCTCGCCATTGCCGCCGACCGACTTACCCTTAGTGTCAAAGAGAAAGTAATCGACGAGGCCGACATAGCCTTCCGTCTGAACGAAGTCGTCTGAAGTAGCGATATTGAAGGCCTTGATGATGGGGCGGTCATGGAGCTGAGTGCAATAGTCGGGCGACTCATGGCCATGCAGCTGGATGACGTCGAGGGCGTAGTCGTCGGCAATGCGTCGTACCGTCTCTATCGCCTCGTCGACAAAGACGCCTACACGCCGGCAGCGAGTCGGCAGATAGGACGGACGCTCGGCAACATAGCGACTGGAACGGGGCCAGAAGATGAAACCCATCAGGTCGACGCCCAAAGTCTCGACCTCGCGGATATTCTCCGCATCGCGCATACCGCAAACCTTTATCATTTGACGATTTGACAATTTACGATTTGACAATTTACGATTTGACTATTTGACGACTGATTGGATGAAGTCGTGAAGAGCCTGGCCAGGGTCGGGGGTCTTCATGAAGTTCTCGCCGATGAGAAAGCCGCGGAAGCCGGCAGCGCGTAGGGCGCTGACGGTGGCGGGATTGCTGATGCCGCTCTCGCTGACCAGGACGGGCGCTGAGTTTGTGGCTGTGGCACAGCCACATGTTGAACGGAGACGCTCGGCCAGACGGAAGGAGTTCTCGACATCGGTGACAAACGATCCGAGGTTGCGGTTGTTGATGCCGCAGAGGTCGGGCTGCAGTTCGGCATACTCCAGTTCCTGCTCCGAGTGTATCTCAAGCAGCACTTCGAGGCCAAGGGCATGTGCCTGGTTCAGGAGCTGCTTGCAACGGGGCTTGGTGAGGCAGGCGGCTATCAGCAGGATGGCAGAGGCTCCGCAGAGGGCGGCGGCATAGAGCTGGGCCTCGTCGATGACGAAGTTCTTATATAATATAGGTAGGGTGACGCCGCTCTGGCGGGCCATACGGATGAAGTCATCGTGACCGCCGAAGTAGTGCTCGTCGGTGAGGATGCTGAGGGCGGCGGCACCATTCTGCTGATATGCAAGGGGAATGACGTCGGCACGTCCTTCTTCCTTGATCCAGCCCTTTGATGGCGAGCGACGTTTGAACTCGGCGATGATGCCGGTCTCACTTTGGAGTAGGGCCTCGCGCAGAGAGGGCTTCTTGGCACAGAGCTGCTCAAGTTCCTGATGCTTGTAGGCAACGATTTGTTCGAGGATATCCATGGGTCTAGTGGGTCTTATGAGTTAAGCTCAACGAACTTCTTGAAGGTGCGGAGGGCGGCACCGCTGTCTATGCTCTCGCGGGCGATGGCAATGCACTCCTCGATGCTCTTCTGTCCACGCTCCAGCACTTGGATGCCGAAGCCGGCATTGGCCAGCACGATGTTCTTCTGCGCAGGCAGGGCACGGTTCTCGAGTACGGAGTCGAAGATTTGTGCGGCCTCCTCCTCGGTGGCACCGCCCACGAGTTCCTCGGGCTTTGCAATGTCGAAGCCGAGATCCTTTGGCGAGAAGATGCGCTCATAGTCCTTGGTGGTCACCTTGAAGTCGCCCGTCAGCGATATCTCGTCATACCCGTCAATGCTGTTCACGATGCCGTAGTCGATGCCCAAGCGCTGATAGACGCTGTTGTAGAGGCGCATCTGGTCGAGGTTGGCCACACCCAGCAGCTGGCACTTGGGCTGGCTGGGGTTGACGATGGGACCAAGCAGATTGAAGATGGTGGGGAACTGCAGGGCCTTGCGGATGGGGCCGACGAACTTCATCGCCTTGGCGAAGAGCTGGGCATGCAGATAGACGATGCCGGCTTCGTTGAGCGAACGATTGAGTTTGTCGATGTCGTCGGTGAACTTGATGCCGTGATGGGCAATCACGTTCGAGGCACCGCTGACGCTGGTGGCGGCATAGTTGCCGTGCTTGGCCACCTTGTAGCCGGCACCGGCAATGACGAAGCAGCTGGTGGTCGATATGTTAAAGGTGTTCTTGCGGTCGCCGCCGGTGCCCACAACATCGATATAGCGGTCGGCCTGAAGAATGGCGGGCACGCCGGTCTCGAGAATGCCGTCGCGGAAGCCAAGCAGTTCATCGACGGTGACGCCGCGCATCTGCAGACAGGTGAGCAGGGCGGTAATCTGTTCGTTGGGGTACTCACTCTGTGTGATGCCAATCAAGATGGACTTCATCTCCTCGCGGGAGAGCTCTTCGTGGTTCAACAGGCGGAAGAGGTAGCCTTTCATTGTCTGTTCCATAGCTGTGGTGGGTTTAATGGGTCTTATGAGTCTTATAAAAACAACCAGTTCTGTAGCATTTTCTTTCCGTCTGGCGTCAGTACGCTCTCTGGGTGGAACTGGATGCCTCGGACGTTGAGCTCACGGTGGCGGAGCGCCATGATCTGTCCCTCGTCGCTGACGGCAGTCACTTCCAGACATGCTGGCACTTCTTTCGAGACGACCCAGGAGTGGTAGCGTCCGATGGTGATGTCGCGCTCAATGCCGCTGAAGATAGGGTCGTCGGCAACGATGTGACAGGGGGTGGCAACGCCGTGGAAGACATCCGACAGATTCTCGAGCTTGGCACCGAACGCCTCACCAATGGCCTGATGGCCCAGACAGACTCCCAGGATGGGCTTCCGGCCTGCGTAGGTGCGGATGACGTCGAGCAGCAGTCCGGCCTCAGAGGGAATGCCGGGACCTGGCGAGAGGATGATTTTACTGTAAGTCTCAAGGTCGCCGAGTTCGAACTGGTCGTTTCTCAGTACGGTGACTTCGGCGCCCAGGGCTTTTACCAAATGACTCAGGTTATAGGTAAACGAGTCGTAATTATCAATAATAACAATTTTCATAGACGATGGGTCTTATGGGACTTATAAGATTTCTGCTTTCTCAATGGCCTTGTGCAGTGCACCGAGCTTGTTGTTCACTTCCTGTAGCTCGTATTCCACATCGCTCTTGGCAACAATGCCGCCTCCAGCCTGGAACCAGAGCTCGCCGTTGCGCGACACAAACGTGCGGATGGTGATGGCCTGGTTCAGTGATCCGTCGAGACCGATGATGCCGATGCAGCCGCCATAGGCACCGCGGTTGTGCGGCTCGTACTCAGAGATGAGCTGCATGGCACGCACCTTGGGCGCACCGCTTAGCGTACCGGCAGGGAAGGTGTCGATAAAAGCCTTGATGGGATCGGCTCCTGCGTCGAGCTCGCCGGAAACACGGCTCACCAGATGGATGACGTGACTGTAGTACTGCAGATCCTTGTAGAAGTCCACCTTGACATGGTGACAGTTACGGCTCAGGTCATTACGCGCTAGGTCCACCAGCATCACGTGTTCGGCGTTCTCCTTGGGGTCGTTGCGCAGGTATTCGGCACCCTTGCGGTCTGCCTCGGCATCGCCCGTTCGTTTGGTAGTGCCGGCGATGGGGTCGATGTAGGCACGGAATTGCTTGTTGCCAGACGGCAAAACCGCATGGCACTCTATGCGGCAATGCGTCTCAGGTGAGGAGCCGAAGATGCGGAAGCCTCCAAAGTCGAAGTAGAAGAGGTAGGGTGAAGGATTGATGCTGCGCAGGGCACGATAAAGCTTGAGGTCGTCGCCCTCGTAGCGCTGGATAAACCTGCGACTCAGCACAATCTGGAACACATCGCCGCGCAGACAGTGCTGAATCCCGCGTCGGATGTTAGCGCGGTGCTCATCGTCGGTCAGCGTGCTTCTGATATCGCCTACGGGGTGGAAGTCGTAGGCCTGCACATTGGCTTTGTTCATCGCCTTGAGAACGGCATCGATATCAGCAGCGTCACCCAGCGTTACGACTTTGAGCATATTGTTATGATGGTCGAAAACAATCACCACCTTATATAATATATAGAGCACATCGGGTGCATCGTTCTTTGCCTGTGTCTCGTCCTTGACGGCGATGTCCTCAAAATAGCGTACAGCATTGAAACTGGTGTAGCCAAAGAGTCCGCAGATGCTGGCGTCATCGCCAGTGACGTGGATGCGGTCGATGAGGGTGTGGATGGCTTCGGCGGAACCAAAGTCAGTACCCAACGGCTGGCTGTGGGTCGTTCCGTCGGGGAAGGTAATGGTGGCCAGGCCGTGTCCGATGGCGACGCTGGCAATGGGGTTGACGCCAATAAACGAACGGGAGTTGTTCGCATCGTGATAGTCGGAGCTCTCCATCAGCGCACTCTGCGGGTAAAGGTCGCGCAGTCGCATATATACGCCCACCGGTGTATAGAGGTCGGCCAGAATGGTCCGGCTGTGAGTTGTATATTCAAAAGTTTCCATATTCCTTTGCCATTTGTTTGTTCTTCAAATAGGTCTCTACATCCTTGTCGCCACGTCCGCTGACCGTGAGCACCACCACGTCGTCGGGCTTGAATGTCAGTTTCTTCAGTGCTGCTATAGCGTGAGCACTCTCGATGGCAGGGATGATGCCCTCCATGCGGGTAAGCTCGTAGCCGCCGTAGATGGCCTCGTCGTCGTTGATGCTCAGCACCTGTGTGCGACCTTGCTTGGCCATGTTGCAGTGCATGGGGCCCACGCCGGGATAGTCCAGACCGGCCGAGATGGTGAAGGCCTCCTCTATCTGACCGTCCTCGTTCTGCATCACTAGCATCTTCGCGCCGTGCAGGATACCTGTAGTACCCTTGTGGATGGTGGCTGCCGTGTAATCGGTCTGCCAGCCGTGTCCACCGGCCTCAGCCAATACGATCTTCACACGCTCATCGTCCATATAGTGATAGATGGTGCCGGCGGCATTCGAACCTCCGCCGATGCAGGCGATGAGGTAGTCGGGATAGTCGCGCCCGATTTTTTCCTCCAGCTGCCACTTGATTTCTTCAGAGATGACGCTTTGCATACGGGCTACGAGGTCGGGGTAGGGGTGGGGGCCCATCGTGGAACCCACAATGTAAAAGGTGTCCGAGGGGTGACAGCACCAGTCGCGAATAGCCTCTGAGCAAGCGTCGGAGAGCGTCATGTTACCTGTGCGGACAGGATGCACCTCAGCGCCCAACATCTTCATGCGCTCCACGTTGGTGTGCTGGCGTTCCACGTCCGTTGCACCCATAAACACCTCGCACTTCATGTTCATCAGCGCGCACACCGTGGCCGTCGCCACACCGTGCTGGCCGGCGCCCGTCTCAGCGATGATGCGCGTCTTGCCCATCTTCTTCGCCAGCAGGATCTGTCCGATGGTGTTATTGATCTTGTGGGCACCCGTGTGGTTCAGGTCCTCACGCTTCAGATAAAGCTTGCAGCCGTACTGCTCACTCATCCTTTTGGCATAGTAGAGGGGCGAGGGCCGTCCGACGTAGTCCTTCAGCAGTGCATGATACTCTTGCTTGAACGCCTTACTCTCAATGATAGGGAGATAGGCCTCCTGCAGGTCGTGTACGCACTTGTAGAGAATCTCGGGAACGTAAGCCCCTCCAAACTCTCCGTAGAATCCGTTTTTGTCAACTTGATAGTTCATGTATTATATTGTTTTTTGTTTAAACTCTTCACTTTTCAATCTTCACTAAAACTTGAGAGGCCCGTCGCAAGAACGACAGGCCTCTCAGTATTTCTTATACAAATATAAGGTATGTGGCTATCTTCTCACGATTTTGTTAATCTTGAGCTCTGCCACCACCAATAATTTGCTGTTCTTGTCATATCGAATAGGATGATTGTATTAATTTGTCGGCAAAAGTAATCATTATCTGTCATTCTGCCAAGTGTTTCAGCGTTTTTTTTGCTTTTTATCGCAAAATAGTATGCTTACTACATAATTTGTGAATATATATGTATGTTTATTCTACCGTCACCGACTTTGCCAGATTACGCGGCTGATCCACATCCTTGCCCTTGCACACCGCTACATGGTATGCTAGCAGCTGGAGGGGGATGGTAGCGACAAGAGGCTCCAGACACTCAAGCACATCGGGCAGCTCGATGGTCTCATCGGCAATCTTACTGATGGTTTCGTCGCCTTTCGACACGAGGGCAATCACACGCCCCTGGCGGGCCTTGATTTCCTGAATGTTCGACAGCACCTTCTCGTACATTGCATTGTGTGTGGCGATGACCACGACCGGCATATCGGAGTCGATGAGTGCAATCGGCCCGTGCTTCATTTCCGCTGCAGGATAGCCCTCGGCGTGGATGTATGAGATCTCCTTCAGTTTCAGTGCCCCTTCGAGCGCCACGGGATAGGAGAATCCGCGTCCCAGATAGAGGAAGTTATGGGCATAGGTAAAGGTGCGAGCCAGATCGCGCACCTTGTCATTGGTCTCCAGCACCTCTTCTATAATGTGGGGAATCTTGCTCAGTCCGGCTACCACTGTCAGGTACTCATCACGGTCGATGGTGCCCTTAGCCTCGCCTAAAGCTAAGGCAAACATTGTGAGCACCGTCACCTGCCCCGTGAAGGCCTTGGTCGATGCAACACCGATTTCCGGACCGACATGGATGTAGGTTCCGGTGTCCGTGGCACGTGGTATAGAGGAGCCGATGGCATTGCAGATGCCATAGATGAAGGCACCCTTCTGCTTAGCCATTTGAATGGCTGCCAGCGTGTCTGCCGTCTCACCGCTTTGCGAGATGGCTATCACGACGTCGCTCTTTCCGACTACGGGATTGCGGTAGCGGAACTCAGAGGCATACTCCACCTCACAGGGAATGCGGCAGAAGTTCTCAATAAGCTGCTTGCCGATGAGTCCTGCATGCCATGAGGTGCCGCAGGCAACGATGACGATGCGCTTGGCGTTGAGCAACTGGCGGCGGTAGTCGATGAGTGCCGACAGCGTCACGTGGTTGCCTTCCACGTTGATTCTCCCTCGCATGCAGTTGGTCAGACACTCTGGCTGCTCGAAAATTTCCTTCAGCATGAAGTGCGCATAACCGCCCTTCTCTATCTGTCCCAGATTGATGTCCACCGTCTTCACTGTCAGCTCCTGCTCCTCGCCCAGGATGCTCATGACCTTCAGTTCGCTTTCAGAACCGGTGCTTTCGTCTGCTAAGCGAATCAGGGCGATGTTCCCGTCTTCTAGATAAACAACCCTGTCTGTATACTCTATGATAGGACTGGCATCAGAGCCCAGGAAGAACTCGTCCTTGCCGATGCCAACCACAAGCGGGCTCTGCTTGCGCGCAGCCACAATCTGGTTGGGGACACGCTTGTCAACGATGGCGATGGCGTAGGCGCCTATAACCTGATAAAGCGCCACCTGTACGGCCTCGAGCAGCGACAGGTGTTTCTTTGTCATAACATACTCTACCAGCTGCACCAGCACCTCAGTGTCCGTGTCGCTCACAAACTCGACACCCTTGGCCTGCAGCTTCGCCTTGATGTCGGCATAGTTCTCGATGATGCCGTTGTGGATGATGGCTAGGTTGTGGCTTTGCGAGTAGTGGGGATGTGCGTTGCGTGCCGAAGGCTCGCCGTGCGTGGCCCACCGTGTATGGGCGATGCCCACATGGCCTGACACGTCTTTGTCTGCACAATAGTCGGTCAAGTTGTCCACCTTGCCTTTCGTCTTGTAGACGTTCAACGCGCAGTTATCATTAATTAGTGCCACACCTGCCGAGTCGTAGCCGCGATACTCCAGCCTACGCAGTCCCTTGATCAGGATGGGATAGGCCTCTTTCTTTCCTATATATCCTACTATTCCACACATAAGTCGTTCTTCTTTTATTATCAGCGGGCAAAATTACAAAAAAAGCGGCTACCTCATGCATGATTACCGAAAAAAATATTTTCTGCAGGCCTCGGATTGACAATTTATTACTATTTTTGCACCATCTTTTAATTGTCGCACGATGAAATTTGAATATATGTCACAGGAAGGCTACGACAAACTCGTGGCCGAGCTACGTCAGTTGGAGAACGTGGAGTTGCCACTAGTGAGGGAGGCTATTGCCGAGGCACGCGACAAGGGTGACCTCAGCGAGAACTTCGAATATCATGCCGCCAAGCGTGAGCAGTCGCGCCTGTTGGGGCGGATACGCTTTAAGCAGCGCGTCCTGGAGTTTGCCCGTGTCATTGACAAGTCGAAGATCAAGACCGACGGCATAGCGCTGCTGAGCAAGGTGGAGATGACCAATCTGGCCAACAATGCACACATGACCTACACGATCGTCAGTCCCCACGAGGCCAATCTGCGCGAAGGCAAGATTTCCATTAAGTCGCCCATTGCCCAGGCGCTTATTAATAAAAAGGTGGGCGACGTCGTTGAGGTTCGCGTGCCTGCCGGCATGCTCAGAATTCGCATCGAAAGCATCGAGTGCTCATAAGACGAAAAGACCGCCCAAGGGACAATGGAGCCTTTGGGCGGTCTTGCTATGTGCAGTTGTTGTTCACTCTGCCTTCTGGGCGGGAGCCTCCTGCGCGGGGGCTTTCTGGGCGGGGGCAGCATCTTTCTGCTGGCTCGCACCGAAGCCGGGAAGGTTGTTAGGTGTGGTGACGGGGTTCTCAATGCCCTCCATGACAGAACTGTTGGCACTGGCTTGAGGAGCAACGTAGGCACAGGCTACGCTGATGACGACCATAGCAATGGCAAGTCCCCATGTTGTTTTCTCAATGAAGTCGGTGGTTTTGCGAACACCGCCAATCTGGTTGTAGGTGGCGAAGTTTGAAGCCAGACCGCCTCCCTTTGACTCTTGGATGAGCACGATGCCAATCATCAGCACGGCTGCAATCACGATAAGGATAATTAATAAAGTGTACATCTTTTTTACTTATTTTTTTTGTTGTTATTTATAATCAATTTCTCTAAGAAACGTATTTGGTCTGCAAAGTAAGCATTTTTTTTCGGATATTGCAAACTTAATCGCTGAATAATTTCAAGTGCCTTCGAATATCTGCCCTGTTTTATGTAAATTCGGGCTAAAGTCTCTGTGAAGTAGCCCTCGTTGGACTCTTCTTCTCCGTTTTCGCCCTGTTCATCGAGCTCAGGTTTATACTCGGGTTCCTCGTTGAGAATAATTCTCTTTTTGTCATTATTTATGAAAGTATCGATGAGGTCTTGTCCGATGAGTTGAGGAACTTCGCTGGCTTGCTCGTTTTCAGTCTCGCTTTCCAACAGGTAGGCTACATAGTCGATGGCTGCATCGGCGGGTGTGGGCTTGCGCTTGGGCTTTTCTGTCTGTTCTTCGGTGTTCTCCTTGGGTATGGATTCCAGGAAATTGTCGATGAGTGAGATGGTGCGGTTTTCGCGCTCTTCGTCGCTTACGGGTTCTTTCTTCTCCTTCTGTGTGGGTATGCGGTAGTGTGCGGCTTCAATCATCTGGAAGAGCACCTTACGGTCTGTAATGTGGATGGCAGCACGTCGCAGTTCTTCGTCAAACGATGGGTCATGCAACAGAAACAGGTTCTGCAGCATGAGCAATCGGGCCGTCTGGAAATAGGGGTACAGAGCCAGCAGCGAACGCAGTTCGTACAGCGTCTCGCGATCCATTCGTTCGGGGTGGTTGATGAGCTCTACTATCTCCATCTTTAATCTCTCAATCTCTCAATTTCTCAATTTCTCAATCTCTCAACCTACCAGTTGGCCACGGTGGCATTGAATATCTGGTCGGTAATGTCCTTCACCATCTGGGTTACCAGTTCCTCCTGTACGGAGTTAAGCGACTGGGTCGACTCGTAGCTGGAGTTGGCCGTGAACTGTTTCTCAAAATCCTCGGCGTGGTTGACGTTGTTGGTGAAACGCACGTTGACGGTAATCGAGAGTTCTGTCTGTGCAGAATAACCCTCGCTGGAGACCGACTTGTTGCGCTGCTCGTACTTGGTGATCTCGCCTGCGATTCTCAGATCGCCGTTACGCTTGACCTGCGTCAGACGGGTGTGGTTGGCGTATTGGTCCTTCAACTGGTTGTTGAAGATGCTGGCCATGGGCCCCCAGACGTAGCTCGACCTGTTGGGGAAGTCGGCTATCTGGATGGTCTTGGTCTTAGTATAGTCGATGCTGGCACCGTTGAACTTGTAGCTGACGGAGCAAGCTGTGACACCAGCCGTGAGACAGAGTGCCAGGACGATGGTCGCGATGACGTTATGTTTATTTCTCCAGCCCATATTGCTTTAGTCTTCTATAGAGGGTTCGGTCGCTGATACCCAGTTCCTGGGCTGCCTTCTTGCGATTGCCGTTGTTACGGTCGAGTGCTTTTTCAAGCATCTGCCGTCCCAGGTCGCTCAGATTCAGGCTTTCAGGCTCCTTCTCGGGCTCTACGTATTCCTCGGCCTCGGCGTCTTCGGCGGTTGCCATTGGCGTGAGGGGAGTGGTGATTGGTGAGAGGGTGGTGGGAGCCAACTGTGTGGTGGGTAGGGGAGCCGTTACGGATTGTAGCGGTGAGCCCTGTACGTCCTCAATCTGTTTCTTCAGCGACGTAATCTCACGGCGCATGTCGTTGACATTGCCTCTCAACTCGAACAGTATCTTGTAGAGTATCTCGCGTTCGTTCTCAAACGAGTGGTCACCGTTGTCGCGATGGATGGTAGCCAGCTGCGTGCTCTCCTTGTCATCGGGAATGAACTTCAGCAACAGCTCGGGGGTGATGAGCCGTTCCTTGCTGAGGATGGAAATCTGCTCTGTGATATTCTTCAGCTGGCGCACGTTGCCTGGCCATTTGTAGCGCATCAGCAGTTGCTTGGCCTCTTCAGTGAGTGTCACCTTGTCCATCCGATACTTCTCGGCCATTTGCATAGCGAAGAGACGGAACAGCAGGATGATGTCTTCTCCGCGCTCGCGCAGGGGAGGCATCTGGACAGGAACCTGGTTCAAACGATAATAGAGGTCTTCGCGGAAACGTCCTTCGCTGATGGCCTGACGTATGTTGACGTTCGTGGCTGCCACGATGCGTACATCAGTCTTGCGCACCTCCGTGCTGCCGACGGGTATGTATTCGCCGTTTTCGAGCACGCGCAGCAGGCGTGCCTGGGTGGCCAGCGGCAGTTCGCCCACCTCGTCGAGGAAGAGCGTACCTTTGTTGGCTGCGCCGAAGTAGCCCGGCGAGTCGTTGATGGCACCAGTGAACGAGCCCTTCACATGTCCGAACAGCTCGGAGTCGATGGTGCCCTCAGGTATGGAGCCGCAGTTAATGGCGAAATACTTTTCGCGTCTTCTTGGCGAATGGTCGTGGATGACGCGTGGGATGATTTCCTTTCCGACACCACTCTCACCAATGATTAGCACGCTGAGATCGGTCGGCGCTACCTGCAAGGCAACGTCGAGTACACGATTCAGCACTTCGCAGTTGCCCACGATGTTGTATCGCTGTTTGATGGTCTGTAGCTCGGAACTATTCATTTAGCTGACAAAATTACACATAATATTTGGAATAACCTGCAATTTTGGCAGAATTTTATTGTTTTTTATCCAACTTGATGAGCGCAAGGCCGATGGCCGTCCAGATGAGCTCGCGCAGTCGGACAAGCAAAGCCACGAAGATGCCCGCCCTGGCTGTCATGCCCAGGCCGTCTGTGGACATGAGGAATCCGCCTTCGCGGCCTCCCAGTTGCAGGGGCATGAAAAAGAGTATGTTGGCAAACAGCGAGGTGAAAGCCAGTATCAGGATGCACTGCACGTAGCTGGCGCTGGGCATAATGACCAGTAAGATAAAGAAAATTTCCAGTGCCGAGACGACGCGACAGGCCAACTCGAGCATGACGGCTGAGACAAATGTGCGTGGGTTCTGATTGTGCAGGGCTGCTATTTGCTGGTCTATTTTCTGAAGACGTTCATGGTTGCGTTCAAAAAACGGCTGTGCCCAGCGCTTCACCATGGGGAAATGGCTCAGTATGGACATGCCCGTGACGGCGATGCCCCGTTTGTAGCCCCGCAGGAAGAACCAGATGGCCGCCAGGCAGAACGCAGTGATGACCGTCAGCAGCGGCACCATGACGGGTGTCAGCTTTTGTGTGAACAGGTAGAGCGGTACGCTGAGCAACCAGAACCAGAAGTGGCTAAAGATGTGGGTCATGACATAAAGGATGACTGAAGACGACGCCCGTTCCGTACCAATCTTCGAGGCCAGCGACATGATGCGGTAGGGTTCGCCTCCCATCAGTCCACCTGGTGTGGCGTAGTTTAGCGCAAAGCCCGAGACAGTGATTTTATAGAGCCACCAGAACGAGAAGGGGGTAGGGACGGCCTGCCCGTCACACTCCTGACTCTTGATGATGATCCACCAGGCAGCGGTGTTGAAGAGGTACAGGAATCCCCAGAGTGCGATGACGGCAAGAAACCAGTAGCCGGCATGGGTGACGCCCTCCCAGACTTGTTGGAAGTCGAGCTGAGTCACCATGATGGCGAGCACAGCGACGCCGAAGATGAAGAACGCGTTCTGGTATTTCTTCTTCATGCCTTGTCCTCTTGTCTGTCCTCGCGCTTGGCCTTGGGAATGGCAAAGCGCACTTTCTCGCTGTCGTCGCGTTTCTCGTGATAGAGCTTAGGCAGCGGGTTAGCCGCAGGCTCATCGTAGTACTTGCGGTTGCGTGTGATGTCGATGGCCATATAGACGGCATTGCGCATCGCCTGTTCGTCAGCCTTGTTCTGGCCGGCAATCTCGAAGCAGGAACCATGATCAGGAGCTGTGATGACGAACGGCAGTCCTGCGATATAGCGCACGCCATTGTCAGGTGCAATGGCTTTATATGGAGCCATTCCCTGGTCGTAATACATCGCCAGAATGGCATCGAACTGCACGAACTCGCCATTGCCGAAGAAACTGTCGGTAGCATAGGGGCCGAAGGCCTGGATGCCTTGCTCCGTCAGCTCGTCGATAGCCGGCTTGATGACGTCCTGTTCCTCGTCGCCTAGGAGTCCGTTGGCTCCAGCATGCGGATTGAGGGCCAAGACGGCGATGCGCGGGTTGTTGATACGCAGGTCGCGCTTCAGGCATCCGTGCAGGGCAGTGGCTTTCTCGACAACCTTCTGCTTGGTAATGGATTCCGGCACGTCCTTGATGGCCAGGTTCTTCGTGACCAGTGCCATGCGCAGGTCGTCATTGATGAGCATGCTCAGAGCCTCCTGTGGCTTGCTCAATCGGCTGTTGGCAGCAGCAGGTGCTGTCACGAGTGCATCGACTTGTCCGGCGCTGATGTCATCCAATGCGCGCTCGATGGCTTTGCGCGATGCCTCTTCCGACTCGGGCGTCTGCTGTCCAACGTCTATTTTAATCTCCTCGTCAGAGACCGTCAGCAGGTTCAGCTTCCCATCCTTGGCATTCTCAGCTTTCTCGATGATATTGAACTGTGCCTGCATGTCAATGGCCTTGCGGTGGTAGGTGGCCACTTTGGGGCACCCATATATAATAGGTGTGCATAACTCGAGCATGGCAGGGTCGTCGAAGGCCTTGAGGATTACTTCATAGCCGATGCCGTTGGTATCTCCTTGCGTGATAGCCACGCGAATTTTACTGTCTTCCATTGTTGATATTGTTTTATGAGTCTTATGAGTCTTATAGGTCTTATGAGTCTTATGGCTTTATGGGGCGGGCTTAGTGTGCTTCTTTGTGGGCTGTGGAGAGCAGTCCGCAGGCGGCAAAGATGTCCTGACCGCGACTGGCACGTATGGTAGTGAACACGCCATGCTGTGTCAGGTAGTCGCGCAGCCGTTCCATGCGCTGCTCATCGGCTTCAGGGAGGTCGACTCCAGGAATGGTGTGGAAGCGAATCAGGTTGACGCGGCATTCCAGTCCCTCAACAAGCCTGACAATCTCACGCCCATGTGCCAGCGAATCGTTCAGGCCGCCAAAGCAGATGTACTCGAACGAGCATCGGCGCTGGTGGGTAAAGTCGTATTGCTTCAGAAGTGCCACTGTCTCGGCAATCGGTAAAGCTTTTTCTGCCGGCATCAGCATCTGTCGCTGTTCGTGCAGTGGTGAGTGCAGGGATATGGCGACGTGGCACTGGCTGTGGTCGAGAAAGCGCTTCAGTTTGTCCTTGACGCCAACGGAACTGACGGTTATGCGCTTGGGACTCCACTGGTAGCCATCATCGGCTGTCAGCCGCTCAGTAGCCCGCAGCACGGCGTCGAGATTGTCCATGGGCTCTCCCTGTCCCATAAACACCACGTTGGTCAGACGGTCGCGTTCGGGCAACGAATATATCTGGTTCAAGATGTCGGCTGCCGTCAGGTTGCCCTCCCAACCCTGCTTTCCTGTCTGGCAGAACAGGCAGTTCATCTTACACCCCACTTGGCACGACACACATAGTGTGGCGCGCTCGCCGTCAGGAATGAATACCGTCTCGACAAACTTCTTGGGGCCTTCGGAGCTATCGGATTGGTCAGAGCACCTGACGGGAAACAGGTACTTGACGGTGCCGTCCGTGCTGCGCTGGCAGTCGATGGGGGCCATCGCTCCGACCGTGTAGTGCTCCTTCAGCCGTTCCCTGTTCTGCTTCGAGAGGTTGGTCATCTCGTCGATGTCGGCCACGTGCTGTTGATAGAGCCAACGGGCAATCTGTCCGCCAGTGAAGGCGGGCATTCCCAACACGCGCGCTACCTCTTTCAGTTCCGCGGTCGTCAGGCCCATAAGCACGCTTTTGGGGTCGTCCATTGGGTGTGTCCGTATATTTTTGCTGCAAAGGTACAATAATTTTTCGGTAATACAAAAAAAAGTCGTACCTTTGCAGGAAACTTTACTGATATATGAGAGAAAAGATAGACTGTTTCCTTCCCGACTTTGACCGCGAGGCGATGGCTGGCACTGAGGCGCAACTCAAGGCCTGCCAGGTTGTGAGGGACATATTCTGGACTGATGGCATGACGAGCAGCAACGCCGTCATGAAGATAGCCGAACGTGCGCGTGCTGAATATGTGCTGCTGTTTACGAAGCCGACCTCAGTCACGATAGGGCAGGGGGCCCTTGGGCGCATGGTGCGTGTTGCCAGTGATTCGGGGGCAGCACTTGTCTATGCAGACCGTAAGGGGCACCCCGCGATCGACTATCAGTTGGGGAGCATTCGCGATGACTTCGACTTCGGCTCCTTGTGGCTTGTTAGAACTAGCCTGCTGCACACCTTTGCCATGCAGGCAGGCGAGCACGACTACCAGTTTGCAGGACTGTATGCCTTGCGCCTTTTCCTGAGTCGCGAGGGACAGCTTCTGCATTTGAACGAAACCTTATATGAAGAGGTGGAACTTGACACCCGTGCCTCTGGCGTCAAGCAGTTTGACTATGTCAATCCTCGTAATCGTGAGGTACAGATAGAGATGGAGCATGCCGCAACGGCCCACTTGGCTGCCATCGGCGCTAAGATAGACTCGTCGAATGTGCATGAGACAGACTTTACCGAACAGGAGTTCCCCGTAGAGGCCTCTGTCGTCATACCTGTCTTTAACCGCGCCAAGACCATCGCTGACGCTGTGGGCAGTGCAATGGAACAGCAGACCATGTTCCCGTTTAACGTCATTGTTGTCGATAACCATTCGACAGACGGTACTGGTGAGATTCTTCTCAGGATTGCAGCGGAGCATGCTGAGGCAGCCAACCCGCTTGTGGTCATTACGCCTGAACGTACGGACCTCGGCATCGGCGGCTGTTGGAACGAGGCCATCAATGATGTGCGTTGCGGCCGTTTCGCCGTGCAGTTGGATAGCGACGACCTCTATTCATCGCCTCAGACACTGCAGCAGATTGTCGATGCCTTCCGTAAGCAGAAAGCAGCGATGGTTATCGGCAGCTATCGTATGTGCGACTTCGACTTGAACACGTTGCCGCCAGGCTTGATAGACCATCGTGAGTGGACTGATGAGAACGGTCCAAACAACGCCCTTCGTATCAATGGCCTGGGGGCTCCGCGTGCCTTCTTCACCCCAGTCCTACGACAGATACAGTTCCCCAATACCAGTTATGGTGAGGACTATGCCCTCGGACTGGCTTTTTCCCGTCATTACCGTATAGGACGTATCTACGACGAATTGTATCTCTGTCGGCGATGGGGTGGCAATAGCGATGCAGCCCTTTCGGTGGAGAAGGTAAATGCCAACAACCTGTATAAGGACCGTCTGCGAACACTTGAGATTATGGCACGCCAGCAGATGTTGGCAGGAGGCAAGGATAAACTCGATGAGACCTCCCTGCAGCGTTTCTTCAACCTGCAACTCAACCGATGGGCAGACGCTGACCGCCGATATCGTGACCTACGCCATGTGGAAACCTGCGAGCTGCCAGTCGGCAACGCTACTATTGAGGTACAGTGGAATCCGGCACGTATCGTGTCAACAGGTGCCAAGATGGACAGTAAGACGCTTGGAGAGCGTCCTTGCTTCCTGTGCAGCCAGAACCGTCCTAAAGAACAGATGAAGAGTGTCGTTGATGGAAAATGGGAGCTGTTGGTGAATCCGTTCCCCATCCTGCCTATGCACTTCACGATACCCTCACTGCGGCATCGTCCGCAGGCCATCAAGGATATGATAGGTGAGATGTTCCGTCTGTTGACAGACTATCCCGAGTTGACGGTCTTCTACAATGGTCCGAAATGTGGTGCATCGGCACCCGACCATGCCCACCTGCAGGCAGGGACGACCGGCGTTGTGCCCCTGCAGAAGTCGTGGAAACGGCTGGCCCGTGAACTGACCCCGGTCGTCAAGCTGTCGGACGATGCTGACATCTCCGTCATTGCCGACTATTTCTGTCCTGCGTTCTTATTGCGCAGTCGCAGCAAGGAGGCTGGCGAAAGACTTTTCCGTCATCTTTATGCTGCTCTGCCGAAGCGTGAGGACGAGACGGAGCCCATGATGAACATCCTGGGATGGCGCCGTGAAGAAGACTACCTGCTGGTGGTTATTCCGCGCGAAAAACATCGTCCTGACTGCTATACCGCTGAAGGCGAGCAGCGCATGGTGGTGTCGCCAGGTGCTCTGGATATGGCAGGCCTGATGATTACGCCTCGTGAAGAGGACTTCAGGCGTATGACGTCAGAGAAGGCGTTGGACATCCTTCGTGAGGTAGCCCTCGGCAACGAGAACTTCAGCGCTGTTGTACAGCGCATGAAGGACACCCCCATCATGAAGGTACAGAACCGCCGTGAGGGAGCGCTCTTCGGACGTAAGGAGCCGCTTGTCAGTGTTGGTATTGTCAGTGGTCAGCAGATTGCTTTCACGTTGAATGCCCCCTATACGGCCAAAGGTGCTGCTATCAGCGGCGACCAGCTTGTTGAGTTCAGCGAGGGAGCTATCCTGTGGCACGGACAGCAGTATCGCGAGTTGCTTTTTTCGCCTCAACAGGCTGATGCATCGTTCTCCCTGCGCGACGTTACTATTGGCTCCGGATTCCATTGGGAGCGTAAACAGACGCAGACCTTCAACGGCTCGCTTCGCCTGGTGGTTGAGAGCGACCAGATAACAGCCATTAATGAACTGCCAGTTGAACGCTATCTGACCAGCGTCATCAGCAGCGAGATGTCTGCTACGTCGTCGCTCCAGCTGCTGAAGGCCCATGCTGTCATCAGCCGTTCGTGGCTGCTGGCCCAGATGGAGAAACGGCGTCAGTTGCAGGAGGGCGGCAGCAATAGCTTTTTCTCGTTCACGCGCAAGGACGATGAGCTCATACGCTGGTACGACCGTGAGGACCATACCATCTTCAATGTCTGTGCCGACGACCATTGTCAGCGTTACCAGGGCATTACCCATGCCGACAACCCATCCGTCGTTGAGGCCATCCGTCAGACGCGTGGACAGATACTGATGTATGATGGCGAAATCTGTGACGCCCGCTTTTCTAAGTGCTGCGGCGGAAAGACGGAAGAGTTCCAGTACTGCTGGGAGGATACGCCGAAGCCTTATCTTGTATCCGTTGACTGCCCCTATTGTAATACCCGCGATCGTCACATCCTGCAGCAGGTTCTCAATGACTATGACCAAGAGACGCCCGACTTCTATCGCTGGACGGTAGAGTACAGTCGTGAACAGCTGACGGAGCTTGTCAACAGGAAACTGAAGATGGATCTTGGCGAAATTACCAACCTTGTGCCCTTGGAGCGTGGCAAGAGTGGACGCATCTGGAAACTGCAGATTGTAGGCACGAAGCGCAGCTTCACCATCGGCAAGGAGCTTGAGATACGCCGCACACTTAGCGAGACTCACCTGTACAGTTCGGCTTTCGACGTAGAGCATCGTGACAGCCGTTTTATCCTGCACGGCAGTGGCTGGGGACATGGTGTGGGACTCTGTCAGATAGGCGCTGCCGTCATGGGCGAGCAGGAATACACGTATGACGACATCCTCCTTTATTATTATCACCAAGCAGAAATCAAGAAAATATATGAGTAAACGTAGTCCTTGGGCGTGGGTGCCCACTCTTTATTTTGCAGAAGCGTTGCCCTATGTAGCCGTCATGACCATCTCGTTGATCATGTATAAGCGGCTTGGTCTGTCGAATGCCGACATCACGCTCTACACCTCGTGGCTTTACCTGCCCTGGGTTATCAAACCCCTGTGGAGTCCCTTTGTCGACCTCGTCAAGACCAAACGCTGGTGGATAATCGCCATGCAGTTGCTCATTGGCGCAGCCCTTGGCGGTGTGGCCTTTACCATTCCAGGCCCCTTCTGGCTGACAGGGTCGCTTTGTTTCTTCTGGTTAATGGCCTTTAGCAGTGCTACTCACGACATCGCTGCCGACGGATTCTATATGCTGGGCCTCGACAGTCACGAGCAGGCCTATTTCGTAGGTATCCGCTCTACGTTCTATCGCATAGCCACCATTGTCGGTCAGGGGTTGCTTGTCATGTTGGCAGGTAACCTTGAGGTCCTCACGCGCAATGTGCGCTACTCGTGGAGTCTCATGTTCTATCTGATGGCTGGGTTGTTCATTGCTTTCTGGTTATGGCACCATTACATCCTGCCGAAGCCATCGGAGGACCATCCTACGGCCGGACAGACCGGGGCTGAGATATGGCGTGGCTTTGTCCACACGTTCATCACCTTCTTCCAGAAGCCTCAGGTTATTGCCGGCATCTGCTTCATGCTGTTCTATCGCATGCCTGAGGGACTGCTGGCCAAAGTCAGTGCGCTGTTCCTGATTGACTCGCAGGCTAATGGCGGCTTGGGACTGTCGCCTGCAGAGTATGGTCTGGTG
>Ga0247611_10004143_pt1 | contig 20461 bp, 15 predicted proteins | sample 177DNAGHGhighgp2_FD_192422 | JGI IMG/M metagenome (GOLD analysis project Ga0247611, IMG submission 192422) | Sheep rumen microbial communities from Palmerston North, Manawatu-Wanganui, New Zealand - 1770 DNA GHGhigh gp2 | ecosystem: Host-associated > Mammals > Digestive system > Stomach > Rumen...
TCGTCGACGGTGCAAAGATACGACTTGTTTTTGTCCCCACCAAATTTCGACTGAAAAAACAGCCTACTTTTTGTCCACTCGGACTCTTCGTCTCAAAAACAGCCTACTTTTTGTCCATTACGCCGAATCCTCCCGGCAACTTGGTGTATACAGCCACCTCGTTCTGTGTTTCCAACTCTTTGGCAAAGTTCATTTCTATGCCTCTCGAGTCAACCACTACAATGTCATACAGTGACTTCTGCGATTCCATTGCATTCACTCCCAGTTTGCCTTTCAATGTGGCGGTGCTGAAGATGTCTGCATCGAATTGCTGCTCTGTCCTATGGTAGGCCACATGCTCCACCACGGCTATGGCTTTGCATTGATTAATGATGTTGGCTGTCTTGATGATGAATTCCTCAGGGTTCGCCTTGAACTGGGCAAATGTCAGTGGCTTGATTTTTTGCAGTATGTCGACTATTGCTCTGCGGGTCAATCCCGTCTCTTCCACCAGTTTGCCTATAAGGTCATACCGCACATTCTCGCCCACCAGTTCGTCTACGCTGTCATTCTCTGCTTCACTTACTTTCATGGCGTTGCCTGCCATCAGCTGCTCCCTGCTGCCTATGTCTTCCATTGTGCCGGTTACCACGCGTAAACTTATTTTCGATACATGCAGATGGGCATTCAATTCTCCTACTGCACGCTGTATCAAGTCGTCAGTCTTGAAATCTACCGTATAGTAGGTCTGGTGATTGATGCGTTTCCACAATTCCTGAAACTCCCGTCGGGCAAAGCGTTGTTCTACAAAGCGTGCTTCCCGCACCTTGCGTGCATCCTCGGGCTTTATGCTCTCGGGGTCGAAAATGCTGTCCAGCCGTTTTGTGATATCGTCGCGTATTGCGTTATATTCTTCGCCAAAGTCCAGTGTTCCCTGCCGTTTGTCATCGTAGTAGAGTTGGGTGAGTTGTCCCTGTTTGGTCACATAGCCTTTCATGCGGAGGGTAAATAACACATCTTGTGCGTCGTCGGCATCCAAGGGTCTCTGTCTGCCGTCTGGGGTTGCCATCGTGAGTCCCTCGAAAAGGGTTGCCTGCACCTTCTGGGGTCGGTCTCCCACGGCTTCCGCAATCTCGCGCTGCAGTCCGGCAGCAAAGCTGTTGTACGACTCGCTGGCCACCACCGTCAGTTCGTTGATGTCAAACACCGCATCGTGTAGCACGCTCTCGTCCTGCCGCTCTCCTCGGTCGTTGACACATAGGCGCATGCCGCGCCCCACTTCCTGACGCTTCTTGGTCGTGTTGTCGCTGTCCTTGAGGGTGCATATCTGAAACACATTGGGGTTGTCCCATCCTTCTTTCAATGCCGAGTGCGAGAAGATGAACCGCACAGGCTCGTTAAAGGAGAGCAGCCGCTCTTTGTCGCGCATAATGAGGTCGTAGGCCGATGTGTCCTCCTGCATTTTCTTCTCCGTCAACTGCACAAAGTGGCCTTTCTTGTCCCGCGAGAAGTAGCCGTTGTGCACCTGCTCCGCGTCATATCGTTTCAGATAGGCGATGTATTCCGGGTCGTCGTCGGTTTCCAGTTGTAGGGTGCCCACTATGTCGGCATATTCCTCTTCGAACATTTGGGCGTATATCCCTTTCTCTGTTCCGCCGCCCGAGGGATACAGTCGGTAGTTGTCCACGTGGTCTATAAAGAAGAGCGATAGGCATTTAATGCCCATCTTGAATAGTTTGCGTTCCTTGGCTATGTGCGACAATATGGTCTCCCTTATCTGCTGACGGCGCACGTAGCGTTCGTTGGTGCGGCCCACCATCTCGCCCTCGGCCAGCACTGTGCCGTTCAGCAGGCGTATCGTGCGGCGGTAGCCGTCAATGCTTTCTATCCTGAACCCGTCGCGGTATTCTTCCAATCCCCCGCTCTGCTGGTAAAGGTCGAAACCGTCACCTACGGTCTGTGTTGTCGGTCTCACTCCGCTCGCCCCTTTCTTGTCAAAACTGATGCGCGCCCGTGGGTTGCCCTCGCTCAGCACTATGCTCTCCAGATATACGTATCCCCCTGTGGCGGTGGTGCCTTTCTGCTCTATGCCCTTGACCGTTATTTTCTTCACCAGCCGCTTGTTGTATGCATCCATGGCGTCAAGGCGGTACACCATATTCACAATGTCCGCCTCGCGGTGTGTGGCACTATATAGTATCGTGAACAGCGGGTTGAATTCCTTCAACTTCTCCCGTGTGGCGTTGTTCTTGTCCACACCCAGCACCGATTGTGGCTCGTCTACGATGAGTATGGGACGCACTGCGGCAATCACGTCAATGGGTCTCCGCGAGCGGAAGGCATCCAGCTTCATGTATATGCGTCGTGCATCTTCTCCTCGGGCGGCAAAGGCCTGTGTGTTGATAATCATCACGTGCATATTGGCATCGCTGGCATATTGGTCTATCTTGGTCAGCTGTTTGCTGTCGTAAATGAAACTCTGTATCCGTTTGCCGTATTCCGAGGCAAAGTGTTCGCTCATTATTTCAAACGAGCGGCTCACCCCCTCGCGTATGGCTATGCTTGGCACCACAATGATAAACTTGCTCCAGCCGTACAGCTTGTTCAGTTCATACATCGTCTTGATGTATGTGTACGTCTTGCCCGTGCCTGTCTCCATCTCTATGGTCAGCCGCAGGTCGTTCATCTTCACCGGCCCCGAGGGCTTCAGTTGTGCCTCCTGCTGCAGGGCGTTGATGTGGCGTTGCAGCTCGTGGGCATCCACGTGCAATGGCTGGTTACGGAAGCCCAATACCTCTATGTCCAAATCGGTCTGCCCGTTGGTGCTTCTGCCCGTGTCGTGGGTGAACTCTACCATTGCCTGGTTGGGCTGTCCCTGAAACACCTCCGTTACCGCCCGCGCGGCATCTATCTGGAATTGCTGATGTTTGAATTTCAGTCTCATATCACCTTTACGTTGTTTCTTACCTCCTGGTCTGTCCAGTTGCATTTCTGTTTGAACATCTCAAACAAATTCATCTTCTGTGCTGCCTCTTCAAAACTGCTGTCACGGAACACCACTTTGGCGGGATACATCTCTGCAATGGCTTCTATCACCCTTTCCGTCACCTTTCCGTCGAAGCATGCCACCAATCCTCCGTCGTTCACATTGTGTATCGTGCAGCCGTCCACCTCTGTCTTGCTCATCGGCAGGTCGAGGGTCACGCCCCAGCGCAGCATGCAGTCAAACAACAGGTCGAGGTCGCTACGTCCCTCCTTGATATTGTCCACCAGCAGCTCCAACTGACCTTGGTCATAATCCTTTGGTGCCAGTGCCACCTCTTTGTAGTTGCTCTCGTCGCACTTAAACACACGGAACCCCACATCCAAATCTTTCGCCTCTGGATGCTCTTCCTTGATTTTCTTTCCTGCCCGGCGAATGCGTTCTTTGCCTATTTCGCAGATGTTCTTATAGCCAGCCTTGTAGGCTTCGCTATCATTCGCTGTCTCTTCTGGCAATTGTACCATAATGAACTTTCGATTGCCTTCATCTTCAGTATTTAGTTTCATTACAGCATGGGCAGTTGTCGCTGAACCGGAGAAGAAATCAAGGATAATGGACTCTCTCGCATCAGCTAATAGTATCAGATCTTTTATTAACGAAGTTGGTTTTGAGAAATCAAATATGGCTCTTTCGACTCCAAAAAGATTTTTGATTTCCTCTGTCCCTTTCGCATTGATATAATCATCTTTAAAGAGGGTTGTAAACTGCTTTATCTTAGGGGCATTATTTCTAATTTTTTCATAAACGATGTATGTTCCATTATCCCTACGCTCAAAAATGGCATTGTGAGCTTTTAATAATGCGGTCATTTTTTCTTTTCCTAATCTCCAACGTCCTTCACTTCCATCATTTCTAATAGGATAAACATCTTCACCGTCTGGACCTGGTATTGGATAATACATCGAAGGAGAATCCTCTCTTCTAGAACCAGCCCCCCATTTGTTTAACTCACGCCCTTTTGCATATTTCCCATATTCATCTTCCAAATTTAGGTCTATTCCTTCACCTTCAATACCACCAAATTCAATTTTTTCGAATTCTTTAGCATAGCATAACACATAATCACTTACTTCTCTTATATTCTTTGATTTAGATCCTCCTTTTATGGCTTCTCTTGTTATTGAAGCAATTTTATTTGATTCTCCAAAAACTTCATTACACAAATTCTCGAGATTTTTATATTCATTATCATCTATGCTAATAAATATCACTCCGTTTGAAGCAAGAAGACTTCGAGAAACTATCAGCCTTGCATACATCATCGAACACCAATCTGAATGGAAACTACCATTAGAATATGTATTCTTTATCAAACGATTTCCTTCTTCATCTTGTATGGATTCATCATATTTTTCCTCAGACAAGGAACGAGCATCTTTATACACAAAGTCATTACCCGTATTGTAAGGCGGGTCGATATATATCATTTTCACTTTGCCCATATAGGAGTTCTGGAGCAGTTTCAGCACTTCTAGGTTGTCGCCCTCTATATAGAGGTTCTTCGTGGTGTCCCAGTCCACGCTCTCTTCTGGGCATGGACGCAGGGTCTTCCTGCATGGTGCCATCGCCTCACGTAGTGCAGCCCGTTTGCCCACCCACGTAAAGTCATACACCTCCGGTGCATCCTCCACCGCATTGTCACCCAGCAGCGCACGCAGCTTTCCGAAGTCCACTACATGCTTCAATTCTCCATCATCCCCTGCGGCCTCCGTAAAGCACGAGGGACATATCCGATACAAAGCCTCCAGATTCATTTGTGTGCCGTCCGGCGATTGGCGGTCAAGATGAGATATCGTACTATTATCCATAAGCAATTTTTTTATTTAGTTTTCGTTTATTAGTTAAAGGAGAGCATCCCCATCCTCCCAGCATCAGGACGGTGGAGCCGTCCACGCTCAGTAACCGAGGGTGCTCGATCCTCTCGTACCCTCGGTTACTGAGCGGCGACGCTTTCAGCGTCGTGTATATATCAGCCCTCATGCCCCCATCTCCTCCAGTTTTTGTTTTAGCTCTTTTATCGCCTCACGTTTGCTGCGTGCCTGCGCGTGCAACTGCACCTGTATGTCTACCTGCTGCTCGCGGCGCATCCGTTTTTCCAGTTGCTCCAGCTCTTTGGTCTCCTTGGCTATGCGTTGCCGCAGGGCAACAATTTCCTCCATGCTGCCCTTGCGGTGTCGGCCTATGCCGCCAACCTGCGCCACGAAGTTGTCGTAGATACGTTGCAGCGACTGCCCGTCAATGTCTAACCTCAAATCGGCCGTTGGCACCCATGGCGAAGCAAACATCTGTGTAATCTTGAAGGCGGTGTGCGTGTCGTCTTTCCACTGCTTGTAATTGATTAGTAGCATGCTGTTCTGCTCGTATTGCAGTACGAACAACAGGTGGCGGGGCATGTGTATATCGATGAAGGTAAATAGGTCTGTGGGACAGTCGGCTTGTTTCAGTGTGGCCACAAATACCTCTACTTCGGGCATCTCTTCCGAGGCTGTAACGTTAAGCGTGTCGGGCGATAGTTTGTAGAGCCAGCGTATACTTTCCACATCGTTCACGAAATGGGCTTTCATGCGGGGATTTACCTCCATAAAGTGGTAGAACTTTGTCTTTGGCACCACGCTGTCCACGATGGTCGATGTAGGGAAATTCAGAATATTATCCATTCGTCCCTCCCTCCTTGATTACAAGAAAACAGATGAGTTCGAAGTCGTCCAATCCCCGCACATCGCCAACCAGTGCTGTCGTGGCCCCGAACGAGAAGAGGCTGTCTATGTCGCTTTGCTCCTTCTGCTCCACGATGCTGGCCACTGCTTTACCCAGCAGGTGGCTGTAGTGCTCCATCTGGCGTCCGTTGTCGGTCTCCTCATTGAAGGCATGGCAGAGGTCCAGCACGGGCTCTTCCTTCCCCTTGCAGCAGAACCGCATGATATCGAGCAGCCGTTTGGGCGACAGGTGGTCGACAAGTGTCTCGCCCCCGTCCGAGAGATAGACCATATAGAACGGGTGCAACAGGTTCTGCCGACCTATGTTGACTGCATTGTTGCGGTTTTTCAGAATAAAGATTACCCCCGGCTTGGCCTGTGCATTGGCAGGCACTACGGCACTCATGCCCCACGGTGTATGCTCTATGTCGGGATTGTCTTTCATATACGCTAGTAGGTCGAGGCGGAACTCGTTTAGTCCCAAGTCCATGATGTTGATGCCGGTGTCCATGTCCTCGAGGTCTACCACCTCCTCCTGCAACCGTTGCAGCTGGCTTTTGCGGTAGTCGAGGTCGGACTGTTCTTCATCGCTCAGCAGCACATTGCTGTTGCCCGCTCCCGTAATGTTCACACCCGTCATCCGGGCCTCCACTCGCCCTTTCAGCCGCAGATAGTCGTCCAGCTCTATGTCAGGCCAGTAGTTCACAAGCTGTATCACTTCGTTGTGCGAGCCAATACGGTCCACACGTCCAAATCGCTGTATAATACGCACGGGGTTCCAGTGGATATCATAGTTTATAAGGTAGTCGCAGTCCTGCAGGTTCTGTCCCTCACTGATGCAGTCGGTGGCTATCAGCACATCGATATACTGATGCTGGTTTGGATAGAGCTTTTCTGCCTCTTTCGACACCGGCGAGAAGAGTGTCAGTATGCTGTTGAAGTCGGCCTTCAGGCTCTCCACTGTCGAGCGCACTCCGTTTCCCGTCACCAATCCTGTATGCAATCCTGTTTTCTCTTTTATCACGGCAGCCAGGTTGTTGTATAGATATTCCGCAGTGTCGGAGAAGGCGGTAAAGATAATGACTTTCTTGTTTTCCCCGTTGATGGGGTTGGCAAACTTGTGGCGTAGGTTCTCTATCAGCATCTGCAGTTTGCTGTCGTGCTCGGGAGTGATGTCCTTGAGCATCGTCAGCAGCAATCCCAGTATCTCCTGGTCGGCCTCGAGGTCGCGATGCCACGACCGGCAGTCCATATCGGCCAGTGCCACCCGCGTTTTCTTGCCCCCTACCATAAAGTCGTTCTCTCCTTCATCACTCTCAAAATAGTCTTCGTAGCTCTCGGCGGCAAGCAGTATGTCGTGGTTGCCGTCCATATATTCCTCAATGGTGGCAATGGTTTCGTCCACTTGTGTCTTGATTCTCTCCAAAGTCAGTCTGAACGAGTTGACACTCGACTCCAGTCGTTTCAGTAGGTTGATGGCCATCAGTTTCTTGATGCCTTTTTCTCGCCCCGACATGCCTAGATATACCCCTTTTCCATCCTTTTCAATCTCGTATTTGTAGCGGCGCGACGCAAGGATATAGTCGGACGGGGCATAGACACTCAGGTTCAAGTCGTCAAGTCGGTTGGAGATATCTGTGTAGGTTATCGCCTCGCTGAGGTCTGTCAGTCGTGGGCGCTTCGATATAGGGTGCAGCCTTGTCGGGAACTTGCCGATTTCTGAGGTGTCGTAATATTTTTCGATATGCTTTCGGCTGCGGGCAATGGTAACCGCGTCAAGCACTTGGAAGAAGTCGAAACTCAGCATGTCCAACAAGCGTTCGGCGGTCCGCTCTTTGGGGTCCGGCAGTTTGGCCCAGGTGTTGTATTGCGACTGTGCCACACGGAAAATCTCCTCTATGGGCCGGTCTGTGTCCAGTTTGTCGTTGATAAGGCTCTGGTCGCCTTCGTAAGCCAGTTGCAGTTGGTTCCTCAGGTCGTTGAAACGGTTGTTTACAGGGGTGGCCGAGAGCATCAGCACCTTGGTCTTCACTCCGGCACGTATCACCTTGTTCATCAGTCTCAGGTACCGGTTCTCGCGGGGATTCTCGTCATCCTCGTCAGTGGTCACCTTGCCTCCATTGCGGAAGTTGTGGCTTTCGTCAATCACTATCAGGTCGTAGTTGCCCCAGTTGAGCAACGCCAGGTCGATACCGTTGCTGGTGCCCTGTTCGCGGCTGAGGTCTGTATGGAACAGTACATCGTAGCGCAGGCGGTCTTTGATAAGCGGATTGTTCTTGTAATTGCTTTTATAGGTCTGCCAGTTGTCGTGCAGCTTTTTGGGACACAGCACAAGGACGCTCTTGTTGCGGTTCTCGTAGTATTTTATTACGCTGAGGGCGGTGAATGTCTTGCCCAAGCCCACGCTGTCGGCCAGGATGCAGCCGTTATATTGTTCCAACTTGTTGATAATGGCCAGTGCCGCGTCTTTCTGGAAGTTGTACAGCTTGTTCCATATCTGCGAGGAGCGGAACCCTGTAGCCTCGTTGGGCAGCACATCCTCGCTGATGTCTTCCAAAAACTCGTTGAAAATGTTGTAAAGTGTGACGAAATAGATGAAGTCGGGCGAATTCTCACGATATACGTTCTCAACAGCGTCGATGATGGTGTCGGTGACATCGGCAAAGCCTTCAGCGTCGTTCCACAGGTCAAGGAAATTTTTCAGATAGGCATCACTTACCGGCGACGGCATGCGCTGGATGAGTTGAAATATGCTGTCGCCACGTTCGCAACCCAGTTCCGTGGTGGTGAATTCGTTGAAGGGGATATACGTATAGAGACCGTTCTCGTTTGCCACACTCAAAAAACCGGGCATCGGCTTTTGTGTGATGTTGGTCTTGAATCGCGCTTTCTGCCGAATCCATCGGGCACACTCGCGGGCTATGGCTCGTTGGGTGAGGTTATTGCGGAGCTTTATCTCGAAATCCGACCCGTAAAGTGTACGTTCGCGGTCCAGTTTAGGGATATAGAACTCGCGTTTCTGTTTCTTGGATTGCACCTTATTGAAAGTGGGCTGCGTAAATATGAAGCGAAACTCATCAATTTGCTCCAACTCCTGTTGCAGAGCCTCGAAAGCATAAATCGAGAACGAGGCGGCAGCCAGACTGACACACGACCCCTTGCGGAGTGTTTGTTTCAAGTCGTCTATGACGTGTTTGTTGATGTTGTCAAATTGCTGTGGCAGTTCCATTGGGAGCGGGCATAAAAGTTATCCGTGAATCTTTCTGTCCAAACCTGAGGTTCGCCAAAACCCTTACTACGTACAAGAAAGCTCACGGATACCCACGAGCGTTTCCCTTTCTTGCGTAGTAAGTTTGAAATTGGCGATTTCAGGTTTGCAAAGAAAAGCAAAAACGCTTTATACTATGTCGTTATATTTTACTTTTTTTGTTCTATTCCTCTGTTTTTATTTTGTTTATAATGTTGTTTACTATGTTTTATTCTCGTTGCAAATATACATAAATTCTCTGACATATACAGAGATACAGACAAACATTGTATCAATATTATTGATTTCTATTGTTTTATTTTCCTCATCATAAGGTAAAAAGCACTGCATTCCATGTTTTTTTATTAGAATGTCTCCACCTTTTTTTGTTGTCATCTCAGTCTTTTTGTCTGCGGCTTTATACACCTCTTCCGCACTGAGGCTTCGCAGTAGGTTCGGAGTTGGTTCGCTTACGGCTGAAAGACTTCGCGCTTTTATTAGAAGGACTCTGCACTTTTGTTTGAGATTTCTTTTGTTTCAATGGCGCGGTCGTTTCCCTTGAAGGGTGTAGTCACTCTATGGGTAGTTTTTGTTTACCTTAATGCTTAATAAGGGGTTTTGAAGAGGTGGATAGAGGCTTAACAGGAAGCGAGTGTGAAGGTTATGCTGGTGGGAAACGAGAGTGAGGTGGATGGGATGTGAGGGGGAAGCGAGAGCGATATAGATGGATGTCGGGAACGAGACAGGTGGGAGGCGAGAGCGGGACAGGTGGGAGGTGGGGCAAGTTGCCTTATGTACGGAATTGGCCGGGAGTGGGGGATTATGGCCGGGGGATATGGAAATGAGCAAAAGCGCATTTGGCTTTGAGCTTTGGTTTGGTGGTGCTGAGATGCGAACAATAAGGGTGGGGAGGATGCCGGAGGGGGAGAGGAGTGACCCCTAAAAGTCAGGGATAGAAGACTTTTTTGATTACCAGCACCAGGAAAAGAATGGCGGTCAATGCACCGACGGCGAAAAGGGGGCCGCTGCCGTGGGGATGGGCGGGGGAGTAGCGGCACCAGGTGCGGCTTTCGGGTTGGAAGATCGAAACGGAGTGGACTTTGATGTTGAGGAGGGAGCGGTCGGCGTCGAGCGGGGTGTCGAGTAGACGGCGGTGGTCGTCGGGCGAAATCCAGAGGCGGAGGGGTTCGGAGGGGTAGTTTGTGAACGAGAAGTCGGTGTAGAAGGTGGCGGGATATTCATGCAGCTGGAACTGACGGTAGGACATGCCCAGCAGAATACCGGAACCGGGGAAGATGTCGATATTTATGAGTGTGTGGGGATTGCGTTCATGGCCTTGGATGGACACGAGGGTGGAGGGCGTTTTTGGGAAGTAGAATGCCAGGAGGCAGACGATGGAGGTGCAGGCCAAGAGCAGGAGGGTCCACCATGAGCCAAGGGCATGGCGAAGGTGATGGGGAGAGGTGGAAGGGGTGTTCATTGCCGGGAGTGGTGTTTTTTGTGTTTGGGGAAATGCAGGCCGGGGAACCAGCTGCGGACGGGCTGGTCGAGGCCGAGGTCGTTCATGTAGTTGTAGGTGGCGAGGCTGAGGCCGCGGCCCACCTCCTCGATGTCGTAGTCGAATTGGGGCGGCTGGGATTGGTTGGCGGCGTGTATGGGTTGGGATGGCAGCCAGTCCACCTCGTTGTTGCAGAATGGGTTGGGTGTGGTGTCGGGGCGCATGGCTCCATAGCGGGCGGGATTGAGGCCGGAGGGGCTGTGGCAGGTCATGGCATAGCGGTGCCAGAAGGCGCTTTGCACAATGCCTTCGTCGAACATGGAGCGTACCACTTCGAGGGCGTTGAGGGTTTCCTGCAGCGTTTCGGTGGGGAAGCCGTACATAAGGTAGGTGTGCACCATGATGCCGGAGTCGCGGAAGTGGCGGCATACTTGGACGGTCTGGTCGATGGTGACCCCTTTGTCGATGAGCTGGAGGAGGCGGTCGGAGGCCACTTCGAGGCCGCCGCTCACGGCCACGCATCCGGCGTCGGACATGAGGTTGCAGAGCTCGGCGGTATAGGCCTTTTCGAAACGGATGTTGCCCCAGAAGCTGACGGTGAGGTGGCGGTTGAGGATTTCGCGGCACACGTCGGCAAGGAGCCTTGGGGGCAGGGCTTCGTCGACAAAGTGGAAGCCGGTGATGCCGGTTTGGCTCATGATGTGCTCCATGCGGTCGACCACGGTGGCGGCGGATGGGGCCTGGAAACGTCCGATGTAGTCGAGCGAAGTGTCGCAGAAGGCGCAGCGATGCCAGTAGCAACCGTGGGCCATCATCATTTTGTTCCAGCGGCCATGGCTCCACAGGCGGTGCATGGGGTTGGTCATTTCGGCCAGGGAGAGGTATTTGAGGAGAGGCAGACCGTCGAAGTCGGGGGCGGGCTGGGTGGCGAAATCGGCTTGGGGAGAGGAGGGGAGGGAAGCGAAACTGGTGGTGGAGAGGTTTTGAAGGGTGAAGGTGCGGACCAGTTGGTCGGGTGTGATGGAGCCTTGCAGCAATTGGGCGATAGAGAGCATGGGCAGCTCGCCGTCGTCGATGTTGATGTAGTCGCAGTAGTCGAAAATGCGGGGGTCGGACAGTTGGCGCCACTCGGTGTTGGGGAAACCGCCGCCAAGGGCCACGGCGATGCCGGGGTGGTGACGCTTGATGTGTTGGCCGAAGCGTAGGGCGGCATAGAGACATCCGGGGAAGGGGATGGTGATGCCGACAATGCGGGGTTGGTGGAGGTAGAGCTGGTGGTCGAGGAGGGAGAGCGAGAGGGAGTCGATGGGGGTGAGGGGAGCCTGGAGCGCGGAGTGTAGCTCGTCGAAACGTGGGGCGTAGCTGGCCAGATGCTCGGCATAGCGGATGAGGTCGAAATGGGGGTCGAGGTGGGTGCGGATGTGGTCGGCGATGTCCTCGATGAAGAGGGTGGCGAGGTATCGGGCTTTGTCGTCGGTGCCCGAAGTGCCGAAGGCCCATTCCATGTCGGCCAATTGCGAAAAGCGTTTGCCCTCGGGCAGGAGGCTGCGGTTGGCAATGCGTGGCGCAAGGGTGTTGTCGGCGCCGCGCAGAAAACGCATGACGGCATCGATGGTTTGGCTGCACCGCGTGAGATATTGCCGCTCGTCGGGATTGGGGCATGAGGCGGCGTAGTCGGCCAGCCACTGACGGGTGAAGATGCTGTCGACCAGCTCAATGCCCAAATCGGTTTGAGCCACTTCGTGGCCGTGGGATTGGAGAAACCCTTTGAGCACGGTGGTGGCGGGGTAGGGGGTGTTGAGCTGGGTGAGCGGGGGTGTGACGAGCAGGTATTTCAAGAGTGTGGATTTTATGAATTATTGTTTCGTTAGGAAGTGCAAAAATACAAAGTTTTTTTCAATTGGGACGATATTTGTGACAAAAATAGTGGTAAATGGATAATTCTTTGTATCTTTGCAAAAAAATATAGAAGAGATGAAACGTTTAATATTGTTTGTGGCGTTGGTTTCCATGGGATGGATGGCTGCCGCGCAGTCGTATTCGGACAGTTTTTACGAGGCAATGAACAGGGATGACCTGAAAGAGCAACGCCGTGTGCTGGACGAGTGGGGGAAAGCGGCCCCGGACGATGTGGAATGGTATATAGCCCGATATAATTACTTTGTGAACCGCGCCATGGTGTCGATGGACGTGCCGCAGGAAGACGGTGAAGTGGAGACTATCTATTTGGTTGCAAATAATTTGGCCGACAGCGGACTGGCAGTGATAGACAAGGCGATAGGGCTGTTTCCGCGAAGGCTGGATTTGCGGTTCGGGAAGATTTACTTTCTGGGCGAGGCAAAACGTTGGAACGCGTTTGAGGAGGAGATAATAGGCACGCTGAACCATTCGGAGCTGATAGCGCACGAATGGGAGTTTCCCAACACCGAGGGAGAAGGTAGGGCGTTGATGATAGAGGGGGTGCACGATTATCTGCTAACGATGATGGATGCCATTTCGGACCACGAGCACCTGACCGCTGACGACTCGGCAATGGTGATGCGGGTGAGAAGGGTGGCGATGCGGAAGGTGCAGGTGTTTTCGGGCGATATGATGGCGGTGAATATTGTGGGGGTGACCTATGCCATAATGAAAGAATACGAGAAGTCGCTGAAATATTTCAAGCGGGCCGAGAAACTGGCTCCGGACGACGAGGCCGTGTTGCGGAATCTGCTGGATGCCTATACAGCGATGGGAAATAAGAAAGAAGCGAAATTGTATCAGGAGCGGCTGGACAAGCTGGGAGGCTCGGAGTAGAGAGAGGGGGATTAGCGCCCGTCCCACATGACGGAGCGGCGCACGATTTGAGCCGGATTGCCGGCAAGAACTGTTTTCTGTTCGGTGAAGATGCCATGCACACAGCTGCCTGCACCCACGGTGGTGAAGGACGGCAGGGTGGTGCCTTTGGTTACTATGACGTTGCATCCCAGCCAGATGTGGTCGGCAAAGGCGACGGGACGATCGGGGTTGAGGTGGGAGCCGGAGTCGTCGACGAGGCGATGCTGGTCGGTGTCCATGATAGTGCAGCACCAGGAGGTGAGCACGTGGCTGCCGAACGAGACGGAGGAATGGCAGATGACGAGCGAGCGGGGGCCGAGGTTGAAATGGTCGCCCAGGGTGAGAGTGGCACCTTCGGACACTTCGATGCTGCTTCCGGCCCCAATGGCGCATTCACCAAGGAAGCGGACATTGCCGCGGAGGTTGAGGAGGGTGCGGTGGTAGTGGAAATCGGAGAGTTGGCAGGTGTTGAAACCGATTTTGACCAAGCCGACACGGAGGGAGTCGGAATGGAGAGAGAGGGAGCCGGAGAGGTTGAGAATGCGTGTGCGGTGGGAGACAAGCAGGGGCAAACGGCGCGCCTGACGGAAGGGCAGCAGGCGGAAGTTGAGATAGAGGCTGCGGGGCAGGGCCAGGAGGTAGCGGAGGGCGGCGAGGCGTTTGTTGCGGTGGCGTTCGTTCATGGATACAGGGTTGAATAATGGGTGTGACGGGTGAACGGTTGAGGGGGAGAGGAGGGAGAACCGTGGGAGGGGGAAAGGCATACTGCAAACGGGAGGGTCCAGGGAATGCCTTAAACGGATAGTTGGGGGGGGGATTATTGTTTCAAAAAGTACATCTTGACAGAAACGTATTGAGTGGTTTCGTCTATTACGATAAAGGGACCAGTCATGGTGACGGAAAGTGCCTTGCTGTCGAGTTTGTTGATGTCGGCAGTGTAGTTGTCGTCTTCCATTACCAAGTTGATTTTGTTATTGATAACGGAGTAGGTGCCTTGGAATGTTCGGTCTTGGGCATTGATGACAAGGGATTTGTCGGCCGAGAAGGTCCAGACGCTATTGACGAATGATGGAGCATTGGAGTCGGCGACGGAGCTGGTGCATTTCCAGGAACCGATGATGAGGTCCTCGTTGCTCTTTTTGCAAGAGGAGAGGGCGAAGATGGCAGCGAAGATGCTTACAAGAATCAGAAAAATGTATTTATTCTTCATGGTGAGGGACAATGAGGTTAATCCATTTGTTGAAAAAAAGCCCTGCACAGGGGCAGGGCTTTAGTTGTTACATCTTTGTCGTGATTAGCCTTCAACGATTGCACCGGTGGGGCAAGCGTCAGCGCAGGTACCGCAGCTAACGCAGGTGTCAGCGTCAATCTTGTAGATGTCGCCTTCGGAGATAGCTCCGACGGGGCACTGGTCGATGCAAGTGCCGCAAGCAACGCAGATGTCAGTGATTTTGTAAGCCATTTTATTCTTTTTTTAGGGTTAATAACGTGATGCAAAAGTACAACTTTTTTCGGACATAGAGAGTTTTTTTTATAAGGAAGGAGTTACGGAGGTGTTTAATGCCTGATAGTCTGATGAGTGTATGGTAATAAAAAAACAATATCCGATAATGGAGGGCACAATACTAAAGCGAGGGTGGCTGTCTTCTTTTGGCTGTTTTCCGGCTGATGAAGTAGGCAATGGAAAGTGGTATGGCTATCAGTACCGCCGTGCCTAAAGTCAACATGGCGGCACCGTAAAAACTGTCGCGTACAGGATTCTCCAATTCATTTTGGCGTACCGCTACCACCAATACCAAGATAATGAGATAGAATGCAAGACAGAACCACACAAAGAAACAGACGGCAAGACGCCATGTTGTTCCCCAGAACTTGTAGCCGAAGAGTTGCCGATAGCAGATGTAATAATAGAGTGGGATAAGGAATATGGTAATCCCGTTGCTGACACGGATGGTGAAGGCCACAACAAGCATCAATGTACTCATGAAAATCTGCACGAAGATGTTTTCGGGAAGGGTGAGGTGCGGATGCCGGGGGGCGAAACGGAAAACTATCAAGGTGGGCAATATCATTATCATGGTCAGTACCATCATGGCCCATCCGGGGTGAGCCACCAACCATTGATAGCAGAAATTGATTATCTTGAAGTATCCAGCCTGGTCGTAGCCTTCCACTTTGACGGTGTTAAAGCTGACATTCTGACCGATTAGCTGCATGATGACAACATAGGCCAGCGCCACAATGAAGAGCATGTTGACGGGTTTGTAGCATATTTGCCGGTGGCCACCGATATAGTCGCCGATTAGGTGGCCGGGACGCCAAAGGAGCTGCAGCAGCGTGTTGGGAAGGGAGCGGGAGTCCATTCCCCATACATCGAGAATGCTTTTGCCAACCCACTTCCATGTGATGTGTCCATCGCCGACCTCCTGACGGCATACAGGGCAGTAGTTGCCCTTGAACACGTGACCGCAGTTGGCACAACGGCACTCCTCCAGCTCCTCGTCGGAATATAGAGTGGGTTTGTTCTGCCTAACGCGGAAACGTCTGAGTGTTTCTTTGAGTTTCATATCTTGAATTGTGCTGTTTTTTTGCTGACGAAGTAGCCAAAGGCGAGGATGCCTGCAAGAGCGGCAAGGAAAGACAAGAGGCCTGTGCGACTTGCGGAAGTTTATCGGGGTGGGTTGTGAAGATATATAACAAGTTTATTAAGATACCGAAGAAGAAGCCCCAGACCGCAAAGCACAAAAGAATACGCCAAATAGTGCCCCAAGGTCGGTAGCCGAAAAGCTGGCGGTAAGCGATGTAGTAGTAAACTGGTATCAGAAGCAAGAACAAAATAAAAAATTCGGAAAGGAAAACAATGACGAGGATGAGGATGTTCATGAAGATCTGGATGAAGATGCCTTCGGGGAGTGTGTGGCGTGTATGGCGTGGAGCAAAACGGAAGAAAAGCCATGTAGGGATAATCATTGCCACAGAGATAAGCATGGCGTTCCATGCGGGGTGTTCGGAAACCCATTCAAAGACCATTTGAACGACTTTGCCTCCCTTGTCTTCGGGAGTGGCCGCATAGTCCCAACCAAGAAATTGCTGCACCACGACGTAAAAAATAGCAAGAATGAAGAGCATATTGAAAGGCTTGTAGCATATCTGATGTTGGCCGTCGAGATATGCACCGATAAGGCGTCCGGGACGGATGAAAAGCTGCAAGAGGGTGTTCGGGAGAGAACGGGAATCCAAGCCCCACACATCGAGGATGCTTTTGCCCACCCAACGCCATGTGATGCGGCCATCTTTGGCATCCTGACGGCATACGGGGCAGTAGTTTCCCCTGAACACGTTACCGCAGTTGGCACAACGGTGCTCTTCCTGTTCCTCGTCGGAATAGTGATAGGACTTGTCGAAACGTCCGAGTGTTTCTTTCAGGTTCATGCCTTAGAAAATAAGACTGAGCAGCACCCATAGCCAGTGGGCGGCGATGCCGGCGCAGAGGCCTCCGATGGTGTGGGCACCGATGGCTTTGCCGATGAGTTTGCGGTAGCCGAGGGCGTCGAGCATGGCAGTGTGGGTGGAGAGATAACCGCTCCAGCACATACCCATGGCGGTGAAGACGGCGATGGCGTTGCTGTTGATGATGCCTTCAGTGATGAAGCGGGGCACAAGACCGAGGGCTGCACCTACGGCACCGAGGGCAGTGATGGGGAAGGAGACGAGGGCACCGCTTTCGAAGCCGAAGAGCCAATAGAAGACGAGGTTGATTTTGTCGGCCAGCCAGGTGATGACGGGCACACCCTCGTATGCGGCACCGGTGTAGGCATGCGTGGCGGAGTCTGGACCGAAAGTGAGCATCATGACAAGCGTGGAGATGCAGAGCACGCCGGGGATGATGGCGAAGCCGATGCTGACACCGTCTTTGCCACCATCGAGCAGGGAGTTGAGAAAGCGTTGGAATATAGAGCCTTCGGTTTTGAAGGATATTTGTTGCTCGTCGCCGCTGTATTCAGCCACAGGACAGTCGAGTTCGGGATAGCTTTTGAGGGTGAAACGCTGCATGAGGCGGGTGGAGATGATGCTGCCGAGAATGGCGCCGACAATGCCCACAAGAGCACCCTTGCCGTAGCCGAGGCCGGTCATGAAGGCAAGCACCATGAGGCCCATGCCGAAGGCGGTGCCGAAGTTGGTGAGGGACACCAACTGGTATTTCTTGAAATACTGGGAGAAGTTTTTGTCCTGTGCCAGAGAGATGATGGCTGGGTTGTCGGAGAGGAATGTGAGGATGCCACCCAGGGCGGCCACACCGGGCAGGTTGTAGAGCGGTTTCATGAGCGGCCTGAGGATATTCTCCATGAGGCGCACCACGCCGAACTCAGTGAGCAACTTGCCGATAGCACCCATAAGCACACATATAGCCATGATGTAGAACACGGTTTCGAGCAGAAGGTGGTAGGCGGTCTGCATGAAGGTGTTGAGCATGTGGGGCAGGGTCATGCGGTAGGCCAGGAACCAGAAGAAGCCAATGAAGATGATGAGGAAGAGGATGGCTTCGAGCGAACGTTTGCTGGTGAATTTGAGCGGTGATTTGAATTTGAACCGACGCTCCAGACTGACAAACAGACGTTCGATGCTGCGGGCGTAGGAGGTGGTGCTTTTTTTGTTATGATGCAAATGTTCCATGATATGTGTGATGGGTTTGGGTTTACTGTATGGTGTAAAGGCTATTATTCGAGGGCGGAGGGCTGTTTGAGCAGGCGGTCTTTAAGCATGCGGTGGATGTCCATGTTCCAGGTGATGCCGATGTTGGCGCGGAGGGAGTTTTCGACTACGTTATCGATAGAGGTGGTGCGGCGGTTGGCCACGAAAGCGTGAAGACGGAAATCGGGGCAGACCTTGGGGTGGTATTCCATGCCGAGGCCGTAGGTGAGGTGGGATTGGCCGGTTTGGCAGAAGATGTCGTAGAAACCGGAAGAGATGCTGTTGCCGATGCCGAATCCGGGAAGTGCCTCGTTGGATTTGTTCTGCTCGTAGGCACCTTTCACGAAGATGTTGAATTCCTTGTTGAAATAGATGTTGGCGCAGCTCACCACGGCGAAATTGTTGCCCCAGTCTTTGAAACCGTTGGCGTGGTGGATGAGGTCGAGATAGATGTCCCAATGCTCATACTCCAGTTCGTGGCCGATGGCGATGTAGTTCATGAAATTGTGGTCGGGACGCTCGAACATGTTGACCGAATGGAGCAGTTTGAGGTGTCCCACTTTTCCGCTATAGAAGAAGTTGAAAGAGAGGAGGCCGCTCTTCCATTCCTCGCCGAGGCCATAGCCCAGATTGGCACCATAGTGCACATAGGGAGAGTTTGCCACCTGCATAAGGAGCATGTGCTGGGCGTCGTCGGTCTTGTAGGCGGCAGCCACAGCGGGCTGGAAGCAATAGAAGTTGTCCCAGTAGTAGGTGCTGAAAAGGACGTTGATGGGAGGGGCGTCGTATTCGAAACCACCCACGGCCAGAGCGTCTTTACCAAGACGGATCATCCAGTTCTTGGAGGGGGTGTAGTTTACGTAGAGAAAGTCGGTATTGTCGAAAAGGCTAACGTTACCGGGACTGGCAATGATGCGCTGACGGAAGAAATAACTGAATTTCTCGTTCAGAGGGCCGCCAATAACGAAGTTGAAGTAACGACCGTGGAAACCGTAGGGCGACTCGATAGCGTTGCTTTGGTTATTGGAGTTGCGGTAGTAGTCGAAATCGGCACGGGCCTCCAATTTAATCTGAGTGAAAATGGGGGTGAAGTCCACCTGGGCGGTCACCTTTGATGTAATGGCTGTAAAAGCGAACAGCACAAACAGGGCTATAGATTTTTGTTTCAAGACTTTAAAGTATTAAATTGAACATACAAGTATCTGCAAAAATACAAAAAATATTCTGCATGTATTAATTTTATTTACGAAATATCCTCCCTTGCTTGGGAAAAAACTCTTTTTGTGCAGCGGGCTAAGCTGCGGGGAGCGTCCAGTGATGCTTCAGTATGATTTGGAAAAGGATAGCCACGATGTTTCGAGGCTATCCTTTTTGAACTTGTTGGATGCTGATACCCTTTGTTTTGTGGGGATTAGCTTTCGCCTTCTCTGGCCATGCGTTGGAGTTCCATCTTGCCGAAGCGCAGGGTGAGCGAGAGGGTGACGAAGCGGCTGTCGGTGTGGGAGGTGCTGTAGTCGAGGAGGTAAGGGTTGGTGTTCCACGACTGGGAGCGGTTCCAGTTGAAGAGGTCGGTGACGTTGAGCACCACTGAAAGACGTTTCTCCCAGAAGTCGGCGCTGAGGCCCATATCAATGGTGTAGCCGCTTTGACGCTCGACGAAGAGGGCTTGTGTGGGCGAGGAGTAGTTGCCCGAGAGGTTGAGGCGTACCCGTCCGGCGATGTTTGCCCAGCAGTTGAGACGGAAGCAGTAGGAGGTCATGGCGGTGGTGTAGTGTCCTGCCTTGGGGTGGTCCACCTCATAGCCCGAGCGGTAGAGGTTGGCATAGAGGCGGAAGTTGATCCAGGCTGCTGGGCGGTAGGTGACGTTGCCTTCGATACCGGCCCGGTAGCTGCTGCCCACGTTGTAGGGGGTGCTGTAGGAGATGAGGCGTCCGAGATAGGGGTCTATTTCGCTGGCTGCCTCGCGGCAGTAGTCGATGTCGTTGGTCGAAAGGCGGGCGTAGCTCTCGATGCCCACCGAGCCGTGGGAGGCGAAATAGCGGTTCCAGCTGATATCGAGGCTGTGGGTGTGACCAGCCTTGAGGTCGGGGTTGCCCACCTTGTAGGTGTCTTCGTCGTAGCGGCGGGCTGTGGAGAGGTTTTCGGCCGAGGGCATAGATGTAGCGAGAGAGTAGGAGAAGCGGAAGTAGTGCATGCTCTTGGTGCGGTAGGTGAGGCGTAGGGAGGGTTTGAGATAGAAATAGGCGAAAGAGGTGTCGTCGGGGAAGAAGGCGTAGAGCGAGTAACGGCATTGGTTCCAATATCCACGCAGAGCCAGGGTCATGGTGACTGCCTTCCACTTGTGGCGCCAGCTGGCTGAGGCGGAGGTCTGCATAGTGCGGTTGGTCTTATCGAAACGGCGCAGTAGGTCGAGACTGTCGTATGTCATTGTGGTAGAGCTGAAGAAGCTGGGTGACGAATAGTCGCTCGCCTGCGAGGGGACAAGCGAG
>Ga0247611_10004144_pt1 | contig 20457 bp, 21 predicted proteins | sample 177DNAGHGhighgp2_FD_192422 | JGI IMG/M metagenome (GOLD analysis project Ga0247611, IMG submission 192422) | Sheep rumen microbial communities from Palmerston North, Manawatu-Wanganui, New Zealand - 1770 DNA GHGhigh gp2 | ecosystem: Host-associated > Mammals > Digestive system > Stomach > Rumen...
AACTCTTTAGTCTGAATCTAATGGTGTTCTTTGTAGTTCCAGTCTTATATACGGTTTTGGAAATTTGGACATACTCGACTGGAAACTTTGATCTAAATTCTATCACTTCAACCTACACCCCCCCCCTTTAGATATCGATTCTTTGTTTCTTTACTACAGGCGAATCTTTTTAACCTGTAGTTTTTGTTTCTTCTTTACAGTGCTTCAGGATCATCCCACAAGCACCCCATTCTTTTCATTTCTTCCTGACAGAGAGATTCCCACTGTTTCTCTAGCTTTTCTCTCTTTATCAAATCTAAATAGTTGTCGTCGCGGACTGATATGGTAGTAAAGATTTCAGACCATGACCCATTTCTATAACAAACTCCATTGACTACTATGTCTCCTCTTTTATCCATATTGTTTTTGGTTTTAGTGTGTTAAACAAAATGTAAGAGTCCTAGTCATAATATAAACTTTAGGTATTCTCTTACATTAATAAGGGTTTAAAATCTTCTGAAACGAGGTGATTTGCGCTTTTGAAAGAGGGAAAATCTTATAAGTGAAGGACAACATAGAGCGAGAGTTTTATTGTTGTTTCTTCTTAAATCATTTCAAATCATACTCTTGGGAGGTGGAAAGGAAGTAGCTAGCCTCGAAACCTCCCCCTTAAAAGAATATGATATGGCGAGACAAATAACAACTTAGATCCGGTTTGTGTGTTCCGGGATTAAAAAGAAAAACACTAAGAGTATGATATGTAATAAACTAAAAGACAAATTACCAGAAGGATGGAGAGAAAAATTTGTACATAGAGACTGCGACCAGGCTAACTATGAATTCGCTATGTTTGAGATTGATGGGGAGAATAAGATACTAGTTCGAAACCCAGACACCGATGACATAATGGAATACTACTATGATGATTTTGATGGCGAGTGGGTTGGTATAGATAAAAAAGTTATAAGAGCCCTAATAAATAGAGATATAGAGTCCAAAGTTTATATTAGTCCTGATAGAAAGTATATAAAACATATTGGAAGAAAGAAAAGAGAACTCTCTTCAAAATTAGTGGATAGGTGTCCGTATCCAATAATATCCGTATGTAGTTGTCAAGTAAAAATCCACAGACTTATAGCTTTTATATTTATTCCAAACCCATATCCAGAAAAATATGGTATAGTTAACCATAAAGATCTAAGTAGAACGAACTTTAGCAAAGAGAACTTAGAATGGTGTGATGCTAAGTGGAACGCAAAAAGAGAGAATCAAAAGAAATATATTCCTGGAACAGTTTATGAAAGATTATCAGATGGGAGAAGATTTTCTTCTGATGATTTAGCTAAAGAGTATAAGAATAAGCAATCAAGCTCAGCAGTTTTGGGAGCAATTAGTCGCGGAAAGACTTATCATGGGAGTACATGGAAAGTAATAGACCTTTCATTAGAAGATTATTTATCACGACACCCACTGACAGATAATTGGATCCAACATCCTACACTAAAAGACGTTTGTGTAAATAGCTGTGGAGTACTTAGGATAAAAGATAAAATAGTTGTTGGGAATAAACACGAATGTTTATATTATTCAATAAGTATTGGAGGAAAACTATATAAGACCCACAGAATAATAATGGAAGCCATTCTTAATAGAGAGCTTCTAAACACAGAGGTAGTTGATCATATTATTCCTGTTTCTAAAGATGACATAAACAATGAAATATCTAATCTTAGGGTAGGAACGCAAAAAGATAATCTAAATAATGAACATACACGTATTAAGTGGATTAAGAAGGGGACGCTTAAAAAGTTTTCATTATTCGGTAACTTTATAGAAGAATATAAAACTGTAGATGAGGCACTTAAAGCGAATAGTGAGATAAAAAGTAAAGTCCTGCTTATTAGAGCAACCGAGTTAGGCGCTGGAGCACTTATTTCTGCTGGGAACTTCCTTTGGTGTTTTGAAGGAGAGGAGGATAGAGTAAAAGATAGACTAGATTTTATATATTACAAAACGCCAGTAAACTCCTTAACAATAAAACCAGAATCCGCCTCAGTAAATCTCAAAGAGCTATCTAAAGAGATTTCGATTAATAAACTCAACAAAGTTTTAAACACAGGATTTCCCTTAGATGGATACGTTTACCAGCGGGGAAAACCTAATGATATTCTCATTGATAAATCTAACGCAACATTGGAGAAGAAACGAGATAATATATCATGGAGAGAGTTTATAGGAAGAAATAAAAATAGAGAAGACAATTAAATCTTCTCTATTTCTTTTTTTATCCAATTCTTCTAAACTGGACCGTATATGAACTTAGATCTTTTACTATATTAGTTCCTTTCTCCTTAATGAATCTATCAATTGGATGAGTTACCCACTTAGGAACTAGATCTTCTCTCTTCACATTACATTCCACTTTAAGATCAGAACAATTCATTATTTTATCATACATCTTTATCATTGAGTAAGCATTGCCAGAAAACTCAATTGTATTATCATCTATCATCTTCATCGGCATAGCTCTTTCATATGCATCCCCAGCCAAAAGATCAAACAGGAGCTTAATCTTTGGACCATATCCAGCACAATAATCTGTATAATACTTGTCATAGAACTTTCTAATCTCAAATATCTTAGAAGTCGGCACATAGTTTGTATTTGAATCATGGACTACAATGATAGGTTGAAGTGGCTGTTTCCAACCTTCTTGTATTGATTCACGTATGTTATTAAAGAATCCTGAGGCCATAATTGAGGCCGTACCCAATTTTGTTATCTCTAAAGCTTTTTATCTCTAGACTCTAGTAATTCATTTCTTACTAGTTCAGCATATATTTTCAACTCTCTAAAGTTGTTGGACACTCGTGAAAGGATTATATTCTATTTCTAGTTTCACCTTCTATGCGTTACAATACTAGGTATCTTTTAAGTGCCTAGTTATCTCGATGTTTGGATTCTCACCATCCTTCGATTTTGCCCAATTATCCTCTATAATGTTGCCACTATAGACGGCAATACATTCTTACCTTGAATTACGAGGTTAATACCAAGTCTTTTAACTCTAGCCTCTAAATTATTTTTCTCTCCCCTCGATGTTGCCTTCTGAAGCAACTCGTATTCTTTAATTCTAAGTTTATCTCCCATTATGGAGTTTATATATCCATTGTGGTCAAATGGATATTGTTGCTGTGATTCTACATATTCCCTCAGCTTTGGAAAGCTTGTATAGAGTCCTCGTATAATATCCTCAGCTTCCTCTTCTGAACAGAATAGTCTCTCAGCTAGCGATTTCTTTCCTAGACCGTAAAGAACCGTTTGTTATCCATAAAGCTTTTTATCTTTATGTTCTATTAGTTCATTTCCTAATAGTCCAGCATATATTTTCAACTCACATTCCCGAGTTGGTGGGCTCTCTTGGAAGGATTATATTTATTCACCTTCTATGCGTTACACTAGATTAAAGCCTGTCGTAATCTCTAATCTTAGCACGGGGTTTGGATTCTCACCATTCACCGTTTTAGTCCACTTATCATCTATAATATCACTATCATAGACGGCATTTCTACCTAAGAAGACAGTTTTGACGTTTGTTATCCATAGAGCTTTTTATCTCTATGTTCTAATACTTCATTTTGTATTAGTCCAGCATATATTTTCATCATTTCTTTTATGATGTCAAGCTCTCGTGGAAGGATTATATTCTATTTCTAGTTTCACCTTCTATGCGTTACACTACTACAGACTCTTTAATTTCTATAGTTAGCACGGTATTAGGAATCTCACCCTTCACCGTTTTAGCTCGATTATCATCTATAATATCACTACTATAGACGGCCCAAATTGACCTTTTTCTCCACATCTTCTTGTCTTTCTTGTCTAGTTTATCAAATTTATCGCCTAGGTACAATTTCGCACTGTATATATAAATATCTTCGCCTTTATTAAACTTATCAATCAAGTCGGGATCCCCGCTTGCGAAACCTGCAGCTTTTCAGTTATGTTATCTATGGAGCTTTTTATCTCCATATTCTATAGATTCTCATTCTCTATAGCTCGGCGTACATTTTCATCACATATGATGTCGGACACTCTTGGGGATATTATATTTATTCAATCCCTACGCTCTACATTACTAGAGTGCCTTTCGAAATCACTCTAGTTAACTCGGTATTTAGGCTCACACTATTTACCGACTTTGCCCGATTATACTCTATAGCGTCTCCACTATAGACGGCATTTCTACCTCTGCACTACTACATTTTGTTCAGGAAATGTCGCTAATATTTCCTGGTTCTCTTATGAACTCCTGTATATTTCTATACAGATCAGACTATATCTTAATCTCCTTTTTCGAGATTCCTACCATTTCCGTTCTGCTTAGAACGTACTCCCTATCAGGATAGTCGTTGAAGGTTGACCATAAAGGCCCTTCCCTGCTGATTATCTTCGGCATTATCCGGTCAGACGTCCCAGCAATTAAATAGGTTAGTTTTTCTTGGGATCACTCCCAAGCGACACCAATAATTTATTTTCAATGTCAAAATAAGTTTCAATAAAGTCTTCGTCTACTATATTCCCATTCTCGTCAATATGATACGGCGTTCGAATACAATCTTTAAAATCTGCATGACTAACAATAGTATGAAATGCAGATGACCCAATTTTGTTATCCTAGGGGCTTTTTATCCTCTAGTTCTATTAGTTCGTTTTCTAATAGTTCGGCATATATTTTCAACTATATTTCAAATTGGCGGGCGCTCGTGGAGGGATTATATTTATTCACCTTCTATGCTCTACAATACTACAAGACCTTTCGCAATTCTTGTAGTTATCTCGGTATTTGGATTCTCACCATTCACCGATTTCGCTCGCTTATCATCTATAATATTACTACTATAGACGGCAATCATTTCACCTCTTTGAACTCTTCGTATTGACCTCATAATGACAGAAGATCTTATGTATTGCTCCTGGTTCATTCGGATCAGCTTCACGAATAGGAATATGTTTTTCGTCCTCAATTACCCACTTTCCCTCTTTCAACATTCCATCAATATAAGTCGATAGAACCTTTGAATACTTTTTGAAGAGCAAGTAGTTGATGACCATTTTTCTCATAAAATAGAGCCTGTTATCAAAGTCAGACTCGTCGAAGATCTTTCCATAATCTTCGTATTGATCAGAAACATATTTAAAGAATTGTTCCTGAGCTATATATCCATTAAAGTTGCTCCATACTTCCTTTACCTGATCACATCCTAAGTCTTTATAGAATTGATCAAATAGGGCATATACTTTTTCTGGATATGCGGTTTGATTTATTGGCGTTCCTTGATATAGCGCCGTATAGTTTTGACCGAAATGATTAAATCCATCCTCAACTGTCTGTATACCGAGTAGCTCATAATACTTTTCTGCGCCGGGTAATTGTTGTGTACTTTCAAACATTGCGGCGAGATATGCAGACTCGGTAGGATACAGTTGAGCAAATTCCAAGCAGATTTCATCATTTTCAATTGGGCTCTTACATTTAAAGTAGTTATCACTTACATAGTCTGAATAACTAAGTAAATCCCATTTTTGTCCAAATGCATAGATCTCTTGAGGAATGTTTTGTATATCGTTGAGTTGGTTCTTAGAGACTTTCATTAACTCATTGAATGCTCTCTCATAATACAAATACTTCTCTAGCTCTATGTGTTTCTCGTTTATCTTTATTTTGTCAAGTCCAATTATAGGTATTAGTTTATCTCCTAGTACTTGTTGGATCTTTTTCTTTCCCCCTATACTAGAATCAATCTTACTCTTTAATACTTTCTCGCCGGTTTTCTTATATAGCTTAATCATTCCAGCCTCTTCCATTGCCTCTCTAAGAACTACTAAGAACTGTGATGCAAACGTTGGACCATATTTCATCAATAACTGTCCCTCATTTATACCAAGTTCATAAGCATCCATAGTATCAACATTAGAGGTTAGAAGATACTTAGCTATTTCTGCAGGATTTCCATTAAAGAAGGTATTATCATGCAATAGTTTCTTGGCGATATCAGAATACTTATCTATATTTGCCATCTTTTTTGCATGCTTATCCATCTTAATCCTACATCTGGCTTCTGCACAATAAGTAATACCCCACGCAATCATCTCTTTCGACTTCTTTGCATACTCTAATCTAAACGGTTCGTCAATATAGAGCCCGCAATTATGAAGTCTTGCACCAAGCCTTGTATTATCCATGAAAGTTCTGATACAGTCTTCGGAATATCTTGGCTTAATTGCTTCATGTATCATCAGAGTATAGAAAGCATCAAGATTACAGTATTTGCCTAAAATCTCAGAAGGAATACACATAAATGGATTCCCCCAATATTCTAGGATAAGTGCTCTGAATTCTGCTTCATACTCGGGATATCTAGACATTAACTCTGCCCATTCCGGAGTCTGATCAAAATCGTTCTGAGTTACTTTAATCTCTTTATGTTTATCTGCCTTCAATTTCCCGACTTCCTGAAACAGCATAGAATCAATCAGATCAGAAATTCGGTCAAACTCAGTATCCCAAACAGTTGCGTGTAAATATTTCTGGGCAGTCCACTTTAAGGAATATTTCTTTAAGTGGTTTCCTTCTATGACATTATAAACCGACGCATCCATTAAGTTATAGAGATCAACTCCAAACATTCTATGAGATACTGCCTGTTCATACTGCATATTATAAGTTACCAAATGAGATTGTCTTTTATCAATGAACTTTGCAAATCTATTACACAAGTATTGATACTCATCTTTTGTCGATGTGTGTCTGATATCGGTGAAGCTAATAAATCCACCGAACATCTGAGTACATAACGAGGCACCAGATATTTCAAACCACTTATCTAGAGCCATGCCGGACGCCTCATAGTCAAATCCGTAAAATTGAGTCTCTGGTAATGAATCAAGCCAATCTATAAACTTAATTGCACCTTCGAAATCATGAATTATCTTACTCTGAAACCACGAAAAGTCTACATGATTAGTAAACGTCGGGTCCATAAAGATTCTAATTTCGTCGGGTGTAGGAAAATCGGCTTGAACTTTAACGAAACAGCCTCCCTCTACACTCAGCCGATCTAGTTTCGAGCAGTCAAACCAGTTCTCGGATCTTACGCCGGCATGAAGTCCTGTTTTTTCAAAGAAGAACTTATAACCTCCAGATCCAACTAACATAGCGGCGTCTGAATTTCCGAGACTAAGTGCTGCTCGTAAATCTTCGGCTGACATGCTCTCTAGGCTGTCTGTTGTGTAAATTTCTGTTCCTAATCCGCATCCCCAGTACTTCATATAGTCTGGGGTTTCTTTTGGATCAATAATTACAATTCGTCTATTACACATAAATTTTACTTAACTAATATTATTATACACGAACAGAGTTTTGATTCTCTGTTCAAAATTAAGGAAACAACTTGACAATTTTAGCCAAAACCTTATAATTAGAAATGAATGATGGTATAACGAGAGTGATTGATGATAAAGCAAGAGTAATCTCAGTATACTATAAAGAAACCCTCATTTTTAGTCTCGAGTTTTACGAGCTAAGAGGAGAAGTAAACAGTCTCACCTCTTGTTCTAAATGTGGCCTAAGTAGATATTGTTTGTGTGATATATTTGGTGGAAAGGTGAATATGAGTTTAAACAAGATTTTATGTTCATCTCTATTCTATGGTGGGCATCTTACTGATTTCCAATACCCAATAATCACCGAGGAAGAGGCTAGGAGGTTGTATTCGGGCCTAAGAGGAAGAGTTATTAAAAAGATAATAAGAAAATGAATATACGAATAGTTACTTTAGGAGACGTAGTTAAAGTCTATCATAACTCTGATCTTTTATTTAGCTTTAGATCTGTTTATGCAAGTGAGACCAATGTTTGTAACTCCTGCAATATGAATGACATTTGTGAGAAGAATATATTTGGAACACACTCTAATTTCATGGAATTAGTATGTAAAAAGCTAAACATAAAACGGCGACCTGCGATAACTACAGAAAACGCAGAGGTTCTTATTCGTGGTATTCGTGGGAAGATCATCAAAAAGAACCTAAGAAAATGAATATACTCGTAGATATTTTAGAGGACGTAGTTAAAGTCTATCATAACTCTGATCTTCTATTTAACTTTAAGACTGTTTTTGGAGAAGGGCGCAATGTTTGTAGATTCTGCAACATGAATAACTATTGCGAGAAGAATATATTTGGAACACAATATGGTTTCAGAGAATTAGTATGTCAAAAGCTAGGCATAAAGCGTCGGCCAGAGATGACTATGAGAGATGCTAAAATTCTTAGTCTTGGACTTCGTGGAAAGATCGTCAAAAAGAACCTAAGAAAATGAAAATATACTTAGCCACTACTCTTGAGAATGATAGTAGAAAAGAGATGTATGATGCTCTTGAAATACTTAGAAGCAAAGGACACGACGTATATGCTCCAATAGAACATAAGATACCAAATGCCTGGGACTATCCAAATCAAGAATGGGGCCTAATGGTATTTACATCAGATATAAATGCAATTCAGGAGTGTGATGTGGTTGTTATGCTATCACATGGAAGACACTCAACGGCTGGTGCAAATTGGGAAGCTGGATACGCATTTGGAATTGGCAAGAAAGTAATCGTAGTAGAGATGACAGATGAACCAATGTCTCTGATGGTAGCAAACGGGAGATATGCCACTGTAAAAGGATTATCAGGTTTATTGAAGTATGACTGGTCTAAAATGCCAGAAACAAGAACAGATACAGAACAAAAATAGATGGAAAAGTTAATAAAAAAAGAGGACGACAATAACTTTACTCTAATACTCCAGTATCCTAATAAAACATACAATAGCATCAAGTACAACACAGAATCGGAGAAAGATATAATAAAGGTTCCCCTAAAGTCGGCTGGACATCTAGAATCCTGTAAGGAGGTCTGTCCTTTAAGAAATAAGTGTGAGGGTACTCTGGACAGGATGTGTGATGAGATTTTTCTCGGACACGCAAATTTGTATTTTAATATACAAGAAGAAGATTATAGTACACTGTATGGAATAATAAAAAAGATATACTTCTTTCCAAAACTTGGGATACTAAATAAAAGAAAGCGTATATTCAAGAAAGAGAAAGAGTAAAAAAATAAAGGGAGAATTACTCTCCCTTTGTTTCTGATTTGATGAAATGGCCTTTTTCGTCACGCTGAGGGCCTACGGAAATAGTTCCTTCCTTAATAAGCCCAAGAACTGTTGCGACCGTCTTCATCTCTTCCGAATTCATTTTGTTGATCTCGTCAAGAGAAGAGATTTTTGCATCTCCCTCAATGAGACCCTTACGCTTGGCGGAACTGGCAGCGAAATTATAATGCGCCAGGCCACCCACTTTGTTAATCTCCTTCTTAATGACCCTCTTAGGGTTTCTTGAACGAAGAATCATCATCACCACTGCACACACTATTCCAAATGCTGCGGTGGGTATTAAAATCTTTTTGTCCATAATGTATAATTGTTTAGTGTATTTTTCACCACTAATAAGGCTTTAAAACTTACAAATCCGGACTAAAATCCACACTATTTCCTTATACTTGAATAAACAAAATTTATAACATATGATAAAAGGGTTTCTATTTAAAAATAAACCACATATGAATGAATTTTCTGAGGTAGACATTCTTTCTAGATTAGATCCGCTAAAGGAATCCGAAGATAAGTTTGATTTTACAACAACTATCGGTGATGAAGAGGTATCGGCTACTAGGAGATCATTTTACTCAGAAGATTTATATATATCTACTTATACTTCTGAATCCTCCGGGGTTTTAGACTCACTGTGGGATGTATACAATGCTATAAACATGGGGGCACCAGAAGTATTAAGGGCTTTTAAAAAGGGAAATGCCATCTTCGTAGCCTGGCCAAGGTTTGAAGATGACAAGTTTGATGACTCCGCATATACTATATTTATTGAGGAGTTGATTAGAGTCTCTGCTTTATTCATAAGAGAGTTTGGTTCCGCAGAGATAGCTTCAAAGTATATTCAGTCTTATGTAGATTTGTGTGTAGCATGGAAAAAATAGATAAATTTACCGTACCAGAAACAAGAGAGGAGAGAATAGCTAAACTTGAACAAGCCAAAGCAACTTTAAAGGCTGAATTTATCGGGCTTGATAGTATAATTGATAAAATCTGCAAAGCAATTACTCCCTGGTATATAACTCCAGAAGTAATAAATAGACCAACAATCATCTCCCTTTGGGGAATGACCGGAACGGGAAAAACTAGCGTCGTTAGAAGACTTACCAATCTTCTAGGTCTAGCAAATAAGACAATATCATTTGACTGCGGTGAAGAGTCCAACCAGGGAACAGTAACAGTTGCATCAAAAATTACCGATCTACTAAACTTCGATGAAGAACACCCTTCAGCATTCGAGGCAGTAAACGATTTCGTTTTTGTGTTTGATGAATTTCAACATGCAAGAACAATAAACGAGCACGGAGAAGAGGTTGACAAACCCAATCTTAGAAGTGTTTGGAATCTAATCGATACTGGAATGGTTAAGTCGGAGGAATCCAGCTGGGAAGTAAGTCACTTTTGTGGATTTGTTGATGATTTTTCAGCGTATGTCAGTGAGTATCCAGACGTTCCAATATCCGATGGCATAATCAAAGACAAGAAAGATATTGAGAACTTGCTAAACACCCTCGGATTCTTTTACTATGGTAGAGGAGTTCCTGGAGTTACTATGGCAAAGGATGACATATATGATTCAGACAGTCCCAAGGATGACGAAAGTCTATACAAACCTCTTCCAGTAATTACCGATCGTATATTTAGTATTATTGCTAAAAAACTAAGAAGAACGGGGAAAGTTCGTACCTTTGACATAATCAATGAGATAAAGGCAGCGAAGACAAATACGGAACTTCTTGAAATTTTGTTAGAAGCAAAGAAAACAATAACTGCTCCAAGAGAAATCAACTGTAATAAGTCGTTGGTGTTTATTCTCGGAAATCTAGATGAAGCATTTAAGGTTGAGGGAGATATAAATCCAGACATAGATGCAGATATATTCTATGATCAGACCTCTAAAGTAACTATAACTGATATAAAGAGGGCGCTGAAAAGGAGATTTAGAGCAGAACAGATTGCTAGATTTGGAAACTCTATAATAAAATATCCGACTCTAATGAAATCCCACTTTAAAGAGGTTATTCAAAAAGAGGTGAATAGAGTATCTGCCGGGTTTGAGGAGACTTCTGGAATCAAACTGGATATATCTAAGAACGTAAACGACCTTCTTTATGCAGAGGGTGTATATCCAGTTCAAGGAGTTAGGCCCGTATTTACTACTGTAAGTACAATATTTACTCCAATTCTATCTGATATCATTATTGGGGGGGCTAAAAAAGGAGATACTGTAAAAATTGATGTAGTAAATCCAGAGGCCGGATATAAACTCAAGGAGAAGACAGTTAATATATCATTTGGAGATAAAACGATTGATAGAAAGATTGATCTAGTACTTGGGGAACTCAGAAGACCAGAAAGTAAATTAACTAGATATGCAAATGCTGTTCATGAAACTGGACATGCTGTTGTGATGGCATATCTTACTGGAAAACTTCCTGTAGCCATCGTCGCCGTATCTAGTAATTCCGGCGGATTCTGTATAACCTATGATCCAGAAAAGATTGGTGAAATAGAGACAAAGCAGGATGTCGACAATGATGTAATGATTTCGATGGGTGGCTACTTATCTGAAGAACTAATCTTTAATGATAGTAGGAAGCGTCTTCTTGGATCCGGGAATGATATAGACTCTGCTTGGGATGAATTATCGACTGCAGCATACTCTCTTGGATATTTTAATCCATTTGCATACTGCAACTATGAAACGGTGGCTGGACCAATCGTACCTCCGGGCATGAGCGATGAAGAAATAAAGAAGAAGATCAGCGATAGGTTTGTGGAGCTGAAAACCAAAACAACACAAATTCTAGAGGAAAATAGGAGTCTTATAGTAGAAGTTGCAAAAAGACTTGGTCAAGATGGAGAGATCAGCGGGAGCGTGTTTCTAGAATATATAAAGAAGAACACAGGAACTCTTACTGAAACAAGACTTGAAGAGGCCAAAAAAGAAACTACCTACGACTACTATAAAGACATATTGTTTAGTGAATAAAAAAAAAGAAACCAGATGGAAACTAATCCAATCTGGTTTTTTATTTTTCGTCCGATATACGTTTATACTTGTACAGGGCACAATCTGAAGAACACTCTTGTATGCATTGTTTAGAGCAAAATACGTCTAAATCAGACATACTGCTCTTTTTATTCTCGTGCTCTTCTACTCGTCTAAGATTATGGCGATTTACATACCTTATTCTAGTTTTTCTTTCACCACTTTCCTGATCCGTTGTAATTGTTAGGACTATATAGTGTATAGTATTTCCTTCAGGACAGTCTCTTCTAGGCGTCATCTTATGTGATAGCTGATACGATAAAATATTAAGTTCTGGCTTCTCTCCTAAAACAACACCATGCTCCTCTGTTCTCTGATCATATACCAAGTCCCCAGCCTCAAAGTATTCATCGTATGGGTCTGGATATTTCCTCATCTCAAGAACCTTTTTACAGGACTTAAGAAGAGATATTATCTCTTTTGTATCTTTCCCACCAGTTCCGTCTCCTCCCTTTTCTGGGTTTCCTGGACATGGAGAAGAATCCGCTGGGACCATATAACTAGATGCGTTTTGAACTTGTTGTATTTTAGGCATTTCTAAATAATGATATTGATACACTAGTAAGAGTTTCACTTTCCGATAACTGTTTCCACTTTTCTCTAATCTTGTCGATCATGTCTTGTACAGCATCTGACATCTCTACTCCAACATAGTATGATTCTATAACCTTCTGTAGTAATGCCCTCTCAATACTCGTCGAACTAGAAACTGCTTTATACTCAGTCTCTAGATTTGTTTTAAATAGAGGAGTACCAAATATGACCGCTGGATTCTTTCTACTCTGCCTCCAAGAAGCTTCTGTAAAATTAACCATCGCTTTGTAGGGGTCTGATGACTGAAGGATTAGATCTGAAACAAACTTTGCAAATTTATCTCGACTTGGTTTTTCAATCTTTACCTCTTGTTCTCGCTCTTTCTTCTTGATTGTAGCTGGATGTTCTTCTATAATTTCCTTTGGACTAACATCATCCGGATCAGTATATCTACCTACCTGAAACTCCTGAATTCCACCAATACTCCAATCTAGGATTTTCTTCGATTTTGCTAAATACTCATATGTTTCTTTTGCGTCCGGAAGATCTAGTGTAACGTAAATTTCATTAGAGTCCCAACCAGACTTCTTTGTATTTATAAGTCCTAATTCATTAATTACGTCAAGAATAGAACTTTCATCTACTTTGATTGTTATTTTTCTATTAGACATATATTTATACTATCTTCAAATAATTCTGCATAAACAACCTTATCTTCACTGGGCGGGTCTAGATTAACAACTCGATCATATCTTTGGGGTTCCCACTGATCAAAATATTTACAGTGAGCGTGGATTGACCAAATTCCCTGTTTTTCTTGTGCTACAGAAAACTCTTTGTCATATCTCCCCATATCTCGGTTTCCATATACTGCATTCCCTATGAACCTTGGATCTAGTTGTTCTCTAAACTTTATCCCTGAATGAGTGCAAATATATTTTCCATTTATAATAGAAAACATCTTTAGCTTTTCATTCAGTTTCTCAAGATAGTTCTTTGCTTGTGCTCCAGATATGTTAGAGTATTCTTGAGCAGTTGTTTTCAGAAAGTCCTCGGGTAATGTTGAGTACAAGAGATCAGCTAACCCCTTCTTCCCAAACTCCTTTAACATCAAGTACCCGAGATATCTTCTAAGTCTAAGCTCGTGATTTCCCTCTAACCAAATAAACTTTTTTGTTCTAGATTTTATTACCTTATCTGTCAACTTTCTAGAGCCACCACTTTCAGGACCATCTATGTAATCCCCAAAGAAAATCACTCTATCATAGTTTGAAAAATCTGGTAATTGCTTAAAAAGACTAAGATTTGAATGAAGATCCGAAACTAATAGTACTCGACCATCAGTTTTAAATATCTGGCTCCCCTTAGACTCCTTTATCCAATAGTCCTGAACATCTCTAAACGTCTTTATAAAATGCTTATCTATCGTTTTAAAGTTCTGGAAAGTCTTATATTCTTTTTCAATCTCACTGTGTCTTTTTAGTGAATAATATGGGATACTGTACTTTCTGGGTTTTTCTAAGTAATCTTCTGGTGGAGTTTGATGTACGTAGAATACTTTATACCCATGAATAAAGGCAAGAGATTCAAAAATTTCACACGCCTCACTCTCTGGATCAATAACTATCAAACATCCTCTAGACATTCTTAAACAAACCGCCTCTATAAATCTATGATAAACAGTATCTCCAAATGATTTTACAAGGACTGCCCTATTTGGTGATAAAAGGTCCGGGTATGCATAAAGTTTTCTTAGTTCGTTGATATCTAGAAAGTAGTTATTCAACCTTTCCTTATCAACCCAAGCCCTTTTATGCGTTTTGGACAGTCCTTTTAATATTATCAAAGACTTCATTATTCTGGCAACTGTATTGCTTTATTCTGTTGTAATGCTGGGAGTAAGTTAGCCATAGACCATAGAACATCTTTTACATTAGCCTTAGTTGGGAGAAGAGTAATTCCCATTCTCTGACAAGTAAAGGCTACCTGAGAATACTGAAAATAGGTCTCTGGGCATCTTACTATTAGTTTTCCACTAGTTGCGAGTAAACCAAACTCAAATAATGGAAGTGGTGAAATTGACTTACTGAGGAAATTTAGAAATATTCCATCAGCTGCATTAACCATATCCATCTCCCAAGTTTTCTTATTTACAAACTCCTGATTAGTAATGCTAGGAGTAGGATTAAAGTTAGGTGCCATCTTTGGATTCATAAATATCCACTGATGTCCTTTGAATACAGAAATAGCACCTGGGCCTTCTGTTAGCGAAACTGTAGCCGTAGCAATTTTCATCTGCCAGTCATTATTTCCTGCTGGGTTTAGATCTTGACTGCCGGCTAAATAGATCTTAACAGCATCATTAGTCATTGGTGGAAGCTGATCGCCGACATTTAATACAAGTACATTATCTGATAATTGTATCATATGTATAAAATAATTAAAAGGTAAGGAAATTTCTCTCCTTACCAAATTTATGTGAATCTTAGCACCACTCTGTTTTTTCTAGCTTGGAACTGTACCTCTTACGAAGTTCATCCATGTTCCCATCTAGTATAAGCAAAACATCGTCTGCATATTCACTTGTTCCATAATCAACTATGTATTGATGATAGACTAGGTTGTTTTCTTTTTGCATCCTTAAGTATTCGTCATATTCATCAATAATACATAGCTTTCTTTTACCCTTAACGGCAGCTTGAATATCGTTCTTTAGATCTTCAACTGGATATCCATTAAGCGGGATAAATTCTGTTGATTTTAGTTCTTTCTTCAGAGCAACGCGAGTAAAGCTGTTTAGAACACTATACAAGGCCCTCAATCCGTTAACATTATCAAATCTAACGGAAGCTGTCTCGTCATTTATTCTTTTTATGCTATCCTTATCTACAGGAAATGCAACAACAGCTTTATTTGGTTCTACTTGACGAACCTTAGCATTGCACTTTGAAAGGTCTTCGTTCATCTTAATTAAACCTTCAAAATTACTAAAATAGTTCTTAAAAAGGTTTAATTCAATCGTAAACTCTAAATCTCCATTAATAGGATTATAACCTGGAACTAACTCTTTCATTATATATTATTTATCAACTATAAGGATTTTAGACTTATACACCTTTTGCTAGATGTATGTTATCTAAAAAGGAAAATATTCTAGGGCTACCACAATCTTCCATACTTCTCATGGTTTTGGTAAGCTCATAAAATTTGCTTTTTTGTATATCTGGTCTCTCTAAGTGCTTTATACGAAACACCCTAAGACCTATTTTTTCAAGATACTCATCCCTAATTCTGTCTGATTCCTCATCGTGTAGGTCAGAATCTAACTCAACTACTAAACCCCAATTGCCACAATCATCCTTGAGCGTTGGGAAAAAGTAGTCACACAGATAGAATGAACCAGTTTGTCCCTCCAACCTTAAATGATTCTGAACAACAATGGGGTACTCTCTAATTACCGTGAGTGGTTCAAAGTACCCAATATTAATAAGTGCATCAAATATCTTAGCCTGAAGCGAGCGATGAGATAGTTGCTTCTTTCGAGTAAACTTCTTAGCTGAAACTTCTGAAGGATATATAACACTTTTAAAATTGAATAGAACTCCAGACTGTGAAATAGAGTAGACTGGATATAACTGAAATGTAATATCTGGGAATGAGAAAGTCTCTAAGTAATTTTTTATCTTTGCTTCTGTTTTCTTTCTCATAAAAATATCTTACTAATTCCTTGAGATAGTGTATGATAATGATCGGCAATCAGATTAGGTATAGATTCCTCCACCTCTTGCTCTTCTTTATCACGCTCTATCTTCTCTGAAATAAGGGATATAGCTAGTGATTTATGCCTTTTTACCTCATTCGCAAAGTCTAAGGTACTATTTTTCTCTGGGTTATACACATTATATAGACCAGAAGGAAGTGTCATGGCTTTTTCAATAGAGGAGCAAACATCGTCTATGTAAGTAAAGTGCCTATAATTTTGTCCGGAGTTATATAGTGTTATTTCATCACTGTTTAAACAAATCTCAGGTAACGTATGTTTTCTTGGATTTGGTCCATATACATTATGAAGCCTAAGACCAACACATCCCGGCCACGAATATATCTTAGCGTACTGTTCATCAAACTGCTTACTAATCCCATACATTGAGGTTATATTATAAGCACAAGAACTACTAGTATATATAAACCGCTTATTAAATGACTTGCAAAGTTCAAAGATATGAATGAAAGCTCTTATGTTGTCTGCTTCTATAAGTTTAACATTAGTATTCTGGACTGATGTTTGAGCCGCTAAATGAATAATACAACTAACGTCCTTAATATCATGTGAGCACAAAGTAATTACATCTTTACCTAAAGTCCTATCAATACAGGAGACGCTATATCCCCTACTTTCTAAATATTTACATAGATAAGTTCCAATAAATCCACTACTTCCTGTTATTAATACCTTGTTAGATATATCCATTCTTTCTATAGATTTTGAACTTCCGAAGATAATATTACTTAGGGACTCTTCTAGCTCACTACACCACCCATCAACACTATTACAAACAAACTTTACGTGAGAATTGTCTACTGCACTCTTAAACCTATCTTCATATATATTCCTATTCCAAATCCCAAGCCTTATTTTATCAACCTGAAGTGGTTCTGGATGAGAAAAATAATTAAAGTATAAATCATCAAAAACATAGCTTTCTTCAAGAAGATTAAACTTCTGAATAATCTCACCTAGTTTTGAAAATTCCATGTAGTATGGGTAGTGCGTAGTATAGTTAATGTGTGGTAAGCCTTCTCTGTCTAAAAGCTGCCTTGTTTTCCACTTGTCATGATTCCAATATGACGTTGGCTGATCTTTAGTTCCGATAAACTCTCTAGATAGGCAGTATATTGTTGTTATATCTTCTAATGTAAAGGGCTTAATGGCGTAGTTGTCGTCTGTTATATAAATAAATCCGCTGTACTTTTTTGAATATTTTTGTAGCACATAGTTGAACTTATTCATTATGTCTAGATGCGGAGTATATTGCCCATCCTTTTCTGAAACAGACGGAAGATATATAAACTCAACCCAGGGAAACTTCTGTGCTAGATCATTATCAAACTCTCCTATAACAATGAAGTGATACTTAAACTGACAATACTTTCTCCATCCGCCTAGGGCAAGCTCTATCTCTTTGCCTTGCGACTTACTCTGCTTATATGGTAATACAATTAGACTAACATTTTCATTATTTAAGGCCCCAATTAGCTCATCCTTTAGTGGGAGCATGTCTGGATTAACATCAAAGAAGAAATCCATAGTCCGCGTTCCTCCCCAAGGATATCCGCGAGAAACTTTCTTCCATACATATTCTTCCCAAGACCTCGTTATATAATGTCTTAAGTATATGTGCTTATATGTCAGTACACTTTTGTCTCTAGCTAGCTCAGTATTGCACCAACTACATTCATCGGTGGGATAGTGTTGATTATAAAGATACTCTTTTTTGTAAGTTTTAAGATTATAGCAAGTTTTGAATAGAGACTTGTCCTCGTTTCGTATTTTTCCTTGCATCTCTTGAATATAGGTAGACACTACTCCTCCATTAGTATAATCGGGCTTTTTAATATATCCACAAGCGCCATAACATTTCCACCACAATATGAATGCATCATAGCTACTGTATAGAGAGATGATGCTATTTATATCATCGTTTTCTTCAATAGTTATAAACTCATCATTATCTATAACAAAACACCAATCATATTGATAGTTATCCCTAATATATTCTAGTCCTCTTCTAAAATATAAATGTTGAATATTCCATTCGTGGGTTCTCTTTAGCTCTCTTGCCTTTTCTTTGTCGGATGCGCCTAAGATCAAGAGTGGACTAGCTAGCGTTACTTTATCTATATATTTGCTTATTATCTCTGCGTGTGAATCACTATCTATATCTTCAAAGATAAATATATGATCAATACCTAGATGTAAATGGTATTGAATCCACTCATCTAGGTATTGATGCTCATTTTTTATAATTGTTAAAATACAAGAAGTCATAATTAGAATGGTAGATTCTCTCTAGTCCACCCATACGGAATTCCGTACGAGATAGAGTCTCCAGAACCAGGGCCGGATCCAGATCCACTATCAGAAGTGGCAGGGCTATTATATTCCCAAGTCATTTCTGATGATCCGGTAAATACGCCTTGTCCTGGAACGCCTGATAACCAATTATTACAGTTACCGTTAGTATCTCCCTCAGCTAGATAGCATACAATTCGATTTAGACTAGTACAACCCTCAAACATACTATCATAGGTATTATAATTGGAGTTCGATATTTCAGTAGCAGGAAGTTCTGGGGCTGTTGTTAATGAAGTACAGCCATTAAACATGTTGGCATAACATACATCTGCTAATGTTGTGGCAGGAAGTGATGGAGCAGTTGTTAGAGAAGTACAGCTATCGAACATATGATCACAACAGCCCAGGGCGACATGATCTAGTGGTAATTCTGGAGCCGAGACTAAAGAAGTACAACCACTAAACATATGAAAATAACAATATTCTGCTGCGCCGGCGCCCGGGAGAACTTTCGGAGCAGTTGTTAGAGAAGTACAGCCCCTAAACATTTCTTCGTAACATCGACTACTTAAAAATCTACATGGAAGCAATAGGTGTTCTGCACTAACTAGATTTTCTGCTCCATGAAACAGTGAACTATATCTGTATGAAAGCGAATCAGCATTGTTCATTGTATTAGTTATGCTTGATATATTACCATATATGTTAAATCTCCCACTACACGTGAATGAATTATATCCCTTATTGTTTGCGGTGCCATACGAACCTCTAAAGGAAACCGTATCATTTGCATGTACAGAGATAGTTGGATAATCATCTACTGATGAAGTTATGGTCACCCAGTTTTCATCATTCTTTTTATATTCTATAGTAACACAGTGACTATTACTAGACGCCTTCCATCCAATTTCTCCATCCTCTAGAATTTCAAATGTTAGAGGGATGCTTCTATATTCTGATACAGGATCATATGTTTGAACTGTCCACCCGGTTGGAATACCGCACGTAACACTAGTACCAGGACCACTGCCCGATGCGGGAGTGAAGTAATTAGTCGTCCACGTTCTCGAATCCACACTTCTAACAAATGTACCAGATACTGCGGTACTAGTTAGCCAATCTGGGCAATAATTTTCAGTATCGAAGACATTTATAGCCAAACACTTTATATAATTCAGACTAGTACATTCATAGAACATGTGAGAGTAGCATTTAGTTACTAATGTTGCTGCTGGTAGTTCTGGAGCTGTTGTTAAAGATGTGCAGCCTTCAAACATATGACTATAGCAACCACTGGCCAGAGTTGTTGCAGGAAGAGCTGGTGCGGATGCTAGAGAAGTACAACCCTGAAACATGTATTGGTAACATCCAATTGAAAGTGCTATGGCGGGAAGCAGTAAGCCGGATGCATTAATTAACTTGCTACACATCCCAAAGAGCCTCCTAAAAGCATACTTTTCCATTATTGTCGTCAAGTCAGAGTAACTGTCGCTGCTAATCAAGCTCATTATGTTTCCACTTACATTAAACTCGCATGTACTCTCAAAAAAGCAGTAGTTCATCTCGGTGTCGTCACAGTATCTACTATTATTTCCTCT
>Ga0247611_10004145_pt1 | contig 20454 bp, 17 predicted proteins | sample 177DNAGHGhighgp2_FD_192422 | JGI IMG/M metagenome (GOLD analysis project Ga0247611, IMG submission 192422) | Sheep rumen microbial communities from Palmerston North, Manawatu-Wanganui, New Zealand - 1770 DNA GHGhigh gp2 | ecosystem: Host-associated > Mammals > Digestive system > Stomach > Rumen...
GAGCTGTCGGGGGCTGGGCAACTCTTGGACGGGGGAGCTGGGTGGGGTGGATGGCGGCTCGGCGAGGAGCCATCGGGGGCGCTGAGGGGACGGGATGAAAGTGGACTTTCCGCAGCCCTTACGGGCTGCGGAACGGTTGGGAGACCGGGTGGGGCCTATTGCTTCGTCGCGGTGGGGATGGGCGGTGGTTACTCCTCCACCTCGGTGGGGACGAGGGTGTTGTAGAGGTCGTAGAGTTGGGACACTACGCGGTGCTGGCTGAACTTCTCGCGCTGCTGGCGGCCTTTCTCTATCATCTGACGGCGCAGGTCGGGGTTTTCGATCACCTGTTTCAGGCGGTCGGCAATCTCGTCGACGTTGAGCGGATCGGCGTAGAGGGCTGCGTCGCCGCCCGCCTCGGGCATGGACGACAGGTTGGAGGTCACCACCGGAGTGTCGCAGCACATGGATTCGAGAATGGGGATGCCGAAGCCTTCGAAGAGCGACATGTAGGCCGAAGCGATGGCGCAGGAGTAGAGGGCGGGGAAGTCGTCGAAGTCGGCATTGCGCAGGAAGTGCACACGGTCGGTGAGGCGCAAGTTGCGGACCACGCCCATCAGCGAGCCGTAGTAGCCGCCGTGGTTTTTGCCCACGATGACGAGGTGGACGTCGTCGGGCAGCTTGGCCAGGGCGCGGACTATGTTGGCCTGGTTTTTGCGTTCCTCGATGGAGCCCACGGAGATGATGTATTTTTCGGGCAGGTGGTAGGTTTCGCGCACGTATTTGCGGTCGCTGTCGTTGACGGGTTTCCAGAATATGGGGTCGCATGTTTGGTAGATGACCTTGATTTTGGATTCTGGCACATGGAGGAAGTTCATCAGATCCTGCTTGGTCTGCTCGCTGATGGCCACCACTACGTCGGCGATTTTGCAGGAGTGGCGCTGTTTCATGCGGTGCACCATGCGGTCGAAGGGTTTGTAGAAACCGGGGTAGCGCCACACGATGAGGTCGTGCATGGTGACCACACGTTTGATGGAATGGGGTATGCCGTGGGGCAGCTCGTGGCTCAGGCCGTGGAATATTTTGACGTTGTCGCCTTTGAGGTGGACTGTGACACCGAACCGGCGCCAGATGTCGGGGAAGAAGCGGTCAATACTGGATGGCATGCGGGTGGAAATGTTGGCATAGCCAGTGAAGTAGCGGGAGTATTCTCCATTCATTTGAGGGGAATAGAGAAAGGCGCGGATGTCCTGATGTTCCTGGGCCAGACCGCAGATGAGGATGCGGCTGTAGTTGCCCAGGCCTGTACTATTTTGAAACGCACGCTTTGCGTCGAAACCGATAACCATAAGTCAATCCTTTTTGAAAATGCAAAAATACAAAAAAAAAATGTATCTTTGCATTTTCAATCGAAAAAAATATATGACTACTATAACTGCTGTAATAATTACTCAGAACGAGGAGCGCAACATAGAGCGATGTCTCAACTCGCTGGATGGGGTTGCGGACGAGGTGGTGGTGGTGGACTCGGGGTCTACGGACCGCACGGAGGAGATATGCTCACGCCGTGGCGTCCGGTTCGTCAGCCACGCATGGGAGGGCTATTCGGGGCAGAAGAACTTTGCCGACGGGCTGGCCACGCACCCTTGGACGTTGAGCATCGATGCCGACGAGGCGCTGTCGGTGGGGCTGCGGCGGTCGTTGCTGCGGCTGAAGCGAAAGGGGATGGCGCCGGACGCGGTGTATGCCGTGAACCGCCTCACTAATTTCTGCGGCCGGTGGATCAACCATTGCGGGTGGTATCCGGACCGCAAAGTGCGGCTGTGGCCCACAGGGTCGGCCCGCTGGGAGGGGGATATACATGAGGAGGTGCGGTTTGAGGGGACGCGGCACTCAGAGGTGCTGGAGGGGGACCTGCTGCACTTTTCGTACAACGAGATTGACGACCTGGCCCGGCGCCAACCGCGCTATTACCGACTGGCGGCCGCGGAAGCGGCGGCCGCAGGCCGCCGCGCTGGCATTGCCGACATTATGCTGAAACCCTTGTGGACCTTTGTGCGCGACTATGTGGTGCGCGGCGGATTTCGGGACGGGCTGGCCGGATTTGTGGTTTGCCGCATGAATGCCCACTACACATTTATGAAATACACCACCCTGCGCGAGATGCAGTCGAGCCTCCAGGAGGAGCAGCAGGGCGAGGACTAACCCTTTATATTATGCCTGAAATAAACGATAGCAACCGGGAGCTGTTCGCCCGCTACAGTTTCGAACAGAAAGAGCAACTCTATCAGGCCGCCGCCGAGTTGTTCAGCCAAAACAAGCGCGACCTCTTTGACCGTTTGGTGCTGAACCGCACGCGCCATATCTGCGTGGTGCTGGAGGATATTTTCCAGGCCCACAACGCGAGCGCGGTGCTGCGCAGCTGCGACTGTTTCGGGGTGCAGGACATACACGTGGTGGAGAATCGCAACCACTATGCCCCGAACTCGGACGTGTCGATGGGGTCGGACAAGTGGGTGGACTACTACAAACACCCCTCCATCGTGCAGACGTATGACGAGCTGCGGGCGCGGGGCTACCGCATCGTGGCCACACTGCCCCACGAGAACGACACGCTCATCACCGAGCTGGACATTTTGCAGCCGGTGGCGCTGGTGTTCGGCACGGAGCTGACGGGCCTGACCGAGGAGGCCATCAGTCACGCCGACGGGTATGTGAAGGTGCCAATGTATGGCTTTACGGAGAGTTTCAACATCAGTGTGTGCGCGGCGTTGTCGCTGTTTTGCCTGACGGAGAAGATGCGCTCCGACCCTTCGATCGGGTGGCGACTGAGCCCCGAGGAGCAAATCACGCTGAAGCTGTACTGGGCGATGCAGGTGATCCGCGACGGGCGGAACGTGATGGACCATTTGCGGGAAAGCCTTTTCGGCAAGTAGTGGCGCCGACAGGGCTGCGCGGACTCACACCCTTTTCAGCACGGATATGAACATTTTGATAGACCTCAGCATTTTGCGTCATCCCCATTGCGGGCTGGGGCAGATAGCGCTGAATTATGGGCGCTGGTATGGGCGTCACGCCGACGGGCTGGGCCGCCAAGAGCGGGTCACCCTGCTGGTGCCTGCGGAGTATGTGGGTGCCTTCGGCACGGGGGTGGACTATCTGCCGACGCGGACGGTTTACCGCTATATGCCGTGGCTGCTGCCGGGCTTTGACGTGTGGCACTCCATCCATCAGCTCTCCCCTTTCCGTCCCCGCCGGGGAGCGCGGCGCATCCTCACCATCCACGACCTCAATTTCCTTTACGAAAAGCATGGGGCCAAGCAACGCCGCTATCTGGACCGCCTGCAAAGGGAGTGCGACAGCGCAACGGAGGTGTGTTTCATTTCGCAGTTTGCCCGCAGCGAGGCCGTAAGCCATCTGGACCTACAGGGCAAGCGTCTGCACACTATCTACAACGGGGTGGAGGACATGACCGTAGGGCCATTGCAGAGGCCTCAGGGGGTGGACGAGACGAAGCCCTTCCTGCTGTGTATGGGAATGGTGAAGGCCAAAAAGAATGTGCACACGCTGCTGCCCATGATGGACCTCCTGCCTGAATACAACCTTGTGGTTGCGGGGCCGGACGGCGACCCCTATGCACAGAGGTTGCGGCACGAGCTGGGGACGCACCCCAATGTGACGATGACGGGCACGGTGAGCGACGAGGAACGGCGCTGGCTGTATGCGCACTGCGTGGGGCTGGTGATGCCGTCGGTGGCGGAAGGGTTTGGGCTGCCGGTGATCGAAGCCATGCAGTGGGGCAAAGCGGTGTTTGCGTCGCGGTGCACCAGTCTGCCTGAGATAGGGGCCGAGTGTGCCGCTTATTTCCCCGATTTCAGTCCTGAAGCCATGGCCGCCACGGTGAGACAGGGGCTGGCAAGCCGAACGGCGGACGACACGCAAGCCGCCATACGGCACGCAGCCCAGTTTGACTATGAGAGCCACATGCGGCAATACTGGCAGTTGTATCGCCACTGCGGGGCAGAGCATGCGGAACCTAAAAACAGCTCACGGTTGAAAAAAAATCAAAACAAAACTAAGCAAGTAACAAAAAAATAGTATCTTTGTAGGTCGAACTAAAAAGGTAACAAACATTATAAACATCACAATATGAAAAAAATACTCATCATTGCAGCACTCGTGGCCATGAGTCATAGCATGCTCTACGCCCAAAAAGAGCTCTCAATCAAAGAAGCTGATGTACCCGTGAGGTACGTAAAAGATTTCCAGAATCAAAACAAAGAAGCCAAGAATGTGTCGTGGACGGTCACTTCGGACAGCGTCTACTACATGGCCACTTTTACTAACACCGACGGAGATTTGCAGGCTCAACGGTTTTCGAACCACGGCACAGAGACCCGCTACTTTATCGACCCCCAATATTATCCCCATGCCATTAAGGACACCGTTGCCTCACGCTACCCGTCGCATAAAATCACCTGTGTATATATTCGCAACCTGAAAGGCAAGATGACCTACCAGGCCCGCATAGCACGCCGCGCCGGTTTCCTGTTCTGGCGGCACGACACAGAGGTGAAGACCGTGTCGTTCGAGACCGACGGCAAGATGATTGAGGTTGTCGACGAGAAGTAAGAATCACGCTCCACATAACAAAGAGGTGGCATAGCCTGACGGTTATGCCACTTTTTTGTCATGTCGAGAATGGGATGGCAGAGGGCGGGATAGAGAGTCCATTCCCTCTCCAACATTTCAAATACAGGCCTGAAAATAAGCATCACCGATTGTCCCAAGCACGGTAATTCAGGCAGAGAGATTTGTGTCGGTGAGTCCGATGCCCTCCTCATAGACCGTCGAAGGTGGAGTTTATGGCTATGGAGGTGTTTGACGACTGTGGGGTGAAGGGGATGGAATCTCGGGCAGATGGAAGACTATGGCGATTGGACCTGTCCTCCCTCCCCGCCGGGACTTACCTGCTACGCATTCACACCACCGATGGCACAGCGACAAGGCAGATTGTGAAATCCTGATGCTGCCATCCGGTATGACCGACAGTTTTGGCACGAAAGGATGGAAAACGAAACAGTGAGCCGCGCGCAGTTGCGACTCACTGTTTGATTTATTATTCCGGAGCATTTTGCCGTCGAAATGTTCGGGACAGCAAAAGGAAAGAATAGAGCCTACTCTACATTGAGGAGGTAGTATGACTTTTTGCCTTTCTGCACAAGGATGCTGCCACAGGAGAGGACATCGGCCGCAGTGAGGCGGCAGTCTTCGCCCACCTTGGCTTTGTTGACGGAGATGGAGTTTTGCTTCAACTCGCGGCGGATCTCGCCTTTGGAGGCGAACATGCCGGTTTCGGCAGCGAGGTCGATGAGGCTGACCCCTTGGTCGATGGTGGAGCGGGAAACAGTGAACTGGGGGACACCCTCGAAGACGGAGAGCATGGTGGCACGGTCGAGGCTGTTGAGCTGCTCGGTTGTACCCTTTCCGAAGAGGAGTTCGGAGGCGGACACGGCGATGTCGTAGTCGCGCTGTGAGTGGACACGGCAGGTGATGTCCTTGGCCAAGGCACGCTGCAAAACGCGGCGTTCGGGGGCTTCGGCATGCTGGCGTTCGCACTCCTCGATTTCTTCACGGCTGAGGAGGGTGAAGATGCGGATGTAGCGGGCTGCATCGACATCGGAGCAGTTGAGCCAGAATTGGTAGAATTTGTAGGGGCTGGTCTTGGCGGGGTCGAGCCATACATTTCCGCCCTCGGTTTTGCCGAACTTGGTGCCGTCGGCCTTGGTGATGAGGGGACAAGTGAGGGCATAGGCCTCGCCGCCGTCCATGCGGCGGATGAGCTCGGTGCCGGTGGTGATGTTGCCCCACTGGTCGGAGCCGCCCATCTGGAGCCGGCAGCCCTTGGTGCGGTACAGGGTAAGGTAGTCGTAAGCCTGCAGCAGCTGGTAGCTAAACTCGGTGAAGGAGAGACCCGTTTCAAGACGTTTCTTGACTGAGTCTTTGGTCATCATGTAGTTTACGGTGATGTGCTTGCCGACGTCGCGGATGAAGTCGAGGAAGAGATAGTCTTTCATCCAGTCGTAGTTGTTGCAGATTTCGGCGCCATTGGCGGGGTTGTCGAAATCAAGAAACTTTGACAACTGTTGACGTATGCAGCTGACATTATGCTGGACCTCTTCGACAGTGAGGAGTTTGCGCTCGGCAGCTTTGAAAGAGGGGTCGCCAATCATGCCCGTGGCACCACCCACAAGGGCGATGGGCTTATGGCCTGCCATTTGGAGGTGCTTGAGGAGCATAATGCTGACCAGGTGGCCAATGTGGAGTGAGTCGGCTGTTGGGTCGATACCGACGTATGCCGTGGTCATCTCTTTATTGAGTTGTTCTTCTGTGCCGGGCATGATGTCGTGGATCATGCCTCTCCACTGGAGTTCTTGTACAAGGTTTGTTTGCATCGGATTGAAAATAGAAGATGATAAATTAAAAAAAGAGGTACTGAGAGTTGCCAGTACCTCTTTTCCTATCTAATTGCCTTTATCTTACAATTAATTTCGAAGTGGCTTTCTGGCTGCCGACAATCACGTTGACCAGATACATGCCGTGAGGCAGAGACTGGCAGTTGACCGTGCGGGTGTGGACTCCTTCGGTAAGGTTGCCGAGGTTTTCGGTATAGACAACTTTACCAGTGATGTCGTAGATGCAGACAGTGGCTTTACCGGCCTGGCCGAGGGTGATTTCCATGGTGGCGTTGTCGACAGCAGGATTGGGGTAGAAGCGGACGCTATTGGTGCTGTTGGACACCACAGTGGGGATGTCGAGATAGATTTCGGGGGTCACGATCTCGTTGGAGTGGTCGACAACATAGGTGCTGTCCATGAAGATACCACGGCCATAGGTGCCGAAATACATGGCTTTGCTCCACTTGGTGCGGGGATAGACATAGAGCACTTCGCTAACACCGTCGTGGCCGATGTGCTGAATCATGGGGTAGTCGTAAGTGACCTGACTCATAGAGGTGACAGGGACACCGCTGAAAGAGCCGTATTCGGTCCAGCTGGGGGCAGTGAGGCTGGCAGATTTGAAGACGCCGTCCTCGGTGCCAACATAGACTTCGCCTTTGGTGAACTCAATCATGGCGCTGTAGGCAGGAATGCTGGTGGGAAGGGCCATGCTGTGAATCTGATAGTTGCTTTTGGAGGCGTTGTCGATGCGAACCACATTGGGGTTTTCGTTGTTGTAGCCATCGAAGGTGAGGATAATGCAGTCTTTGCCTTCACGGGGATCGACGGTGATGGAAGAAATACGGCGACCAAAATAAGGGTTATTGTCGCTGACAAGAATGGTGTCGGTGATGGTGATACGGGTGCTGATACCATAGTTGAGGAGAGCATCGCGGATGACGGGAACCGGCTGGTTGTAGTCGACAGAGTTCAGACCGTGGACACGGACCAAGAAGGACTGTTTGAGGGTGTCGTTCTCGACAACAACGAAGGCGCAGTCGCCATCGTTGGACATGGCAGTGTAGCGGACATACATGTGGGGATTGGCAGAACCGTTGATGCCATAGATGTGGCTCCAGAAACGGGTGTCATTGGACTGGTCATAGACCTTGCGGAAATCGTTGGGGAACCAGCAGTAGGAGACGTTGGAGTTGAGCGGGAGGTCGTTCTCGACGGTGACAGCGAGGAGACGGCTGGCATAAGGCACATGGGTTTTCTGGACAAGCTCATCGCGGACGATGAAGCTGTGGTCGAAGACGTGGTAGAAGGGGAAATAAGCATGGGCAGGGGAGACAATCATCATGGAGTCGCCGGCCTGGATGCGGAAGTTGTGAGAAAGATTGTGGCGGGTGCCATTACGGGAAATGTAGCTGAGGGTATCGATGACGAAGGTCATGCTGTCGTTGGCCAAAGTGTTGTGGTCGGTTTCCCACAGGTAGAGCTGACCGATAGCGGGACCACCGCCGATAAGGTTGGACATGAAGGCTTGGTCGGCAGTCCAGACCTGGGTATTGGTCCAGTCGGAATAGTCGGCATAGGCACGGCCGATGGAGCCATTCTCAGCAGAGACAAAGATGTTGCGACGGGATTGAGGCAGGTACTGCATGAAACGGGAGGCAGCGACCTTACCGCCATTGCCCTTCCAGAGGACATTGGCCATGTGGTTGGTGTTAGTGCGGCTGCCATCGTACCAAGTGGAATCGTTGACACCGCCGTTGTGCTCGACACGAGCCTCAATGAAGGGACATGCATTGGAATTGGCACCGGAGATGATGGAACCATCAGGGGAAACTGCAATGCCGTTGATTTGGACATTGTTCATGCCACGGCTGTCGTTGGAGAAGAATCCATTGCCGTGGTCAATGAAGACGCCTCCATCGGTGGCGACAATGTATTGTTCGACGATGGAAGAAGTCTCGCTGTTCCAATAGACGAGGGGGGTAACCTGATGGATGCCCGAATGGACAAACTGGCTATTGGAGAAGACTTGGGACATATAGTCACCACCGTTGAGCTGAACCTCGTTGGCGCTGAGAACGGTCCACTGGAAAGGAGAATTCTCGACGTAGCCTTTACCTTTCCAGATGTTGGCACCTGCGATATAAACGACAGAGGGGTCGACCGGGCTGACCGTAACGGCGCCACAGGTGCTGGCTGAGAAACTGCTGGAGAAAGGAGACACTGTGGAGGAAGAGAGCAGGAGCCAACTGTTGGTATTACGGGTGAGGTAAAGACCTTTCATAAGACCGTTGGTATTGCTTGCCATGGCATAAAGATAGCTCTCATCGGAGGGGGCAAGAGCGAGGTCGATATAACCTGTTCCTTGGCCAAAGCCCTCGCAGCTACCGGTGATATTGATAGGTTCGGAAGAATTGATCACATCGCCGATTTTATAGAGACCACCTTTGCAGGAGAAGAAGGCACGGTTGAACTGCTTTGAAACAACCACCGAGCGCACATCACCTTCAAAGACGCGCTGGGGGGTACGGTTCCAATCGCTCTCTTGGCTAATCGTCCAGCGGAAAAGGCCTTTGGGCGTAGCGACATAGAGATAGGTGACGCCCTGCGACTTCATCATAGCCAAGTCGTTGACAGAAGCAAAGTCGGCCTCCAGGTTGAAACCGGGGTTGGTCTGGCTCAAGCTGGTGAAACTTTTGGCATTGGTATTGAAAAGGAACAAACCGCGGCCCAAAGCAGCCATTTTAGTGAGGTTGGAGCCCTTGGGGTAGTAGCTCTCACCCGTGGCGATAAGGATGGTGCTGTCGTTGACCATGAGCATGTCGCTGATGGGCAAAGTCATTTCCTTGCCATTAATATAACAAGGTATATAATTCCATATCTCCTGATCAGCATTGCTACGAGTGTACAAACCACCAGAGGCAGCACCAGCATAGAGAGTTTTCTGAGAGTCGTCGGTGGGACTGGCGTTAGTAACAATGACAGAGGTTACACGACCGCCGATATTATCGGGACCGATTTCGACCAATTTGTCACTTTGGAAATTTGCTTTTTGGGCGTTCGCAGCACCTGAAAGGCAGACGCAAAACCCCACAATCAAGCCGAGAAGTACTTTTCTACTTTTCATAAGATATTAATATTTAATTAGATATTTAATTTGCGCATAAGTATTTTAATTAGCAAAGATACATTTTTTTTCTATTCTAATAAGCTTTCGGTGCTAAAAAAACAAAAAAAAGGTTTTTGCAGCAATAAAAAAAAGTGGGGGGCGTTATCAAACCGAGTTCTTTCGAAGCAGGAAAAACCTGTTGACGACACCCTGCACGTGGCCTTGGAGCGGAAACAGCATCCTGCATCGAAAGATACTTGTTAGAAGTTTAAAACCCAATGTGAATCAATAAATAATGTTATATGGAAGATTTTGTCAATATCCAAGAATTAAATGAGCGCATAGCCCGTGAGAGTGCTTTCGTTGACGCACTGACCATCGAACTGCGCAAGAACATCATCGGACAGAAACACATGCTTGAAGGCTTGATGATCGGACTGCTGAGCAACGGCCACATCCTGCTTGAAGGCGTACCCGGACTTGCAAAAACCCTGACGATCACCTCTCTGGCCAACGCCATCGATGCCAAATTCAGCCGCATACAGTTCACTCCCGACTTACTGCCTGCCGACCTCTTAGGCACCATGATTTACAGCCAAAAGACCGAGACTTTCAATGTGAAGAAGGGTCCGATTTTCTCCAATTTCATTCTTGCCGATGAAATCAACCGTGCTCCGGCCAAGGTACAGAGTGCCCTGCTCGAAGCCATGCAGGAGCGGCAAGTGACCATCGGCGAGAACACCTACAAACTGGAGGAGCCTTTCCTGGTGATGGCCACGCAAAATCCCATTGAACAAGAGGGAACCTACCCCCTGCCCGAAGCCCAGGTGGACCGTTTCATGCTGAAAGTTGTCATCTCCTATCCCCAGAAGGACGAGGAGCGGCAAATCCTGCACCAGCAACTCAGCGGCAACAACAGCGGCCAGCGCCCCATCCTGACCCCCGCCGACATACTGAAAGCGCGCTCCCTGGTGCGCGAGGTATACATGGACGAAAAGATTGAGAACTACATCACCGACATCATTTTCGCCACCCGCTACCCCGAGCAATACGGCCTGGGCAACCTGAAAGACCTCATCAGCTATGGCGCCTCACCCCGTGGCAGCATCAACCTGGCCCTGGCCTCGAAAGCCTACGCCTTCATGCGTCGGCGCGGATACGTAATCCCTGAAGACGTGCGTGCCATGGCCATGGACGTTCTCCGCCATCGCGTGGGGCTGACCTATGAAGCTGAAGCCGAAAACGTGACAAGCGAGGAAGTGGTCAACGAAATCCTCAACCGTGTGGATGTTCCCTAACCGAGACAACCGTTGACCGGTTTCCCCAACCATTTGTCGAGAAAACAATCACACTCAGCGGCGGGGGCGGCACCCCACCAAGCAACGGCAAACCGCCCGCAATGATATATGGAACAGAATAACGAAATACTAAAAAAAGTACGCAAGATAGAGATAAAGGCCCGAGGGCTGTCGCGTCAGCTCTTCTCCGGCGAATATCACAGTGCTTTCAAAGGCCGGGGCATGGCTTTCAGCGAGGTGCGGGAATACCAATATGGCGATGACATCCGCAGCATCGACTGGAACGTGACAGCCCGACTGCACCATCCTTATGTCAAGATATTCGAGGAAGAACGCGAACTGACGGTGATGCTGCTGGTGGACGTCAGCGGCTCCAACCGTTTCGGCACCCACCACCAGTTCAAAGAAGAGCTGGTGGCCGAAGTGGCCGCCACCCTTGCCTTCAGCGCCATCCAGAACAACGACAAAGTGGGAGTCATCCTTTTCAGCGACCGCATCGAGAAATTCATCCCCCCCAAGAAAGGCAGCAGCCACATCCTGCGCATCATCCGCGAACTGATCACCTTCCGTCCATCCAGCAACGGCACCAACCTCTCGCAGGCCCTCGGCTACTTCTCCAACGTCATCAAAAAACGCTGCACAGCCTTCCTGCTTAGCGACTTCTACGACGACAACTACACGGATGCCCTGAAGATAGCCTCCAGCAAACACGACCTGGTGGCCATCCGTATTGCCGACGAGCGGGAGCTACGTCTGCCCGACCTCGGACTGGCCAAATTCTACGACCCAGAAACCGCCGAGACCATCTGGATTGACACCGCCGACAGCAACATCCGCCGCGACTTCGAGTCGCGCTATGCCGAGCATGTCAACCGGGTGGAAGAGACACTGAGGAAATACGGCATAGACCGCACCATCCTCTACACCGGCGAGGACTATGTGAAAGAACTAAAACGCCTTTTCGAGAAACGGTCGGGAGCCACCGCCCGCCACGGATAATCACCAACGCCAATTCTACCGACGTCGACTTCTATATTCACACCATTTTATCGAAGCCGGACAAAAGAAGAAGAAATAATAAAGAGGAAAAAAAGAAGTAATGAAGAAACTATTCATCCTGTTAGGGCTCTGCCTCTGCGCCACGACCGGAAACCTCACGGCGCAGGACTCCCTGTCCTTTGCCTATCAGAAATATGATTTCCGATTAGACAGCACCACCATCATGATTGGCGACCAGACCGTGCTGTCCGTCAACAAGACGCCCATCTACCCCTCGCTCGACGACCTCTCCAACAACGACATCGTAGCCGTCAGGCAATGGATGGATACCGCCAGCGGCACCCTCTACACGGCCCTGACCAGTTTCGAAGCTGGCGAACACTGGCTCCACATCGGCCTTGACTCCATCATGCTGACCGTGAACGACGTGGCCAATGTCGACACAACAAGTGTCGAGATACGCGACATAGCCGACATCATGAAACAGCCCTACACCTTTGGCGAGATAGCACGTGTGGTGCTCTTCGTCTTCCTGTTCTGGGCAGTGGTGGCGGCAGCCGTGCTCATCTACATCCGCATCAAACGTCACAAACCCCTCATCTCCATTCCCCAGACACCACCCCTCCCGCCCGACACCCGCGCTCTGCAACGGCTCGAGAAACTGCGGCAGCAGCAACTGTGGCAACAGGGCATGGTCAAAGAGTACTACACTGAGCTTACCGACACCGTGCGCGTATATCTGGAAGAGTCCTATGGCATACAGTCTACAGAGATGACCACCTATCAGACGCTCGAAGCCTTCCGTGGCTGTAGAGGCTGCAACGAGGAGAACGCCTCCACCCTCGGCCAGATTCTTCAGGCAGCTGATATGGTCAAATTCGCCAAATCGTCACCCCAGCCCTACCAGCACGACCTTGCGCTGAACCAGAGCATCACCTTTGTCAAAAACACTGCCGCCCTCAATCCCGGTCCCGAATCCACACCCGACGACGAGACCGCAACCCCGGCATCAAACACCACCCAGTCATGAACCACATCACTTTTGCTCATCCATATCTGCTCCTGCTGCTGCTCGTCATCCCGCTCATGGTGGTATGGTACATCATGCGCTACAGGAAACAGAAACCAGCACTCCAGTTCTCAAACATCAGCCTTTTCAAAGGTGTGCACAAGACCTTCCGCCAGCGGGCCTATCCCCTGCTCTTCGCACTGCGGATGGTGACCATCGGAGCCCTCATCATCGCCCTTGCGCGGCCGCAGAGCATGCTGAGCCGGCAAGAGATGAAAGTTGAAGGCATCGACATCGTCCTGGCCATGGACGTAAGTGGCAGCATGCTGGCCGAGGACTTCAAGCCCAACCGTCTCGAAGCAGCCAAAAACGTGGCCTCCGACTTCATCGAAGGCCGCAAAACCGACCGCATGGGTCTGGTGGTCTTCTCGGGCGAAGCCTTCACACAAGTGCCCCTCACCATCGACCACAATGTGCTCCTCAATCAGCTCTCTTCCCTCAAAAGCGGCATGATAAAAGACGGCACCGCCCTCGGCGACGGCCTTGCCACCGCCATCAACCGCATCAAGGACAGCGAAGCCAAGAGCAAAGTCATCATCCTCCTCACCGATGGTATCAACAACCAGGGAGCCGTCGACCCCCAAAGCGCCGCCGAAATCGCCGCCCTCTACAACATCAGGCTCTATACGATTGGCGTGGGCACCCAGGGGCTTGCGCCCTATCCTTTCCGCGACCCCTTCGGTCGGGTGCGCTACCAGAATGTTCCCGTCGAACTCGACGAGAACCTCCTCACCCAGATGGCCCAGTCCACTGTCGACGGACAGTATTTCCGAGCCACCAACAAAAAATCCCTCCAGCAAATATTCAAGCAGATTGACGAGATGGAGAAAAGCAAAATCGACGTCACCCAATATGCCCAAACCAAAGACGAGTACCTGGGGTGGCTCATCCTCGCCGCTCTCGCCTTGCTTGCCGAGATATTGCTGGGTCTCTTCTACTTCCGCAGCACTCCTTAATCCACCACAAATCAAATCCAAGCATCCATGATACATTTTGAACATCCCATAATACTATGGTTCCTGCTCCTCATTCCTCTATTTGTAGGAATCTGGATCTGGCTCATCCATCGCAACAAAAAGCGTCTTGCCCAGTTTGCCGACAGCAGCATGTTTGGTCGGCTCATCCCTGATGCCTCGCCCTGGAGGCCATCCCTCAAATACGGTCTTATCATGCTCGGAGCCGCCTTTCTCATCCTGGCCTTGGCCAACCCCCAAGAGGGCAGCAAGATGGTCAAAGGCGAACGCATCGGTAGCGACATCGCTATTTGCCTCGACATCTCCAACAGCATGATGGCCGAAGACATACAGCCCAACCGCCTTGAGCGGAGCAAACGCACCATCAACAACCTGCTCAACTCCCTCGGCAGCGACCGCATCTCGCTGGTGGTTTTTGCCGGAAGCAGCTATGTCCAAATGCCCCTCACCAACGACTACAGCGCCGTCAAGCTTTTCCTCGACCAGATCGACTGCAACCTCATCAGCGCCCAAGGCACCGCCATCGGCGACGCCATCGAGAAAGGCATGGAAACCTTCGGCTATGGCGACCCCGACCGCGAATGGGTCAAGAACCAGGGACGCGCCATCATCGTCATCTCCGACGGCGAAAACTTCGAGGACGACGCCCAAGCCGCTGCCCGCAAAGCCGCCAGCGAAGGCATCGTGGTCTGCACCATGGGCATGGGCCTGACCGAAGGCACACCGATTCCCGAATACCGTGGGGGCCGCCGCGTAGGCTACAAACGCGATAACAACGGCGCCACAGTCACCACCCACCTCGACGAAGCTACGCTCACATCCATAGCGCAAGCCGGCAATGGCATCTACGTCCGCGCCACCAATATCAACTCCGGTGTGCAAGAAATAGTACGCCTCATCGAAGGCCTCGAGAAAGACCACTACGGCGAGGCCGTCTTCTCCGAATACGAAAGCCGCTACCAGTACCCCCTGGCCGCCGCCCTCATCTGCCTTCTGGCCGAACTCTTCATCTTCGAACGCCGCAACAAGAAATTCAACCTCGACAAACTCCTGAACGACCGCAAAAACAAATAGCCCAGCCTCCATCATGAAATCCACAGCACATATCCTATTGCTCCTTGCCGCACTCTGCATCACCCCTGCCCTTTCGGCACAAAGCAGCAGTGTCCGCAAAGAAACCCGCAAAGGCAACCGCGAGTACAAGCAACAGCACTTCGACCGCGCCGAAGTCAACTACCGTCGTGCCCTCCACCAAGACAGCACCGCCTACCGCACACAATACAATCTTGGCAACACTCTCTACCGCCAAAAGAAATATGACGAAGCCATCCAGCACTTCGACCATGCTCTCGCCCAGCCGGGTCTCTCCGACTCCGAACGCAGCCGCATTCTCCACAACCGGGGCAACAGCTACCTTAAAGCAGGTCTTGCCAAGGAGAACCGCGCCGAAGGCATGCAACAATTCCAGCAAGCCGTCAACGACTATCAGGAAGCCCTCAAGCTCACCCCCAAAAACGACGACACCCGCTACAACCTCTCCTATGCCAAGAAAATGCTGCAGCAAGCTCAACAACAGCAACAGCAGCAGCAACAGGGCGGCGGTCAGAACCAAGACAACAAAGACAACAAGGACAACAAAGACAAACAGGGCGACAAAGGCCAGGACAAACAACAAAACCAGCAGAACCAGAACAATCAACAAAACCAGCAACAGCAGCAGCAACAACAGCAAAACCAACAGCAACGCCAGCAACAGAAACAGCAGCAGCGGCAGCAACAGCAGAAAAAGCAAGACGCCGAGCGACTGCTCGAAGCCGTGAAAAACAACGAGAAAAACACCATGAAGGAGAATGCCAAAAAAGTAGAAGTGGCAGCTCCCCGCAACATTGAAAAAGACTGGTAACAAAAGGACAGCAACATTCAGCAATCATGAAAAGAACCATTATAACATTCATTCTCTGCCTCCTCGCGCTTGCCGCCACCGCCCAGGAACTCACCGTGCGCGCCCCAGGGCGTGTGGAGCAAGGACGGCGCTTCGAAGTACGCTATGAGGTGAACAGCCGTGCCGACGATTTCCGTGGCCCCTCATTCAAAGGCCTATCCGTACTCTCTGGCCCCAACGTATCGCATCAACAAAGCATGTCCATCATCAACGGACAGATGTCCCGTTCCGTCACCACCGGCTTCACCTACATCATCCAAGCCGATGTCGAAGGCACCTTCAATGTGAGCGGGGCCAGCTGCAATGTCGATGGCAAACGCGTATCCTGCCAAGGCTTCACCATCACCGTCGAGAAAGCCGGCACCCAAGCCCCCCAGCAGCAATCCTATGGCGGTGGCCAGTCGCGTCGCCAGTCGGCCACGCAATCTGCCCAGCCCGCCCAGTCGGGCAACATCGACAGCAAAGCCCTCTTTGCGCGTGCCAGCATCAGCAAGAACAACCCCTATCAAGGCGAGCAAGTCATCCTCACCTATAAAATCTACACCCAAGTATCGCTCAGTCAATACCAGATTGACAAACTACCCGGCAACAAAGGTTTCTGGAGTGAAGACCTCACCCGCGACGGCAGTGTCCACCAATATGAAGAGACCGTCGACGGCCGTCGCTACATGGTGGCCGAAATCAGACGAGGAGCCCTCTTCGCGCAAGAAAGCGGCAAACTCACCATCGAACCCCTCGACCTCGACGTGCTGGCCCTCGTCCAGCGCCAACGCCAACGCACGGGCTCCATCTGGGACCTCTTCGACGACCCCTTCTTCAATCCCACACAAGCCGTCGAGAAACACCTGCGCACCAACAGCATCAACCTCCGCGTCAAACCACTGCCCCAAGCCCCCGACCATTTCAATGGTGCCGTGGGCAGTTTCGACGTCAAAGCCGAAACCGACACTCGCCAAGTGCGCGCCAACGAGGCCATCACCTACCGCCTCACCATCAGCGGCGCAGGCAACCTCATGCTTATCGACGCACCCCAAATCGACTTCCCCAAAGTGTTCGAAGTCTACGACCCACAAATCAACGACAACATCAATCGCAACAACAACGGTATAAGCGGCTCGCGCACCTTCGAGTGGATTCTCATACCCCGCAACCAAGGCGACTATGAAATTCCCGAAGTCTCCTTCGTCTTCTTCGACCCCAACACCGGGCGCTATGTCACCAAACGTCTTCCCGCCATCCCCCTCCACATCGACAAGGGCGACCCCAACTCCATGAAGAACGTCACCAGCAATAAGAGCGACGTCAAACTCCTCAACAGCGACATCAACTACATCCAAACCCGCTACAGCCACCTCCTCCCCCTCGGGCAGCGCGACTCCTTCGGCTGGCTCTTCTGGATTCTGCTGGCTTTCATCGTGGGTCTCACCATCGGCGGCATCATCTACGGCCGTGCCCACCAAGCCCAGCAGCAAGACATCGCCGGCATGCGCCTGCGCCGTGCCACCAAGATGGCGCGCAAACGCCTCAAAACAGCTGCCGCCTTCCTCCACACCGGCGACGACAACCGTTTCTACGAAGAAATCTACAAAGCCATCTGGGGATGCCTGGCCGACAAATACAACATCCAGCTTTCCCGTCTCAGCTCCGACACCGTCCGCGACTGTCTGGCCGAGAAACAAGTGGCCCAAGAGCAACAAGACCGCATACTCCAAACCCTGCAAAAGGTAGACTTTGCACGTTTCGCACCCGGCGACGCCGCCTCCCGCAAACAGGAAATCTACGACGAGGCCCTGCAAATGATAGTAATGATTTAACAACCCACCCCCCGATATGAAGAAAATCCTCACCCTCATCATACTCACCGCCGCCCTCAGCGCAGCGGCCCAGAGCCCCCGCCAGCTCATGGAGCAAGGCAACGACGCCTATGCCAACTCCAACTTTGCCGAAGCAGCCCGCCTCTACAATGCCGTACTCAAATCCGGCTACCAATCGGCCGACCTCTACTACAACCTCGGCAACACCTACTACCGTCTTGACGAATACGGCCTCTCCATCCTCAACTACGAACGCGCCCTGCGCCTCAAACCCAATTTCCGCGACGCCCGACAAAACCTCGACCTCGTGAACAGCAAAACCGAAGACGAGATAGCCCCCCTGCCCGAAATCTTCATCGTCCACTGGGCCCACAGCCTCGTGGCATGGCTCAGTCCTGCCGGATGGCGCGCGCTGCTGCTCTGCCTGGCCGCACTGCTGGGCGGACTCATCGTCTTCTTCGTCCTCTCGTCGCAGTATCGCAGCCGCAAGATTGCCCTCATCGGCATCCTGGTCGCCTCCGTACTGCTGCTCCTCACGCTCGCCTGTGCCATCGCCTCCAGCGTGCAATACAACCGTCACGACCAAGCCATCGTCACCAGCCCCATGGCCGTAGTCAAAAGCTCGCCCGAAGACAAAAGCATCGACAAACTCATACTCCACGAAGGCACCAAAGTGCAGATAGAGGAGACCCTCGGCGAGTGGCACAAAATCCAGATAGCTGACGGCAACACAGGCTGGATGCAACAAACTGACATAACAACCATATAAATATTCAGACCATGAAAAAGATTCACCTCATCCTTTTCCTCCTCCTGCTGGCGGGCACCGTCGAAGCCCAGGAGAAAGTAGAATACGTCGACGACGAAGCCTGTGGCTGCGAGCTCGTATTCATCAACGGCATCCAGACTACGCAGGAAGGCGAGCGTTTCGGCTTCAAACGCGAGGACGGAACCATCATCACCCCCAACAAATACCGCTTTGTCGACCACTTCCACGGCAACTATTGCAAGGTATACCTCGACTACGACAGCTGCGGACTCATCAACCGCGACGGCGTCGAAATCATCCCCTGCATCTACTCCAATGTCAACTACCCCACCGACAGCCTCATTCTGGTGCAGAAAGACACCCTCTGCGGCTACTTCGACACCCTCGGCAACCCCCGCATACCCCTCAAATACCGCGCCGCCTCAGCCTTTAACGAAGGCCTGGCCGTGGTAGCCGAATACGTCGACTCCAGTGCCGTGGCCTACGGCTTCATCGACCACTTCGGCAACACCGTCATCCAACCCCAGTACCAATACGCCTTCCCCTTCTACGAAGGCGTCGCCGTGGTCAAAGCTTACGACCGCTACGGCATGATCAACCGCAAAAACGAAGTGGTCTTCCCCATCAAATACGAAATACTCACCTCCATGTTCGACGGCCACCTCTTTGCGGGCGACGACAACGGCCTGGCCCTCTACAACAACAAATTCCAGCAGCTCACCGAACCCGTCTACACCCAACTCGACGGCAAATCCGAAGACCGCATCCTCGTGATGCGCAACGGCAAGTACGGCTATCTCGACCCCGACGGCAAAGAAATCATCCCCTGTCAGTTTGACCGCGCGGGCCTCTTCAAAGACGGCCGCACCTACGTGGCCAAAGGCGACAAGTGGGGCATCATAGACCGTTCCGGTAAAGCCATCCTCCCCATCGAATACGACAACAGCGGCCACCGCGCCGAAGCCTACATCTACCACGACGGACTCGCCCTCATACAGAAGAACGGCCTCTACGGCTACGTCGACATCGAAGGCCGACCCGTCATCTATCCCTCCTTCTCCAACGCCTACCAATTCTCCGAAGGCCTGGCTCCCGTCTATGTGGGCCTCTGGGGCTATATAGACACCAAGGGCGACTTCTACATCCCGCCCGTGTTCGACATCGCCTCGCCCTTCTCCTGGGGCCGCGCCGAAGTGATTTACAAAGGCCAAATCCACAAAATGAACACCGAAGGCCGATGCGTCAAAAACTGCAAAAATGCACCCAAATCCTGGCGCTAAGCCTCACCGCCCCATCCCCCAAACCAACACCCCCGACAACATGCAACAAGTAACACACGAGGGCATAGTGGTCTCCTCGCAGCAAGGTCTGGTACAGGTGCAAATGCAGGTGGTCAGCGCCTGCCACACCTGCGAAGCCCACGCCCGCTGCACTTTCGCCGAAAAGAAAGACAAGACCGTCGACATCAACACCCCCCAATGGCAAAGCTACGCCCCAGGCGACCGCGTGACAGTCATCATCAACTCCGGCCATGGGCTGCTGGCAGTGCTCATCGCCTACATCCTGCCCGCCATCCTGATACTGGCCACCTTCGCGACCCTCTACGCCCTTCGTCTGCCGGAGCTCTGGGTGGCCATCGCCTCGCTGGCCGTGATCGGCATCTACACCGCCGCGCTCTACCTTTTCCGCAACCGCCTGCAACGCAAATTCACCTTCCGCCTCGAAAAGGCCCAATAGCCTCTGCCCTCGCCCCTTATACTCTATAATAACACGAGTTCAATTACATTTAGTCTCTGAATAATAGAATAAATAGAAAATAAATAGAAATAAAATAGAGAATAAATACGCGAGAAGCACCCTGTTCATGAGAGGCCCGCGCCGGCTGTGATTTGCTGATTTTGGTTGTCACTTTTGTGTCCTGCGACTGGATTGGGTTGACGGGTTAATAATTATCGACTGTTTTTTGTTGTCGGCCGCGCGCGGTTGCGGCTGAAAACGGTTTGCTCTGATCAAGAGCCAGAGCTTTTGGTTTGCCTCAATTCA
>Ga0247611_10004146_pt1 | contig 20446 bp, 33 predicted proteins | sample 177DNAGHGhighgp2_FD_192422 | JGI IMG/M metagenome (GOLD analysis project Ga0247611, IMG submission 192422) | Sheep rumen microbial communities from Palmerston North, Manawatu-Wanganui, New Zealand - 1770 DNA GHGhigh gp2 | ecosystem: Host-associated > Mammals > Digestive system > Stomach > Rumen...
GGCATAGGAGATATCGTCTCGGACGCTATGAAAGGCGCTGAAACGGCAGCGGGCGGCGCAGCTGATGCTATGTCCGAGTATAATAACGAGGCGCAGAAAACAGAGAAGACCGTCAACCGACTGGCAGGATTTGATACGATAACAAAACTGTCGGGCAGCTCGTCAAGCGGCGCTCTTGTTGACGCTCTTCTCGGCGATAACGGGTTAAATGAAATCTATGCGGCGACAAACGCGGCGACTGATTTAAACGACGTTTTGAGCGGCATTACAGCGCCGAATATAAATGTCGATACATCGGCGGCGCTGTCTGAAATTCAGCAATTCGGCAAGGACGCGGCATTTGTATTTTCGCATTTAGGCGACGATGATGCAATTTATGAACCGCTGACCCGCATGACAAACAAGATTGAGGAAATCTTGAACGCAACGGGACTTGACGGGACTGCATTTGTTGATTTTTGGAAGAATGTCGGCGCTGATATTCAAAAGGACTGGCGGCTTGGCTTAAACGATATTGATACAGCTTTCCGTGACACTTTCGGAGAACTCGGGCGAGCATGGTCAGATTATTGGCAGGGTGTAGGCGACGATTTTTCCGATTACGTTAATATGTGGCAGGCGGCAAATAAAGGCGACCTACAAACAGCGGGCGCGTACCTGTTCAAAATGCAAACATCAAATCCCTTGCTTGACGCTGACACAAAAGACGCATTTGAACGGACAGGAAACAACATACTTTCAGGCGATTACGCAAACGCGAATATAGCTGCTGATCAAGTGCTAAAAAGCTATCAAGAAAATTTAGAGGGCATTCAGAACGTATTTGATGAAGCACGAAAGAAAAATCCTTTAAATCCCGAGTTTTGGGGTATAAGTTTAGCGCCGACCTCTGCAAATTCGATATCTACATCATGGGACGATACCGCATATACACAATTGCCGCAGGCTAACCGTGATTACAGGTCGATACAGACATCACCGAGGTTTATTCCCACGAATGTCCCCGAAAGCGCGGTAAATGTGACGGTTTATGTTGACGGGCAGGAACGACAGGCACAAGTCGAAAACGACAAATACGGAGGGTAGCCATGAACGAAGAAGAAAATGTTGCACACATTCTGCAAATAGACGGCACATGGCTCCCGGGCGTTCGTGATTATGATTTCACACTTGAAGACCTCGACAGCGAAGACAGCAACCGCTCCGAGGGAGGTTACGCACATCGTGATATTTTGCGCCCTAACGTTTATCATGCGTCTGTTACGCATATAGTGCCGTATGATGATATGCTGATAATATGCGACGCGATAAAAGCTGAAAAAACAATAGAAATATCTGTACTTGCGCCCGGCAAGACAGCAGAAAGCCCGTATGCGGACATAACCGCGTATGTATCAAAGATTGATGTACATCTTGAATGGTTAGACGATATCGACGCGGAAAGCGGTTATAAAGCGTATTTTGTCATTTCATATCAGTTGGTCGAGGTGTAGCATGATAAGCGGAAATATAATCTTGACGGACAGCACAGACATCACAATATCCGATGAAAATGTTGTTGCAAAATCAATCAGCATTGAAATGTCAACGTGTCGTCCTAACCGTTTTGATTTCGGGACATTTAATGCAGCTGTCTTGAAAATCGGTGTAATTATCACAGACGCGGCAAACATGGACTTTTCGGGCGCGGTTGTAAACATATCGGATATCACATATGACGGCGAAGATGAGGTCGAAACGTTGTTAGGACAATACATTGTGGACGGCTCGCAAACGCGGAGAGAGCGAGAAACGGTGTATCTGACAGCGTATGACCATGCACAGGACTTTGACAGGTCTATTCCCGATAATGTACGCAACACGTCATACACGGCTCTTACGGCGATTCAGGCGGCGTGTACCGCGTGTGACATAACGCTTGATGACACTTTACCGGCAGGAGCGCCAAACACGTCAATAACATTTACCTTGAAATCAGCAGCGGTACAGACGTGGCGAGATATTGTAATGTGGGCTTGTCAGCTTATCGGCTGTAATGCGGTTTTATCACGTGAGGGAATTTTGACTATCCGCCAAGCGTGGTACGAATATAATGCAACTCCCGATATAATATGCACTGCCGCAGACAGGGTAGATATAAAATTTTCGGATACCCGCGTGTATGTTAAGTATTTGACGGCGTACAGCGGAACAAAGCCAAAAACATACACATCTGCGGCGACTCAGCCGTCACAGTCAAAGCCGGGCATGATGACGCTTGAAAAAAATCCGCTGTTGTCGGATAAGACAGAGGCGGAGTGTGATGTCATCAATCAGGCGCTTGCCGATAAAAGCTTTACACAAAGACGTATAGAGGCTAAGTTGTTCAACAACACGGAAATCGCACTCGGAAAAATCGGTATGTATTCGGGTGGGAAAGTTGATGTAAGAAGTTCAATCCGAGGTATGACAACGGGCATTACGTGGAAATATCACGGTTATACACGCGTTGTATGTGCCGCGCCCGAAACGGTTCAAGGAGAGTGAGAGCATGGAAAATACGCGTTCGCAAATCAAAAAAAGACTTGATGAGATTGAAGAAATGGCACGTAACGCGGGCGGCTCGGGCGGTGTGGGTGAGAACCTTGCACCTTATTCCGCGACTTCCGAACGTTTCAACGACTATGACGCGATAACTTTCGGAAGTACGGGTCCCACAGGCGGCAGCGTTTCGACCGTGCCTTATGACCACCTTGAGGGTTATCGGAATTACAGCGTCGGAAGCGGGAGCGTACGGGAAGATTATGTTGTCAGTGACGGAGCCAATCATATCTCGGGGCAGCATAACAAAGCACAAAACGCGCTCGGCTGCACTATGAGCGGCAAGGATAACACGGCAAGCGGTTCAAGCGGCTGTGATGTAAGCGGAAACGGCAATAACGTCTCAGGCGCACAGGGTACCGTTGCAGGCGGCGAGGGGAATACCGTTACAGGTAATCACCACTCCGTAAGCGGAAACGGCAACGAAGTCCGCGGAATCGGAGATACTGTAGGCGGTGACAGCAATGTTGTGACAGATGTGAATTCATCTAACGGCTATAATCGCGTAGGCGGCAGGGATAACATTGTTACGAATTGTTTCACCGCCGATGTTATCGGGCATGGAATGACGGTCAGCAACTCCAACGGAGCAACTGTGCGGGGAGTCGGCGACCCAAACGACCACGCTGCAGGAGGCGTAGTATCTGGGTCTCCCTTTTCTATTGCTGTTATGAACGGCGGCAAAATGATAAACTGTCAGGACTCCGCTATGTTCGGTTCCAGTAACTCTATGACGAGCAGTCCTTATTCTATGGTGCTCGGCGATAACAACAGCTTATCAGGCGGCGGTCATAATTACTGTATAGGGCAGTCAAATGAGATGACCAGTTCCATTTACGGTTTTTGTTTCGGACTGGATAATAAAATAGGTCGCTTACACCCCGGAACTGTTGCTATGTGTTTCGGATCTGGTGCAGAAATAGGCACATCCGATTCACCGCCCTCTCCATACAGGACAGGCGCGGCTTTCGCGTTCGGCAGCGGAAACATCTTCACTATCGACTATAACGGTGATATACACGCAGCGGGCAGCTATGGCACTATGGGCGCGGACTATGCGGAATATTTCGAGTGGGCGGAGAAGTCTGAAGAAAACAAGACGCGGCGCGGGTATCTGGTGCAGTTCTGCGGGGATAAAATTATTCCTGCTCACGGTGATGATTTTATCGGTGTGATATCAGTCAACCCGTCTATCGTGGGTAATGCGTGTGAATTGCACTGGCACGGGAAATATCTGCTTGACGATTTCGGCGAATTGATATTAGATAAAGCGGGAAAGCCGATAATCTTGCCCGAATACGACCCGAAACAGACGTATATACCGCGTTCACAGCGTCCTGACGAGTGGGCGGCTGTCGGCTTGCTCGGGCGTTTAGTTATCGTTGACGACGGGAGCTGTAAGCCGGGCGGGTTTGTATCGGCGCGGTATGGAATAGGTACAAAATGCTACGCAAAGACAAATGCGAAAGTTTTGCGTCGTATCAACGAAAATCACGTTGAAGTCTTGGTTGGCGGGAGGTGATGACGTTGACAACGGAGCAAATTGTAAATCTTGTCGTATCGTTAGTCGTTCAGCTATTGGCTTGCGGTGGTTTTTGGACGTTCGTTATAAAAAAGTACGAAACCAACTCAGCCAAAAACAAACTGCTTTTAGGTCTCGCACATGACCGTATCATGTCGCTCGGAAACAAATATATCGCGCGGGGTGAAATCACCTCGGACGAGTTTGAGAATTTGAATGACTATCTTTACGAGCCGTACATTGCTATGAAAGGTAACGGCTCAGCTCAGAAAATCATGGAAGATGTTAAAAAACTAAAAATTGTAAATTACAACGAAAGGGGTAGCGAACAATGATTACACGATTAGGCTACGATTATGAAACTAAGCTTGGACTGTTTTCTATCGGTGGCGCGGCTGATGTTGAAAATCTGCCGACGATGAACGAGAACGGCAAAGAAGAGGCGGAACTGTTCGAGCCTGTATGCCCGGGCAGCTACGCGCTGCTGAATGACGGCAGCGGCGGAAAGTATATTCTAAGCGACGCTAATGAATGGGTGGAGGAGAATTAACATGGACGTAAAAGACATAATTCTTGCTGCGAGCATTGCAAAAGGCGCGGGCGGCGGCTCTGGTGGTGGGGTAACAAAAGACTACGTCGATAGTCAGGTCGGCGCGGTCTCGGAGCGTGTTGATGATGTTGAAGATGTTATTCCCTCCACTGCAACGGCACAAAATAAACTTGCAACCTCGGCAGATGTTTTAGCGGTTACAACATCTGCAACCTCCACCACCTCACCTCTCTCCGACAGTGCAGACGGAATGGTGCAGGGAGTGACTATTTACGGGCGTTCAGAAGTTGTTGACGGTGAGATAAAATCTGTTGGTGACAACGGATTGACGGTCACAACAGCTAATAGCGACAACACGTTGACTACTTCCGCAGAGTTCACAACCGCTCTTCCGCTCCGAAGTACACTTGACGGAGCGACGCGTGATGAACTTATCATCGGCAACGGAAAAGCCGAGGTTATAACGCGCTGTGAGGTTGTTGATGACAGTATAGTCCCACTCGCAACACCTGTCACCACCCCTCTCACTTCCACAGAGATTTGCGCGTCCCGCAGTCTTCGTACCTACGACAGCACAACAAACATCACGATATCCGATGAGCCGGATTTTGAGTTTGACTATCTCAAAAACTCAGACAATGGGCAGGCTGTTGCAGACATTCAAAAGGAGTTGCAGGAGCAGATTAATGAAGTATCTTCAGATACTACCAAAGTCCTTTCTGAGGCAGAAATATTAGCACAAATCAACGACCGCATTTATCAGGGCGTTGACCTCACTCAAAAATTTGCCGCAGAGATAGTTTTACAATACAATAACGATCCTTGGGCGTGGATAAAGGCGAGAATTCAGGCAGAAAACTTCGCAGGAATTCATGTTGGTGATTACATACCGTTCACCACAACAAACGGCATTACCCTTAACGCACAGATCGCGGGTATCAATACCTATAAGAACTACGGCGATAGTCTTGTAGGCGCACATATCGACTTTATTTGTAAGGAGCTTTGGCCGACACTGCACCTCGTCAATCCCGTAAACTTTAATAACGGTACGGCGGCGCAAAATTACCCGTGGCTCGCGTCCGACCTGTATCTTTATCTCAATTCGCTTGCAGGTACGGCTCCGAGTGTGGCAGAAGTAGGCGGCGGCACGGGAACGGCTGTAGATTATACAGCAGACGGTGTATATTATTACCTGCCGACGCAGTTGAAAGATGTTATCATCGAAAAACGTTTCTTGCTCCCGAAACGCTATTCCGCGTCCGGGCTGCTTTCAGATGATAACAACTGGGGGTGGGTAAACATCGGCAAATTGTGGTTACCTGACGAGTGCGAGGTTTACGGTATGCCCGTGTGGGGCGGCAAGGGTGGTTATTCGCTCGGCGGTTCCGCTTTGCAATATCCGTTGTTTGCTAGGAATATGAACCGTCTGAAATTCAGAAACGGCGGCCGTAACGATTGGTGGTTGCTTTCACCTTATTCGGGTAACTCTACGCTTTGGTGCGGTGTCGGCGACCTCGGCTATTGCAACTACCGCGGCGCGTCCGGTTCCGGTGTTGCGGTGCCCGTCTGCTTCCGTGTGGGTTAATTGGAAGGTATACAGCATGAAAACGCTTGACAGAATACTTATCATCGTAGGCGTGTCAATTGCCGTGTTCACGGTCACGATGATAGTAACATTCTATGTCTGCGGCTCAATTCCCGACACTCTCTGCACCTGCTTTTATTCGGCTTTCGGCGGGGAGTGCGGGGTCATGGGGCTTATACAGATAATCAAGGAAAAGTACGGCAGAAAGAAAAAGGACAGTGAACACAATGGAAATTAAGGACATTATCGCGCTTTCGGTGGGCGGGGTAATTCTTGTCGGGGGCATCATCTATCTGATATGCAATCAGCGGCAGAAGATACAGGAATGGCTGAAATACGCTGTTGTTGAGGCGGAGAAGTTCTTCGGCGGCGGGACGGGGCAGCTCAAACTGCGTCAAGTATATGAATGGTTTTGTACTCAATTTCCGATTATCGCCGCAATTGTGCCGTTCAAAGTTTTTTCTGCATGGGTAGATGTCGCACTGGAGACTATGAAGGAGTGGCTTGAACATAACGGCAGAATTGCAATGTATGTAATATCAAAATAGGGGGTAATTATGGGTGCAATAAAAGCTATAGACGTTTCTATATGGCAAGGAAACATTAATTTCAACAAGGTGAAAACCGCAGAAGTAAAAGCTGTTATAATTCGCTCAGGTTATCTCGGAAAAACTGACGCGTTTTTTGATAAGAATGTACAGGGCGCACAAGCGGCAGGGCTTGACATAGGCACATACACGTATATCATGTCGGAAACGCCCGCCGACGCGATAAAAGAGGCGAATGAAACTGTAAAGCGGCTCGAAAAGTACAAGGGCGCGTTCAACTATCCGATTTTCGGCGATATGGAAGACGAAAAATACTGTACATCACGATTTAACAAGCAGAGCCGCACGGCTATTTTGCTTTCTTTCCTTGAAACAATCGCAAAAGCGGGATATTATGCGGCGGTATATATTAATCCTGCATGGTTGGAAACGTTTGTCGATAAATCCCGCATTGTAGGCATATATGATATATGGCTTGCCGCGTGGACGAACAGCCCGAACAAGCCAACAAAATACAATTACGGTCAAGTTATGTGGCAGTGGGGTACTGAGACCGTCAGCGGCATTATTGGCAATGTTGACAGCGACTTGGTGTACATCGATTATCCGGGGAAGATACGCGCGGCAAAGAAAAATTTTTTGAAAGCGAAATCAACGGATAAATCTGTCACACTTGCTTTTAATGCCGTTATCCGTGATACTCCAAGAGAAAAGGGGCGGCGGCTCGGCTTGCTTTCGGCGGGTACAAAATGCGTTATCGCAGAGGGTACAGATGTATTTGACCCTGTATCAAAATACACATACATTCAGCTTGCGGGAGGTAAATCACAATGGATAGTGAAATCCGCGATAAAGATGTAACCATACCGTTTGTTGCGTTTGAGCGTGCGGAAGCCGCGTATGAGCGGCACATCAAGCGACTGTGGATATTATGTATTTTCCTGCTAGTTTTGCTTGTAGGGTCTAATATAGGGTGGTTGTGTTTTATATCTGCATACGATTTCAGCAGTTATTCGGCTGATGTTGATACAGGCGAAAAAGGAAACGTTAATTACAATTATATCGGTGAGAAAATGGACGGTGATATAATAAATGGCACGGGTGACAGTCAGAAAGATGTCAATGACGAAACGGAGCGGAGCGAGGGGAGCGATGACAAAAACGCGGGTTAAAATCAAGTCCACCAAATCCCACGGCGGCAAGGGCAGGAAAAGGCCGTGATTCATCATCTTGACCCGTTCGCTGATATCCCTAACGATTTGCTGTCAGATACGATTGATAGGTGGATAAAGGGTGCGAGAAACCGACAAATCATGAAAGACAGGCTAATAGACGTGATGACCTATGAACGCATTGCAGAAAAGCATGATTTGTCTGTCCGATACATCAAGACTTTGATATATCGACTTGAAGATAAGGTTTTTGAACACATATAAAAAAGGCGGGGCTTATGCCCCGTCTTTTTTTTTTATTATATTTTTGCGCTTCATTTTGTATATTTGCACAAAAATATATCAGTTGTTTAAGCAATATATACAACACTATATAGTCACGCAAAAAGCCTTGAAGTAGCATTAAAACAGCATATTTACATCATTTTAAATACCGCAGAAATGCGGTATTATTTTTTTTGGTGATAGATAAATGTACGTGTATTTTAATAACAACCCCAAAGAAAAAAACACGGGCGATTGTGTAATCCGAGCTGTATCAAAAGCGCTCGGGGTTTCATGGCTGCAAGCGTATATGGATTTGTATGTCCTTGGTATGCAGCTCGGAGACCTTGCAAACAGCGACGCGGTATGGACGGCGTATTTGAAAAACAAAGGTTTTAAAAAGCGCATTATTCCTGATACTTGCCCTGATTGTTACACTGTAGGGCAATTCGCAGCAGACCATGACGAAGGTGTATATGTTCTCGGAACTGGCTCCCATGCCGTTACAGTCGTTTCGGGGGACGTATATGACGCATGGGACAGCCGCAACGAAACGCCAATTTTCTACATGGAAAGGGAATGGTAAACATGGCATATCCATATTTTACAGGATATCCGGCAGGCGGTTATCCGCAGTACCCGCAACCCGTACAACAGCCGCAGACAATGCAATATCAGCAGAGTGCTCCCGCGCCTATGCCTGTACAGCAGCCGCAGCCCACACCGCAGATACCGCAAATTCAAAACGGCGGTTTAATACCCGTGAAATCGCTTGCAGAGGTGAACGCATGGCAAATCGCGCCGGGAAACTCGCTGACATTCTTCGTCGAGGGCAACGCAAACAATCCCGCATTTATAGCGGTCAAGACAAAAGGTTTTTCACAGCTCGAAAGCCCGACAACGGAGTTGTTTGATTTAGTTAAACGAGAGAACAAGCAGGAGCCGCCTGTAACCGCCCAAAACGACGATATAAGCAACGTTTCCACAAAGAATATAGACTTGTCTAACTATGCGACAATCGCCGACTTTGACGAGCTACGTGCAAAATACGAGGGCATTACGCATAACGTTGACAGGCTCTCGGAGATTGTTGAAAAAATGCAGTTTGACATAGACGCAATGTCTGACAAGAAAAGCGCAAAGAAAATGGTACAAAACGCGAGAAAGGACGCTGATGCAGAGTGAAAGCACATATCCCACAGATGAACGCCCGGGACCCGTTCGGCAGTTTTCAAGGTTTTGCGGGGCAGTTTCAGAACTTCATGCAAAATCCCGCGGCAATGTTCAAAGGAATGAACTTCCCGCAAAACATCAATCCCATGCAAGACCCGAATGGCGCTATCCAATATTTGATGAACAGCGGCATGATGTCACAGGAGCAGTATAACGGTTTACAGCAAATGGCACGACAGATACAGCAAAATCCTATGTTCGCACAGATGTTTGGGAGAAGATAACGTATCAGTGGTCAACTGGCTTTACGCCTTGACATAAATTCAACCGTTTATCCGGTAATGAGGATAAACGCTTACCCGCAAAAATTAGCGGGAGAAAGGAGTGCAAAATGGCACTTGATAGCGAAAACGGCATAGGCGCTACAATGCTTATGCAGCCCGCCGGAAATTTCGGCGGTTACGGTTACGGCGTACCGTATGCAGTCCCCATGTACGGGAACAGCGGCGGTTTCGGCGGTTTTGGCGGAGATTGGAGCAGTTTTATTATCCTGTTCTTGTTCGCCATGATGTTCGGCGGTGGTTTCGGCGGTTATGGCATGGGCGGCTTTGGCGGCTTCGGAGGTTGTGACTTCCCGTGGCTGCTCACTGGTCAGCAGCAGATATCCAACAACACCAACACTGGTTTCCGCGATCAGATGATTAACGACAACATTACATCTGTTCGTGACGGAATTGGCAGTCTGTCAACTCAGATATGCGGCGGATTTGGTGACGTGCAACTCGGAATAGCTGGCATCAATCAGAACCTTTGTCAGACAGGAAACGGCATAGTTACCGCTGTAAACGGCGCTCAGAACGCTCTTACTCAGCAGCTTTACACAAATCAGATTTCCGACCTTGAACGTTCTTTCGCGGCTCAGACGGCAAACACGCAGGGTATGAACGCTATTCAGGGGCAGCTTGCTCAGTGCTGCTGCGACAACAGGGCGGCAACTGCGGACGTAAAGTACACAATTGCAACTGAGGCTTGCAACACCCGTGCGGCGAACACAGCCAACACACAGGCAATTCTTGACAAGTTATGCGCGCTGGAACTGGACGGCTACAAGAGAGAAAACGACAACCTCAGACAGCAGCTTAATATGGCATCTCTTGCGGCATCTCAGGCAGCTCAGACGGCGACAATTCAGCGTGGACTTGAAAACGAGGTTGACGCGGTGTATAACAGGCTGAAAAATTGCCCCGTTCCGTCAACTCCCGTTTTCGGAAATCAGCCGATATTCACGTGCGCTCAGAACGTAGCGGGTAGTAACTGCGGCTGCGGCTGCGGAAACGGCTTTAACGGTTTCGCAAATTGACTGAGGTGATACCATGGCAAAGTATATTACATCGACAGATCAGAATGTCTCATTAAACGGAATTATTCCGTTTAACATTGTATCTATCCCGTGTAATAAAGGATGCGTAATACCGATTACAACAGGGGTTATTACTTTACGGGGTAGCACCTCAAACAGATTCGCGCGTTACGATGTCCGTGTGCAGGGAAATTTTGCGATACCCGAGGGCGGTGCTATTGCCCCTATAGCGGTAGCTATAACCCTTAACGGCGTACCGATTCCGGACAGTATTGCAATAATCACACCCGCTGCTGCTGAAGACGTATGGCACATCAACACGGCGACAATTATAACAGTGCCGTGCGGCTGTTGCGTATCAATATCAGCAGAATATGTGGACGCTACAGAGGGCGACGCAACGGTAACGCCCACGCCGTCTATTTTCGTGCGGCGCGGAGCATCGATCACAGTTGATCGAATAGCATAATGAAAGGAGAAAAGCATGGAACATCTCGATGAACTCTATGAGACTTGCGAATATCTCGAACGTGATCTTGCTGAAATGAACAAGAAAATAGCTGCTTCCGGCGGAAAGCTCAACACCGACACGCTGAAATACCTTGAAATGCTCACACACAGCATTAAGAGCGTAGAAACAACCATTTCAATGGCAGAGGCTAAAATGAACGGTTATTCCGATAGGCGCGACAATCGCAGCTACGACGGCAGAAGTTACGACGGTAATTTCTACGACGGTATGAGCATGGACGGTAACAGTTACGGCGGCAATTCCTACACACGCGGGCGCGTCAGCAACGCCAAACACAGCAACATAGGGCATTACAGCCCGGAGCGTGGTTACTCCCGCGACGACGCAAAAAAAGACATGATGAAACAGTTATCCGATATCATGCAGAACGCACCCGACGAGCGCACACGCTCAGAACTCGCGAATTTTATGAACAGTTTTGACCGTTCATAAAATAAGCATATAAAAAAAGCTCCCGAGAAATATCTCGGGGGCTTTTTACGTTCAAAATTCCACGCTTTCAATACCTTTGAAGTTATACCCTTGTAGTTCGGCTATATGTTGTAACGCGAGTGTCAAGCCGAAATCGTATAGCCCGTCTCTTGCGGCTTCTGCTACGCTGTCACACATCGGCAGATATACGCGCCCTGTCGTTTCGTTGATGTCCTGTCCGTTTTCGTCATGCTGCGCCATGCGGTAGGTTATCTGTACTAATTTCATGGTGTCACGCTCCTTTCACTTTAAATATATATCAAGACAAGCCCCTTCATCTGTTACCGCAGGCGTAATATATTCAACAATGCGGCTGTTTAAATCCGTCGGATTGCTGCCTGTAAAAGCGGTTGTATCGTCGGCGATAATATTTGTTTCGCCGTTTTTATCGGTTTCGTAAATCCTGTATGTGGGGTATGTCATTTCAAGAATTTGTAAAATGTTTGCGACTGTTATCATATTACTTTTCATGTTTTTTCCTTTCTCCGTTTCGCTCCTGCTCATCAGTGCAAGACTTTTACTTGCAGACGGTCACCCTGTTACGGGGCGATTGATATAAAAGTGGTGATATTTATTGTTCGATAATGTCAAAGCATTGTCTGATTTCTTCAAGGTCGTGACAACATTCACCGCCGGGGTAACGATATATTCCCATATAATCGCCGTCGCATAAGGGCTGCATGCCAACAAGATATGCTTTATATCCACCATTCCCGATTATTATACGCGGGTAGCCGTCTTTTCTCATTTTTTCTATCACTGAAATATTCATCTTATCCTCACTTTCTGCCGGGTTTAGCCGCCGCGCTCGGCTCATGCGCTCGGCTGCGGTGATATGTGCCGTGATTTGTCCGTCACGGCTCGGAATAGATCAGTATATACAATATTCCGTTAATAATCTAATTGCTTTAGTTGTTGATATATCATCCCATGTGCAAAGGCTCGCTATACTGTCGTAGTATGCTATAGCTCTTTCCTTGCGCTCTTCATTAATTGCAAGATTAGATTGTACTTTTTTTATCAATCTATCTGCATACTCTTTGACATATATTTTTGATTTCATTTTCAAAACCTCCTTTAAACTTTGATTTTATCCATTCACTGCTGTAAGCGTTCCGCCGTTTACGCTCATACAGTCGCTTATATATTCCGCTGCCGTCCTGCCATTCTGCTCGTCTTCTGATAACTCGGAAAATTCAGCTTTTAATTGATTCGCTGTTATATAAGTTCCGCGCTCGGCTCATTATGTTTTATGCTTTTACAAATCCGCTATATTTTTCAAATGCTTTTTTGCATTTCTTAAAATCACCTGTTGTACTGTTTACGTATAGACCCGACAGTGTATATTCGCAACCTTTTATTTCTTTGCTGTATGCTGTGTAATAGTGGTCAACTTCTTTTCCATTGATTGTTGTATTAAACGGGCTGTAGATCACGAGTGCCTTATCGTTTTCTAAAACTATTGAAGTACCGTTTGTCTTTGCTCTTGCTCTCTCTACTGTTATATCGTATGTGTTGTATTGTGTCATTTTGTTTACCTCCGTTTCGGTGTTTCCTGTCCTTTACTATAATTACATTATAGCATATATGTGTACATATATCAATAGGCAAAATCAACAAAGTTCAATGAATTATTTTGTGTAATTTGTATATGTACACATATAGCGAAATCTGATATACTAATAGAGGGGGTGAATGTATGTCATCAGACGCACAAAGAAAAGCAAACGCCAAATACTTGTCAGGGCATGACGACATTAAGATTAGAGTGCCGAAAGGGCAGCGGGAGCGATACAAAAAGCACGCGGCGACACAAGGTAAGAGCCTTAACGTGCTTGTCATTGAGCTTTTAGAACGTGACATAAAAGAACGCGGCGAGGAATGAACCCTTGCCGCGTCTTTTGTTGTTGGTTAGAGCGGCGGGATTTGGACCCGCGAGATTAGGGGGTCAAAGCCCCTTGCCTTACCGCTTGGCGACGTTCTAATATTCACTTGGTTGTCAATTGGTTGACGAAAAGTTGACAAACAGTTGACAAAACGGTTGACGAACGGTTGACAGTTGATATTCTCTATTATATAATAACAGAGCGGATATGTCAAGGGTGCACTCATGCACATAGGTATTCATGTTTGTATACATGACTGCACCCACGTGCGCGGCTATTTGGGAAGACGCGGGAAGATATCAAGTTCAAAGTCATCTACAGAAACGCCCTCATGTGCGGCTGATTTTTCCTTGTAATATGTCGCATGGTCGAGGATTTCACGGAGCAGCTCATTTTTGGCGGGAATATCTGATGTTTCATGATATGCTTGCATGATACTCATGACGTGCGGGACAAACTCAGATTTAACTTTTTGTCTGCGTTCAAAAGTGGAAATTTCGGTTTTTATTCGGTCTATTTCCACAATCGTGGAAGATATTTCACTCTTCAGATGTTCGGAACGTTGCACAAAAACATCATCGGTGTAAATTCCGCGTTCTAACAGGTCATAACAGTTTGAAAGCTGTTTTTGTAGCGTATCATGCTTGCTTTCGGTGGATTTCAGCGCGGCTGTGAGTGCGTCAAGCTCAATGTTTGCGGGTGGGTCGCTCTCGCCGCAGATTTCCAACTGATACCGTTTGCACCATTCGCCCAGAGCAGACAAAACGCGGTTTTCGACAATATACAGTGGGGAAGAAACGTTGTTACAATTTCGATTGTGGCACACCAAATATATAGGCTTATTCGGGTATTTTGAACTCGTCCCGCGCATTGCCATTCTGCGCCCACACACTTTGCAGATAATCAATCCGGCAAGAGGATTTTTTATAGCTGACTTATAGCCTACGGGCATAATTGGACGGTGCTCGGACAGTTCTTGCACTTTGTCATATATCTCTTGAGATATAATCGCGGGGTGCAGCCCCTCGGATAGAATATAATTGTCACGATACTGCACGGGGCGCGTCGTGACTTTATGACCGTTGACGATTTTTTGAAAATATTTCCTATAACCGTATCGGATTTTTCCCGCGTAAACGGGGTTGTCAAGTATTTTTGAGACAGATTCTTTCCCCCAGTAGTTGTTTTTCTGCGGCGCTATGTTATGCTCGTTCAAGTACCGCGCTATTGCCTGTATTCCTAACCGTTTGCCGTCCACACCGTAAACGTATAAATTAAATATCAATCGGATAACAGCCGCCTCTTCTTCGACTATCGCCAACGTGTGACCTTTTCCGTCAGGGATTTTCACACGTTCATACCCGAACGGTGGGCGGGAGCCGAGATACTTTCCCTCTTTTGCCGACGCATACCGCCCCTGATTCAATCGTCGTTTAATGGTTTTGTACTCTTGCCGGGACATAAAAAGCGAAAATTCAAAATAGTTTTCATCTGCCTCGCTGTTCGGGTCAAACGTTTTAAACGGCGTTATTATCAGCGTATCGGATTGCTTGAACGTCTGCGCAACAACTCCTTGGTCGATAGTGTCACCACGTGCGAGCCTTTCAATTTCCATGACTAAAATGCCCGTATAAATCCCGCTTTCGACATCGTGTAAAAGCTCCTGCATTTGAGGACGGGAGACAATGCTGTCGCCGCTCACCAGTTCTTCATAGATTTTGACAATATTATAGTGCCGCTTTTGTGCGAGGTCGAGGAGCGCGGCGCGGTGTCTTGCGAGCGTTTCGCATTGAGCTTGCTTTCGCTGCTCAATGTCGGGGCGCGATTTACGAAGATAAATTGCATATTTTTCAGATTTTTTCAAAATAATTCTACACCACCCTTGCAATATAAGAGGAATAATGATATAATATAGATATCCCTGATAAAGACATCTATTTTTTCCTCTCATTACCTCAATTTCATTTTTTTCATGTTTTTCTGTTTGACAGCGGAAGAACCTCCTTTCTAAGCGAAAAGTCCCATTAATGGGGCTTTTCGTTTTTCTTCGGGGTAATTCGTATCATGCATCTTGCTTTTTGGTCTGCTCATGCAGTTCGGTCAGCATTTCAAGCCGTCCTGAGATATTTGCCCTTTCTGTTGGTGTGAGCGCTCTGTACATTAATATTATCCTCTGTTCATCGTTTGTGAGATAATCGGCGGGTATATAAGGCTTATCGGTGCGCCCGAGAATATAATCAACGGTACACTTCAAAAAATCGGCAGCGTCGCTTAGCACTTTAGCGGATAAACCATATTTCTTTGTCGCTGACGCATTAATGGTAGTTTTATCAATGCCGCAGTATTCGTTTAAATCCTTAAACATATAGCCTAATTCTATGGTGCGTCTTTTAATACGCTCTACTACAAGTTGTGAATTATACACCAAAAACACCGCCTTTATTTGTGCAATATAACGATTATGTTTTTTTTCATAATTGCCTATTGATTTATTATGATTGATGTGCTATAATATTAACAGTGAATAAAAATTCATAAAATTAACTTGACCGTCCGAGAAATACTTTTTTTCAAAAAGTGCTTTCGGCAGTCTTTATGCGACAGGATATAACATGACACTTACATTCTATCACATAATCGCGCATTTGTCAATATTTATTCACATATAATTTATTATGGGGGTGATAAAGATACATGATTATAGGATATTCCGCGCCGAGGTGGATAAGTTCAAGCGGCTCCACGGCGTGACCAATAGCGACATAGCAAAAGCGACAGGCTATTCGTTGTCGGCTATTCTCAAATTCATGGGCGAGAATACAAGTTACAACAGCGGCAAAATCGCGAAGGCTATATCCGAGGTGTATAACATACCGCTTGAATAGAAAGGAAAGGTGAACGTGAGTAAAACAAGAAACAGGCGACCGATAACAGATTAAGAGGTTGATGATGAAGATTAAAGAGTACACTATTGGTAAAACTCGCGTGACTGTACATGATGATTGTATCGTCAAATCGGCGCAGGAAGTCAACAACATATTAACTCGTTGCGGGAAGATAGTTGCCGAGAGCCAACAGCGGAAAAACGGAACAAGAAAGGAAGATGTAGCGTGAAAAAGACAGACGGTTTTCACTCCCGCGTCTATACCGAGCGTCCTGCTTATGCCGATTTACCCGCGCCCGACAAATTTCAAGCTATTCTCGGTATTATTGGAACGCGTTTAAAACAGCACCCGAACGCGATATGCAGTTACAGCGGCGGGTCGGACAGCGATATTCTTATAGATTTGTTGGAAGATGCAAGGGACGCATTCGGTCTTCCGCCGATAAAGTATTGTTTTTTCAACACAGGTCTTGAAATGGACGCAACAAAGCGCCATGTCAAGGAAATCGCGGAGAAGTACGGTGTCGAGATAACCGAGTACCGACCCGCAAAGGGTAAGAACATAGTTCTTGCAACGAGGAAATACGGACAGCCTTTCATATCAAAAATAATGTCAACAGCTTTGGAAGTGGTTCAAAAAAAAGGCTTGCCACTCAGCATAAAGACTGAGTACGATCAGGCAGAAGATAAGCAAGCTAAGCGGCAGGAACTTCGGGAGAGATACCCGGGAGCGGAGACAGGTATAAACTTCTTATGCTGTTGCAACAACAAAGGCGACCCACGGCCCGATATTCAGCTTGTTATTAACAGTTCCGCGTATATGTGGGACTTCATCAACGAAAATCCGATACCGTTTAAAGTCAGCGCTAAATGCTGTGACTGCTGTAAGAAACAGGTCGCGCACCGCGTACAAAAAGACTTTGAAATGGTCATCACGGGCGAACGACGTGACGAAGGCGGAATGCGCAGCGTGCCGAAGTCAAAGGACATGAACGGAACAATGTGCTTTTCGCAGGAAAAGAGCGGACAATTCCGTTTCAAGCCGCTGTACTACGTTTCGGATGCCGATAAAGAGTGGTACAAGCGAGAACGCGGTATCAGGTATTCCGATGCTTACGAGGTCTACGGATTGACACGAACGGGCTGCTGTGGGTGCAGTATATCATCAAAAGCGGTGTCTGACTTGGAAAAGATAAGACCGTATGAACCGCAAGTCGTGAAAGCAGCATGGAACATATTTGGGGATAGTTACCGATACCGTCAAGCGTATGAGGAATATAAGAAACGAAAAAGGGCAGAAGAAACAGACAACGGGCAGCTTAAATTCTTTTGAAAGGTGTGATAAATCAAGTGTTATCAGTTAAACGCGCAGAAACCGCCCAAAATTACACACAGGCGCAAAAACAAGGCAGGGTTGATAAAAAAACTATACCCTTGAACAGAAAACGCGATATAGAGCAATTCAGAGCGGTTCTCGACGATGTGATTTTAAAGGAGTGTGAAAAACATGATTAAACATCAAAAAATCGGCGGTTCTTTGGTTCTGATATTCTTCTTCCTCGCCGTTCTGCTTGCCGATGTATGTTTTCCAATTTCGGTTCTACTGCTTATCGGCGCGGCTTTCGCGGCAGTGTACGGGCAGTGCGACCGCAAACGGACAAGCATTGAGGAAATCGAACACGACTACAGTGCATAAAAAACACCCTGCCAAAAGAGCAGGGCAAAGCAAATACAACAACAAACAACATTAATTATATCACAAAACGGAAAGGAAGTCAAGGTATGTCGAGAATATCAGAATACATGATAACTCAGACCGAGAAAAACAATACCTTCATCTTTGAAGAGTTGAACGTCAGAGCCGAGGCTGCAAGAGATTTGGCAGAACCGTTTGAGCTGGACGGAGTAAAGTTTGAGCAGGGCTGTGACAGAGACGGCTCAATCTCGGTTATAGGCATTAAAAAACTGTCAGAAATATGTGGCTCGCCTATAAAGGAGCGTGTTGTAGAATACAAGAACGGCAGCAGGGCGGTTTACAACGAACTGATTCACAACGGGATAAAGTTTTCCGAGCTGGTTGATTATATTTCAGCTAACGAGGTGAATGAATAATGTTACCCGAAATCAACGCCTATATCTGTTATGCTTGCGACAGTATTTTCAACGGTTTTAGACTTAGCTGTCCGTACTGCGGCAGCTCTGAAATTTACCACAACGGGCATCATGTTCGCGAGGAGCTGAGTGCTTACAATGAGTGGATAGATGACATGATAGATGAAATGAGGGACAAAGATGTTTGATAGCGGCATATCGCGTTACATCAAGGCGAAAGCGACAGTTGAGGTGTGTTTTCCGGTTGACGAAAAGGGCAACGAATACATTTGCTGCATGCGATGCAAGTTTTACAGCGGAACATCTGGACGGTGCCGCTTAACGGAAGAAGTCGTACCGTTCCCGAGTAAGTATGTTGGCGGATTATGCCCGCTTGAACAAGAAATATGAAAGAGAGGTTACAATGCAAATAGCAGGAGTTGAATTTAAACCTGTAAAAAAATATGAGCAATTCTACGAAGTATCGACAGACGGCGCTATTTTTTCTAAAATCACAAAGCGATTTAGAAAGCAAATTGTAAACAGTAAAACAGGATATTCTGCTATTGTTTTATGTAATCCTGAAACAAAGGAACATAAAACAGTATCGGTGCATAGAATAGTTGCCGAAGCATGGATACCAAATCCAAATAATTATCCGTGTATAAACCATATCAACGAGAATAAGCTCGATAATCACGTTTCAAATCTTGAATGGTGCACCAAAGCCTATAACAACACATATAACAACAAAACGCAACGCTGTTGTAAAGCAATATATCAGATCGATATAAAAACAAACGCCATAATCAAGATATGGAAAAGTGCAAGAGAGGCTGCACCTCACTTTAATACGAATTATAAAAATATATCTGCTGTTTGTAGAGGAAAAAGAAAAAGCGCAGGCGGGTATAAATGGAGGTTTGCATAATGGCACAGTGCGTTATAATTTACGGAAAAAGCGGCAGCGGTAAGAGTAGATCGTTAAAAAACTTCAATGAAGATGAAATCTTGCTTGTAAACGTCGAAGATAAAGCCTTACCGTTCCGTAATAAGTTTAAAAACGTCATAAACACCGATAACATGACGGTTATTGCAAAGGCGTTAAAGGAAATGAAACAGAATGTAGCAGTTATCGACGACGCGGGTTACATCATGGTTAATATGTTTATGGCGCGTCATCGGAATATGCGCGGCGGCGCAGTATATGAACTATACAACGATATTGCAGATGTATTTTATTCGCTAATAAAATTTATTAAACGTGAATTACCGCCTGAAAAGATAGTGTATATCATTATGCACGAAGATACGGTTTCGGAAACAGGGCAGACAAAGTTGAAAACTATCGGCAAACTCCTTGACGATAAATGCTGTATCGAGGGCAAGGTCACAATTGTCCTACGGTGTATCTCTGAGGACGGAAAGCACTATTTTAAGACCATGACAGACGGCACAGATATCACCAAAGCACCTGAAGGTATGTTTGATAACGAGTACATCGACAACGATCTGAAAGCGGTTGATATAGCAATCCGCGAATATTACAAGTAAAGGAGAAAACAGCAGATGAAAAGAATAAGTAACTGGGACAACATCACACCCGTCAACGCCAACGGCGGCAGCGGCAGACTTCCCGCAGGCGGCTACGTCGGCACTATCGTAGGTGCAAAAGAGGTCGTATATAAGCAGGGGACGGCTGACGAGTACAGCCGCCTTGAAATCGCTCTTGACGTTTCCGAGGGCGAGTACAGCGGATTCTTCAAAGACAAATTTGACGCTGATCAGAGCGAGAATAAAAAATGGAAAGGTGTTTATCGCGCAT
>Ga0247611_10004147_pt1 | contig 20439 bp, 13 predicted proteins | sample 177DNAGHGhighgp2_FD_192422 | JGI IMG/M metagenome (GOLD analysis project Ga0247611, IMG submission 192422) | Sheep rumen microbial communities from Palmerston North, Manawatu-Wanganui, New Zealand - 1770 DNA GHGhigh gp2 | ecosystem: Host-associated > Mammals > Digestive system > Stomach > Rumen...
TTATATCATCGAAGACTCTGCTCTTGAATTCTCAGGAATCCAGGATTACTCTTTCGATGTATTCACAAAACAGCATGGTGTTACTCGCCAGACTTCTGCGTATGGTGGAACCTACAAAGAAAACAATGGCGAATTCACAATCAAAGTACCTGAAACAGTTGGTCAGCTTGTTCGTAAGTCAATTGACTACTGGTTGCAGGGTTGTTCTGATCCAAAAACAGGTGTAGCGCACTTCTATGGTAAGAACTTCCGTGACCTTCAGCCAAATAAGAGTATGACAATTCTGTACATCCTTCTTGGACCAGAATGTCGTGCCGAGACAATCGAATATGCGTGTATGTATCATGATGCAATTATCACTGCACCAAAACATGCACAGAACAACTCTTCAGCTCTTGGTGAAACAGGACAGGGTGTAGAGCATGACCTCTCATTCAACGGTATTTTCGACCGCAGTGCTGAAATCAATAAACTCGCAGCAATCATTGTAGACCGTGAAGGTTTGTACGAAGAGCGTGCGGATAATGCAGTTCTTCCATCTTACATCTACACTGAGTATCTTGCTAAGGCAGATACAGAATTTGCTAATAGTGCAATTGGTATGGCACTTACAGATCGTCTTGCCGATGACCTTGCTCTTGCCGATGCTAAGAAAGATAAGACTCATACACACAACTACGCTGCAGCTAAGTCTACACAGGCTAGTTTCTCAAAGACAGCAACCAGTTCATCAACAACTGATCCTAACGCTGTAACACGTGGAACAAGTGCTAGCGCAGCTGTAAATACAAATTACATCAAGTAGTTTGAACTGAGTTTATAATGTCACACTGTGGGAAACCACAGTGTGATTCTTTAACTTATTAATAAGGAGTCTTTAAATGGGTAAATATCTTTCTTTAGTAAAATCGCCAGTACATACAGTTCGTTCTACTTTTCAGTTCATTAAGCAAATAACTAGAACGGATGGTAAAATATACGTAGAAAACAAACTTGATTCTTCTTTTGATATCGATACGCTTAAATCTATGATGAAGAATTTCTTAGACGAAGAGCGTTCTTATGATAAAGAAGAAAAACCCGCTACTGAAAAAGAGGTATCCGACTATCTTAATCATCTTATTAATTCAGATAATATTGAGTTCTATGTGATTTATTCTGGTGAAAATTTGGCTGGATTTATCGGATTCCAAAGTAAAAAAGTAACTGATGCTGTAAGTGGAAAGCTTTATCCCGACACTATGCATCTTCGCTGTCTTTATATAGATGATAAATATCGTCGTAAAGGTCTTGCTACTAGTGCTCTTCATAAAATGGAAAATGCTGCTGTCGCTCGTAAAAAGAAAGAACTCCAAACTTTTGTACATTCTAAGAATGAAAAAGGATTAGCAATGTATTATAAGTACGGATTTGAAAGTGAAGGAGAAGCAACTTCAAAGAAGAAATCTGATAAAAAGAAATCTTCAGAAAGCACCACTTTTACTATTACTATGGGCAAAGAATCGGCGATTGCTATCACATGTGAACTTTATAATGAAAATAAACCTTTGATTAAAGAGGAAAATAATATGAATTTACAACTTAAAGACCCTAGCGGTAACGTGTTGGTTTCTTTGGAATCTACACCAGTTACCCCTACAGTTGAATCAATGACAACTGATTTGGTAGAAGCTACAAAAGCAGTTGAATCAGCTTTTGATGAAACTGAGAAATATTCAAATGCTATGGCAGTAATGTCATCAGAAGGATTTGGTGAACAGGCTAAAGCTGTTGCCAGTAAAGTATGGGGAAAAATAAAAGAATTCTTTGAATGGCTTATGAAATGGTGTAAGAAATTTAAAGATTTCGTTGTAGGCAAAGCTTTGAAATTTAAAATAAACAAAATCAAAGACCCATCCACTAAACAGCAGATGCTCCAGTTGACAAATGATATGGATAGCGTATCTGAAAAGCTTGATAAATCTTCATCAGAATTTGTTGCAACGATTGATGGTGTTACAGTAGATGTAGAAACTGCAGATGCTGAAAAACTTAACGAAATGAAATCTGCACAGGATGTATCTAATCATGTTCGAAAAACCATTCAGGGCATGGCAAGTGTAATGAATGATTTGGCTGAAACTGAAGCTACTATTGATGAATCTTTTGATACAGTGAAAAAAGCAAGTGCTGAACGCGAAGAAACAATGCAATGGCTTCGTGAACAAATGAGTGCTACTAAGAAAGAAGTAGAAGCTGTTACAAGAAAAGATTTTGACGATGCAGATGCACTCATGAAAACTATCGATAAACGTATTAAAGAACATAACGAAAAAGTTACTAAGTCAAAGGAACCTGGAAACAAGACTTTTGAGCCTACCCGATATGAACCAAAACGATACGAACCTAAACGTTTTGAGGTCAATAAATTTGAACCTACAAAGTTTTAATAAGGTATCGTGATGAAATATACGTTAACTGCTCCTAATGGAAAGATGCTTATTTCCGTTGAGAGTTCTCCTGTCGATAAACCTGAAAAAGAAAACAAATATATTTTTATCAGATTGTATAACTCGAAATATAAAGATAAGAATATTGGAACAGGTTTCTTGGCATTTGGTCAGAGAGTAACTGCTAGTTCTAAGTGGAAAGTAATTTCTTCTCATGCTGCTATTGCACTGAATTTGCAGGATAAATTTTACGGAATGTCAATTGTTGCTGGAGACCCTACTCTCAAAATCGAACAGTGTTCTGAAACGCATAAATATGCTCAGACTCCTTATGCTAAACCCTCATCATCTGCTCTTAGTAAAGGGTTTATAAATGATGAATCTGTGGATTTGGAAAAGAGTACATATCACGTTTATGCGTTTAAGTGCACCACTGCTGAGTATAATGCTGCTAAAGAAAAAATAGCTAAAGCATTCTATAAGAAGAACGTTGTCTTCGACACCGCCTTTGCAGGTATAAATATGACACTGTTCTCTATTGGTCGTAAGATTAAAGAATTGCTTAAAGGCGAGCATTGTAAAGCAGAAGAAGCATCTGGTGTTATTCACAAATACGATGCCGATAAGCATCCATCTGAAGATGATATGAAGACTATGAAGAAGATATGCTCTACATTCTGCGCATACATTCTTTGTACTTCTATTAAGAAACTTGGAGATTATTTTGCAAAGCCTGAAAATCAAAAGGCTGGTAAATACGTTTCTCCTAGTGATCTTCCTAACTTCCCTGGAGCGATAGATTGTTTCCACGGAAGATTCTGTGATTACGAAAAAGATGCTAGAGCTTTCGTGAAAGAGCATCCCGAATTCAAGAAATATATTTAACAAAAAATAATCACACTGGTTAATTCCAGTGTGATTATAATTTATTCGAAAGTTACATGTGTATATCTGATATCATCAATAGATGCTCTAAGCCAATAGCGCTCAGTATAGTAGATTCATCATCTTTATTGAGCGTGCCATAACCGACACCGTCGATGTATTTGAATATTATCATACACAACTGTTCTTCAATACGAGCTGCAACATATCGCTTTTCTGGAGTTGTTAAATAAGCGAACTTGGCGCTTCTTACAAATTGTTTGGCAGTGTTGATATATTCGATTATCGATTCTGTTGTTTTTGGAGAAGCTTTATAAAGAGTTTCAATTCCGAATAAATACTTCGCGGTATCTTCTCCCAGAGTAGACGAAAACATTCTTGTTTCTGCTAGATACTGAAATTTTCTCGGACGAATGATTTTACAATCTTCAGGTTTAGAATTAGCAGACTCTAACATACGTTTTGTCTTGATTACATCGCCGAGGCAATATTCAGTAAGCAATTTTTCATTTGGATGACGCCGCTTTAACAGTAAAATTATAGTTATAATTGCAAAAACTGCTATAGTAGATGCTCCAATTCCAAAGCCAATGATTGATGCAATAGTTTCATTATTCATTTTATTCTCCTTTGTTTATTAGTCTGGATAGTCATATTCAACTGGTTCGGCAACGACGATATGTATTTGCCTATCGTCTTGCTCGGCAGTTTGTTTTTCAATTTGTTCAAAAGTATCTATAAGTTCCAACATTTTGTCGTCCATTTTTACTTTACAAACCATGTACTTTAAAGCCTTGATAGCAGTTCGCATTTGGTCTAAGGTGATTGTTCTATCCATGGATGCGCCATTTTCATCAAAATAGATACCCATATTACTTCTCCTTGTTTTTCTTATCTTTTTTGTTTTGTTTGATTTTAAAAATAGCGTAAGCGATGCCGCATGCTAAGCACACAATTAGACCTACACCACCGAGTATCCACCGAGCATAAAAATCTATCTTAATAAGACGAATAATTATCTGGTTCGCAAATAGATTATGCATTTGTATCCTCCTCTTTGTCTTTTTTGTTTTGTAGTTTTCGCATCATGTTTTTATGGATGATGATATCATTGATAATTTCAGTTGCCATACTTGTAGACCTCATATAATACGACTTAAGCATTTCCAATCTGGATTTAGCAAAACCTATATTATTATCGTCGTTTCTGTATAAGAAGTTTTCAAAATCGATGGTGTTTATGTGATTCATATATTTATCGATAGCCATCATAATATTCATGACATATTCGTATTCTGGATCACTGAAATAGTCCTCAACGTAATCAATTGTAGCATTGAGAACGTAGTCTGGAACATTTGGCTTGAACTCAAAAGATATTAAAGTTAAACCTGATTTCCAGTTAATCCCATACAACACTTTTTCTACAGAATCGACTTTACTTAAGAAATCTCGCACAAACTGCGAAGATACTCCTCCCATAAATTCATTGAAGCGCTTTTCTTTTTCGGTGTCATCGGTATACTGTATACCTATACCAGCAAATTCCATCATGAACTTTCTATCCATCGAGAAAACAAGCGACACCATTTCTTGGTCTTCCTCTTTTACCACAGAATGGTCTCTAACAAACACTTCGCCTATTTCACCAACGCGTTTGCCAGTAAGTAAACTTTTGTGAAATATTGTGTTGCGTTTAATAGTATTCATATTACCCCTCTTTTTAACATTATTATAGATAAAATATATACTTAGAGGTATTATCTATGAAAAAGATTATAATTTTTACCGGTTCTGTTATCGCTTAATGGAGTTTCAATATGGAAATCATTAATAGCAGACAGTCGGATGCAAATAAAATCGTAGACTTGACCAGACCGATTCTTGTTTCTATGGAATCGTTCCAGGCTCTCACAGACGCTAAAGTAGTTTCTGAAGATGGTCTTATATGGCATGTCACACTTATGGCATTCGATGTTCTTTCTCGTAATTCCAATTTGTATCCAGCGGACGATACAAAACGAAGTTTCGACGAGTCAACTTATGTTCAGGAGAATCTCCATAACCGCACATGGTTTGGCGAAGCAGAGCATCCGCCTGCTGACGCTCCTCTTAGTCGTTTCTTGTTTGTTGAACCTACAAGATATGCTTGGAATATTATGAATTACAAAGATATGGGTGATAGATATGAAGGCGATATTTGTCTGTGTCCACCTCTTGGAACAGATATCGTCCTCAAGAATGTAAAACTTCTTGGAAGTAATTATGCTTCTTCATGTCGTATTTACACTCCAAACTTTATCGAAAAGACAAGTGGTCCTTACGGTCACCACTTTATCAAGAAATACAAGATGTATCCAGTCACATTCGACTGTGTTACAATGCCTGGAATCAAGACTTGTCGTCTCGTCGATAGTGCTGTTTATCAGCCTGGAAAAGTTAATAAGGAAGCTCTTGGTGCAGAAAGTACTAACGCAATCGTGTTTGCAAATCCAGCTGAAGCTATCAAAGATATGATGAAGAGTACAGAAGCACTCAAGGTTTTGTCAGATTATATTGGAACAGACTTGTCTAAGTCAACATGTATTGTTGGTAAAAATCAGGTTCGTTACCAGACTGAAGACGGAATCGGAGTAAACGTTCCTCTTAACCAGCATCTTGTAAGTTCTATTTTGAGCTAATCAAAAAAAAATAACCCGGGGTTGAAGCCCTGGGTTATTTATTATTTATTATTTGTTTTCCTCCTTTTTAACTATTTGTACTCTATATTCGACTCCAGCTGCTTTACAGATTTTATCAAATGTGTTCCAAGTAAGATTGCCTTCCAATAGAAGTTCTAGTGCTTTATTTGGATCAGGTTTATCGCTGTAATCCTTCATACCAAGTTTTGATAAGAAGGATTTTGGAAAATTCAATGGTTCAGTTTTGATAAACTGTCTATTGTAAAATTCTGTAGCACGATTCCCATTTACAAGTCTAGCACATTCTACGCTTCCACCATGCGAAAAGTTCACTATACAACCTTCGTCCGGTCGTGCAGCGTTACTTGATAAAAACAAATCTATATTTAGTAGATTATCTTCAAATGCAGGTACATGGCTTTGCACTTCGCTTTCATCAAACACGCGATTCTTTGTGTAAATCATATCACCCACGGCGAAACAACATGTTGTATTTGGTACATCTTTTACAGAATTGAATTCGCCGAGATATGTGAAATATCTGTCACCAATAATATAAGCGCTATTCCTCTCAAGTGGCTCACCGTTGTTAATATCAGATTTGTTATACTTGGTTTTATAATATTTTTCAAGTTCTTTATCTTCAAAATATTTCTTTTTGGCGTTTTCGTATTCTATATCCTTTGCGGTTTTCCTCTCAACTTTCTTCTTTCTAGTAGGTTTTTTACGGCCTATTCCATAGCTCACAGTAGAACCTGCCATGGCTTTAGCAAAAGCGTAACTTCTACTGTTAGCAGTATAGTCAATTCCATCTTCGTACATTTTTAATACCTCCTCAAGTATCATTGGGATAATATATTAGTCGGGACCAGCAATAACTAAAAAAGAACAGATTCCTCTATATAATAGTAAAAAACATGATTATAGCGCTATAATTAAAAAAGTAATGAAAAACTAGTTATAAGGGTACCATTATGGCTAATGATAGTATTTACAACGTTGAACGTGGGAAGACTCCTCATGAATATTATCCACTGGATAAAGACATGATGAACGATAAAAAGAATGGAATTCCCAAGTCAACATCACATGAAACAATACGTAAATTAGGCAAGTACAGCAAGAATCTTATGACATCGACTCGTAAATTAGCAGTCGATGTGGCTGGTTCATATCAGCCTAACGCTGCATCTTTTGCCACATCCATGGGTGACGTTGCTAAATTAGCTATGGCTGAGGCTCGTACTCGCATGGAAAAGATGAAAGAATTCATCAGTAAAAATAAATCCGTAGATGTTGATCCAAAACAGACTATGGATAAATATAATAAGACTCTTAGTGATACTGTGAAAGACATTAAGAATCGTATTAAGACTGGTGAGTTCTACCGAAATAGTTCCGATAATATGAACATGTCTGGAATGCTTGGCGACGATTTCGATTTCGACAGTTCTGATATGGACTTCGGAGGACTTGATATGGGTACTGGTGATACTGGAGGAAGTGTTCAGTTCACAGACCCAGAAACTCAACTTTCAGGCGAACCATTTGGCGAAGTTAATACATCGGTTGGAAAGAGAGTTATCTCTAATCCTAATGCAATTAGAAACGCTACAACTTCAAAGCTTAGTAGAAATGCTACTGTTATCAATGTGAACAGCGGTAACGCCGGTGGAGTTTCTGCTGGAGATGAACTTGTAAGTGGAATTACTGGCGAGGTAGGTAAGGCTATCCTCGACCAGCAGGATAAACTCTTTGCAAAAAACTTTGCTGCTGCGGAACTTAGATTTAATCAGCATATAGAAGTACAGCGTGGAATTCTCGCTGGAATTAATGCTGCTGTAGACCATTTACAGAATGTTGAAGGAACTGCTTCATCTGCTGCTATGGAATTTCAGGGCAAGATGCTTAACCTTCAGCAGGAACAGATGGCATTACTTAAGGAAATCAAAGAAGCAACTATTCTTGGTATTCCTGAATCAGGTAGCGGTAGACCAACTGCGACTATCGATAAAGTAATGAAGAATGGTCAGCTCGACGCTAATGAGTACTGGAAAGCTATAAAAGGTAATGCAAGCGAAATGCTTATGCGAACCAGTGTTGGTCCGTTGTTAGCAATGATGCCAATGATTGGCAGCAGTTTAGGTATGGCTAAAGATATGGGAATCGAACAAACATTTGACCCTATGTCAATGCTGCTTAAATTTGGAGCAAATTTTGCGTTATCATCAAAGACAAAAGCCAAGATGCAGATTGGAGATGAAATCTTCCAGAATGCACCAGCATTGTTCTTTGGTAAAATGAAAGAGCTTTCTCATAGTGACAACAAATATTTGCAGAGCCTTGGTCGTTTATTTGGTGTAAACGATGCTGTGGCTAAACCGCTTGAACTTGGATTAAAAGACCCGAATAAAGTTGTAGGTTGGTCTGCAAAAAGTGACAGAACTCTTAACGTTGTAATTCCTGATAGACTTGAGAAAATCCTCACAGCCATTACAGGAAGAGAAGCTGAACACTATGATTATGAAAAAGGCACATTCGTTTCAGATAAACGAACCCGTGAAGATTATAATATTGTAAAGAAAACTGCTTATCAGAATGCATTTGTAGATAATACTCTTAGAAGTATGGCTGCTAATGCTGGAACTACTGTTGCTGGACAGAAATATATGCGACAGAATCACGTCAATGCTGAACAGATGCAAAGAGAATTGGCCAATGATTTTAATACTATACGTATGAATATCGGTCATCTCGGTGAAACATTCAGTGTTGACCGAATGAAAAATGATCCTGAATATAGGTCACAGCTCTTAAGAGGCGTAAAAAATAAAAGTAGCTTAGGAGTTTTCGCAGATACATTTAACCAGCTTGGTGGAGCAGAATCCATAAACTTAAATGGACAGATTCTTTCACAAGAGCGTAAAGCAGTTCGTACTATACAACAGTTTGCTGAGAAGCAATCTATATATGGTGGAGCAGGTTTAGCAAACGATTTGTTGCGTCAAGATGAAGCCGATAAAATGGAGCGTCAGCTTGAAACTTCTCCTGAATATAAGATTAAAGAAACTGATAACGAAATCGCTAAAGCTAGAATTGCTCGTAAACGCGCTGATCTTGAACGAAAGATACGAGATTATCGTGCTGGAGGCAGTTCGACAAAAGACCCGAGCACATACCTTACAGGTAGAGCTGCTAAACAATATTCCAGCGACGCATCTATAGCTTCAGCAAACGGCTTCTCATTTGATACAGGTGTTGGTGGCGGTCCAGTAGGAGCATTGAGCGGAACTGTGAGCAATATCTTTAACTTACTTGCTAAAGGTATTTTAGTATATCCACAAATGTCAAACGGTGTTCCTGCACATATATCTGCTCTACAAGGTGTTTTAAAATCTAGAGCACAAATGTCATCGCTTGCTGTAGAAGCTTCTGATAAAGAATCCGCTGAAGCTCAGAATAGAGCAATACAGGCAGCTGCGGATTGGAGACAGCAAGAGCGTAATATGAAAATGGCTCAAATGTTTGGTATGTCACCTATTATCGGAAGATTTATGGGTAGAACAGGCGAGCGAAGTAATATTCTTGATAAGGCTGTTGGCTCTGGATACGATAAACTGTTTGGTAAATTTGGTGCAGCTGTAGGTGGAAATGGTAGTACACTTGAAGGTGAAGTTGAGTCAAGTTATAACGAGTACGTTAACAGTCACGTTAATACGATTGTTAAAGATTTGAAAATCAAGAAACGTGATTTGAAGCGCGATATTACTGAACTTGAAGCTTCTCCTAAAAAGACAGACAAAGCTTTATTAGCATTGAAGAAAGCCGAACTTGCTTCTGTAAATAAGCTGTTAAAGACTTATCTTAAAGGTAGATATGGTGCCAATAGTCCAGACGAACCTGATGAAGCTACTAGCACATTTGACAAAGCTAAATCCACTGCTACAAAATACGCTACTAAAGCTGAAGATGCTTTCAAAGCAGGTTTCTCTACAATGGCTAATTCAAAGTTTGGACAAACTGTGGCTGGAGCTGCATCTGATGTAGGCGAAACAATTTATTCAAGTTTGAAAACTGCTGCCAACTCAGATTTTGGACGGGAAGTTATTAGGGCCAGAACAAGAAGACGTATGCGTAAACAGTATCTGCGTAATAAAATGAAAGCAGATGCTAAAGAAATTGGAAAAACATGGTCTATGTTGCTTACTGGTGTCAAAGCAACGTTGCTCGCAAGGTTCCCGAATAAAAACAGTAAGATCACACAGGAAGACTTAGAATTGTCTATGGTGGAGAACATTGTTGATCTTTATAACGTTTCTCCAGAAAAAGCTCACGAAATGGCTAAATCCATGATTGATAACATGGGTTTAAAATTAGACAATTTGGGAGAAAATGCTTCTGAGATTATACACAATATTGGTTCAGCAGCAACGTCTATTTGGGCTAGTACAAAAGCTGGTTTCAGTAATGCTAGTAAGAAGGTTAAGGAAAACGGCTTTAAAGCTACTGCTAAGGAATACGGTGCTAAAGCTAAAGACAGTGCACAAACTGCTTATGGAACCGCTTCTAGTTTCGTTAATGATAAGTGGAGCGAATTCGTTAAGGCTGGGCAGAGTTCACCTGTTATGGATAAACTCAAAGAAGCATTTGGTTTCGTAAGTGATAAAGCTAGCGGCTTGTTTACCGGCGTTAAAAACGCTGCTTCTGTTGGAGCTACATTTGTAAAAGATGGAGCTCTTGCTGCTGGTAAGAAAGCACTCTTTAATTCTAAGCACATTGGCGGAATTGCTGCTTATAACGAAGCTGAAAACCTTAAACAGGGTCTTATTGACAGATTCTTTGCAACAAAAGAATTTAGGTCAAAAGAAGATATTCAGGAAGAATACAATACTTTCATGAATGCTTATAACGTTGCCGACGAACTTAAGAAGAATGCTGAAGCATATTTCGACGAGCTTGTTGCTGGTAGCGATGACGTTAAAGTCAGAGATTCTGCTATAAAGAAGGTTAACAAATATATCTCTAAAGAACTTGATAAACTCGTTAAAGAAGAGAAACTTGATAAAGCTATTGCTGGCAAAATCAAAGAAGGTATTGTTTGGGGAGAAGCTAATGGCTTACCTGGAACAATGGCTCTTGGAAAAGTACTCAAGACTCTTCGTGAAAGATACGATAAAAATTACTCAAAAGAAATGCGTAATTACAATCCTGCTATTAAAGTTGCTAAGTCTTTTGGAAAATGGACCGGTACAATTGCAGGTGGAGCAGTTATGTTTGCAAGTGGCAATCCTTTACTTGGTGCCGCTATTGTTGGAAATGCTCTTAGAACAAATCCAATTATACAGAAACTCGCTAAAGCGCATACAGATAAAGCTTCTGTAAAGAATAGACTTAAAGCTTCTCTTAATGGAAAAGCTGTTGGTAAATACGGAGCAAAAATAAATCTGTTTGATTCTTTACTTGGTATCACTCCTATGAGTAAGATGTCGGATAAAGAACTGGAAAACGAACAGAGAATCGCTGCTTCTACGTTCAAGGCTCTTGATGAACTTGAGAACTGGGCTAATGCAAATGTAGACCCTGCTTCTGAAGATGCTGCCGACCAGATTATTGCTGCTATCACTGGCGCTATGAAGAAAGGCGCTATTGATTCGGATATTGGTGAAATAGTAATCGATAGAATCAAGACTAATGTAAAGAAAGGCAGAACTGCAATAGAAGCTCTTACTGAAGCCAAAGTTACTATACAGAAGAACTATAGCAAAATGTTCAAAGGTGAACAGCGTAGACGTTCTCCTGCTTCTAAGATTCTTAAGGGTCTTGGAAAAGGTGTTGGAATAGCAGCAATTGCTATGTACAATCCAATGCTCGGCGCTGCTCTTATTGCTCGTGAATTCTTCAAGAAGAAACAGGCTAAGAAAGCCGGTAAAGCTGCTGATGAGCGAGATGAAATAAATGAAATTCGTGGAACAAACTCTATTAAAGAAAAGATGCCTAAGGCTAAGAAAGAAAAAGGTCCTGGATTATTCAGTCGTTTAAGAGACAGATTTGTTTCTAGAGGCGTAGCTGGTGAAGCCACTGCCGAAGGAACATCTTCTGAACAGATGGCTGAAAATGGAAATGGATTCTTCTCTGGTCTTAAAGGTAAAGCTTCCGCTGTTGTCACCGGAGTTACAAGTGGTTCTTATCTTAATCAGATGAAGGACAAACTCGCTAAGGTTCGTGAAGAAAGAGAAACAGAGAATCATAACTTCTTTGAAAAGATGTCTGATACTCTTACTTCTATCAAGCACGGTCTTGGTATTCATGACAAAGGCGATATTGATGAGAAAGATGAGGAAACCTTTGCAGGTAAGATGGAACAAATTCTTGGAGCAACTACAGCTGTAGGTACACTCCAGGCTCAGTCTAATGCCGCCAATGGTATGGATGTTTCAAAACTTGGTAAGTTCTTGAAATCAGCTGGCGGAGCTGCTCCAAAAGTTGCAACAGGTATTGCTGCAGCTGGTGTAGCTATTAACGTAGCCGCCGTTGGTTACCAGGCTGTAAAGGGCGTTAAACGTTGGAAGAACGAAGGAACCGCTGCTGGTATCGGTCAGTTGACAGGTATTGACAAATCTGCAGACTCTAAGTTCAATGAAGACGGAACACGTAAAGAAGCTAATTTCCATGTTGGTGGAGAAAATGGTTTCGATGTAAATGTAGGCGATGGAGCAGAACGAGCTCCTGCTAAGCGTGCTCTTCTCAACGTTGGAACTCACGTGAAGGCAATTCAGAAAGCTGGTAAAGGCGTTGGCGAATTCCTTACTAAGAAGGGAGATAAACTCCTTGCTAAGGGTGGTAAAGCTGCCGCTGGCGTTGCTGATTCAGTTCCTCCAAAGATTATCTCTAAAGTAACAGAAGCTTTGTCTAAATTCTTTAGTAAAGGTAAAGTTGCTAAACTCATTAGTCCTGAAAAGGCTAAAGGCATAATCAGTAAAATCACCAGTCGTTTCAAGAACTCTTCTCTTGTAAAGAAGATGAGTGCTAAAGTTGGTAGTAAACAAATTCCTGTAATCGGATTAGTTGCTGCTATAGCTGGTGCTGTATGGGATTTTGTAAACGGTATGAGCAAAACACGTCGTTACTTCAAAATTGGTAAAGACGATGAACCTACACTTGGAATGAAGATTGCTGCAGGTCTTGCTGAATCTATTCCTGGATTAGTTGGCGCTATTCCTGGCATCGGATTGTTTGCAGGTATTCTTGCTGCTATGATTCCTCCAGAGTGGGTTGCCGAAAACGTTTATAAGATTTTTGCTGGTGCAAAAGAAGAAGCTGCTCTCGCTGAAAAGCAGGAGAATTTCCGTAAGAAAGCCGAAGAGTTAGGAATTGACCCAGATAGATTAAACGAATATGAAAATAAATCTCTTGGACAGAAAATAACAGGTGCTTTCAAGAGTCAGGATAAGAAAGATGCGGCAGATGCAAAACTTCTTGGTTTTGGAGATGACGTTGAAGCTTATCGCGAATGGAAAAAGAAGTATGATGCTCACGGTAAGAGCGATAAAGCCGCAGAAGCGCAGTCAACTGTGATTGATAAGGGTGAAGAAATGGAAAATTCTATTACCGGAACCGTATCTGCTGCAACTGCTGCCGCTATGGTAGAGTCTTCTAAGATTCAGCCAGCTGCTAACGACAAACAGCCTGAGGCATCTTCTAAATCTCCTGAAGGAGAAGCTGCACAGAGAACTCTTAACGGTATGACAGAAGCTGAAAAGCAGAACGCTTCATCTGTACTTGAAACAGCCGCTGTAGCTGGAGCAGGTGTTGCTGGTGGAGTTGCTGCTAAGAAAGCTGCGTCTGGTAAGCTTGGGGAAACTCCTGCTAACCCTGTTAAAGTTAAAGAAAGTCCATTCGTAACTAATGATAAACTTCTTGTTCAGCAGATTAGTGAAACACTTGCTGTCCAGAAAGAAATTCGTGATGAAATGTTCAGACACAATGGTGAAGTTGAAAAGTTCATTGCTTACATGGTTAACTACTATGATAAGCTGCAGAAACGTCAGAAGAAAGAAGCTAAGGAAGCTCGTGAAGAGAAGAACTCTAGTTTCTTTAAGAATCTGTTCGGAAGAGATAAAGATACCTCTTCTGGAATAGAATACGTTGACCATCATGTGAACTTTGGAGACGATGCAGCTATTGTAAGTGCTGCTGAAGCTGTTGCTTCTGGTGCAATGTAACGAATATAAATCTAGGCCTTTCGGGGCCTAGATTTTTTATTTATATAGTAGAAACCGCGCTAATTCAAGACATCAGTATGATTAAACTGATGTTTTAGGAGGCTTTATATGGCCGACAAAGATAATACGTTGAACAGAGATGATGAAAACAGTATTGCATCATCTGTGTTCGTTAAAGCACCAAGAACCGGTTCTGAACCTATAAACGGAAAGATGGTTGAGAGCAAAACCTCAAGCGAAACATCACTTGGTTCAAGTGACCTTAGTGTAATCCGCAGCGAAATGTACCAGAAAGGTTCACAGTTTGCAAATTCAAATGATACAAGTACATTGGTGAACCATGATGGAAGTGTTAGAAGCGATGCCTCTAAAGCCGCTGAATGGAGTACTTGGCTTGGTGATAAAGTAAGTTATAATAAAAGACAAACTATAAAAGAAATTGGTAGACACCTCAGCGAAAGAATGCAGGAGTCTATTCGTGCTAATGGTGGAAATGAGGAAACATCTGCTGCTATCCCTGGTGTTCTCGGATATCCTGGAAACGAAAAAGTAAGCGCATATGGTTTATCTGGGAAATATTCAGAAAACCCATTTGAGGGAGCTTACAATTATAATGGTGAACCGATGGAATCCGATTATCTTGACCTTGCTGGCTTTAATGATACTAAAGTTAGAAAAGCCGAAGATGCAAAATATAAATCCGATGCATTTCCGTACGGTCTTGCTATGGGCGAGGCCATGGTTCTTAATCCAGACTTCCAATTCAATGAACTCGACGACGTTCGCGCAAACTGGCGAACTCCATACATTGGCGCATTGTACAATGAACGCATTTATGCATTTAACCTGCCAAAAGTATTTTTCCAGGTCGGGACAGTTTCTATCAATATGAAGATGATAACAGGTTTGTCTGCTCTTTGGTTCAATAACCGTTCAGGTAAATCTCTTTCCGAATATTTGAAAGACCCGAGTAGCACAAATGTTGTAAAGAAATTGGCGGCCAATCTTCAAGGTATGATTGGAACTACTGCTTCTTCTATTGCTCGTGTTCTCATGCGCAATAAACGTATGTATAAGTTTACCCCAAATAACGCTGTATTCTTAAAGTACGTTGACGAAATTCTTGCAGAAATTGCTGCATGGATGGGAGTTATCAACAATGGAATTGGAAAAGACAACGAAAACATTAAATCTCTCATGAAGAGAAATTATACCCGTCCGGTGAATAAAAAAGATGGCACGATTAATACAGATGAAGAACTCGAGTATGGTTCTCAGAATGTAACATATGATGATGATGAAAAGAAAGCTTTCAATCTGGAAGAAAGTTCAGATGGATCGTATATTGCTGGACAAAGCATAACTGATAATGCCTCGGATGATAGTGAATTTCCTAAGTATACTTATTTGGGAAAAACCAGAGTGCTAAGTGTACTTGATATTCTTCCAACGTCATCCGGTGTAAGAACCGCTCCATCTGATAAGAACGACTTTGAAAATAATGTTTCTAATGCTCTCTATAATACAGATTTATTGATTCCTTTTGGCCTTTCAAGAGGTGTAAACGTTTCTGAAACATTCAGTAACGAAACACAGGAAAACCCTATCATTTCTACAATAAATTCAACAGGTCAAAATAATCAGTCTCAGATGATGATAGGTCAGATTCCATCAGATGCACTTGGAGGTGTCGACCAGGTTGTTGACGCTATGAAAAATCGTGGTGAAAAATCTGTTGGTGCAACTATGTTTGATAACTGGATGAAGTCAACGATGGATGGTGCAATGGATAACTTTAAGAATATGCTTAAAGGAAAAATGAGTGGTGAACTTGGTATGGTTCAGATGGGTAACTCTCGAATGATTCTTCCTGAAATTTGGACAGATTCTTCGTTCGACAGAAGTTATTCGTTGAACTTTAAATTCCATTCTCCATATGGAAACAGATTGTCAATTTTTGAAAATACAATCGTTCCACTCGTATTTCTTATAGCAATGACGTCTCCTCGTCAGGTTGGTGAATCAAGCTACACTACACCTTTCTGCGTAAAGTGTTTCTCTAAGGGATTGTTCTCGACAAATATCGGTATTGTTTCTTCGCTCTCTATTAATCGTGGAGAAGGAAAGAATGACCGTACCCAGGAAGGCTTTGCAAGAACTGTTTCAGTTTCAATGAGTGTAAAAGATTTACTTCCTAGGCTTTCGATGTCACTCGATGCTGGCACATGGGGTATCCTCGGTGCAAAGAACTGTGCATTCCGAGATTATATCGCTTTTGTTGCTGGTGTCGATATGGCTAATAAAGAAATGGTTCGTAATCAGTTCGGCGTTTATCTTTCTGTACTTAAAAATAAATACAGCGTGGATAAGATTAAGTCTAATTTGAGATACTCTTTCTCAAATACATTGCCTATCAGACTCTTTACACAACCAAGAAGTATATTCTACAACGAAGATAAGGGTGATACATTGCATTCAACCAATCTTCCTTCAAGCTATTATTCAGGTGCATAGCAATACACTTACTCTATACCGAGGTTTATGACCTCGGTATAGTTTTATTGTTTCGAAGACATTGATATGACTTAAATGATTATTAGAGGTTAAATATATGAATAACTGTTGTACAATGGATTTTATTCCATTATCAGTTTCTCAAATAAAAGAAACTGAAACTATAGACGACAAGATTATTGACGATATAAAGACAAGATTCTTGTCGAAAGAAGCGTTTTATCTGAAAAGTGTCTTCGCTGTACTGCTCGATATGGCTGATACAATCTCAACAGCTATACAAGAAAGCGGGTTGACAAAAGAAGAACTTAGTGAAAAATACATTCATCTTTATCCTGCTATAACTAATGCAAAGTTCAACTATGTTGCTAACGTTGGTTATTGTGGAAAGAAACTCGTTTATAAGCCTTTCACGTGGATAAACAATTATATCGACGATATTCTTAATGCATCTAACGACGACGATAGACAGCGTAAGCTTAATGAACTTGCATTTGAATTGACGTACAAAGACGTTACAAATGTACCTACACTGTTAAGACTTTCATTGGTTACATTTGCAACATCTAAGGTAAGAAGAATTCCTTTTGTTAGTTTCGACGATTTTTACAATCTTGTAACAGACCCTAGAAACTATATAAAACAGGTTTTCGATATGAGCCAGGATGACATGTGCGCCGATAAACTTGTATCTGCAGAGTTAAAGTCTGGTTATATTGTAGATTTGTCAAACGCATCTAAAACATTTATTGTTTCTCGTTATATTGACTTCATGAGTACAATGATTGAGTATGAAGGCGTAAAAGATATTTTACAGCTCGCATACGATTTTGTTGGGTATCTTGTAGATGACGAAGATGTCGAATATACTAATATCGAAACACTCCAGGCTATTCCTGACGGAAACCCTACTTTAACAGAAGATACACCGGAAGCATTTAGTGATGAAGCTATTAACGGTACTAACTTCACACTTACTAAAACAAATGCTGGAACACTTCAGGGTGCACATCTTGAAGACATGAATGATAAATACAAGTCAAAGTCTTTGGCTATGAAGAAAACCTTTATTAAGGTTTTTAAGATTGGTCCTATTACTCGTAAGATGAATAAACATGCCAAGTTCTTTAAGAAGTATTTTGGTCGTATTCCAAGTCTTTATGAGAAATATGCCAATGAAGCAGAAGTGTATGAGAATAAGATGAAAGGCGACCCTGCTCAGATTCTTAGTTCAACTGCTGTAAAATATATAGAAAATCTTACACTGTTTGCAGAATCTCTCTTTGGAGAAATCACAGGTACTGCAAAGAAACTGCTTTCTACAAACGATAGTATCCAGCGAATTGGCGTTGTAAAGTCATATTGTAAGCATTATCCTATTGAAAATCAGGATGACCCGAAGGAAATCCAGACTCAGATAGAGAATGAAACTTACTTTAGAATTGCACAGGCTTTGTTTAAAGGAATTAGTATTTACGGTTATTCTGTTGAAGGTATCGTTCAGAATAAAAAATTCCCTCCAGCAAACCATATTGTAACATCGATGTTTGTGGATAACCCTAACGAAATTCCTGGAAAGATATCTGTATCACAGGTATTTACAAATCCAAATTCGTTGTTGGTATTCTCTAAACCTGAGAACTTCCAGAAGTTTACAAATCTGTATTCTACTGCTAGTACAAAGATTATCGGAAGTTTTAACGATGCCGCTATTAGTGGTGCAGTTAGACAGCTTGATGATTTCGCAGATAGAACCTGTTATAATATTAAACAGGGAAATGCTACTAGTGGTGCTGAAAATGCAGACCCTGCACTTCAGAAGAAGGTTGTAAAGGCTATTGAGAAAGGTTTGACAACTGCTATTGATTTGGCAGTTGAACAGAAACAGAGAGTGTTACAGTGTGCAGAAGTCGCATATGAGATGGTCGAACGTGTTTCAAGAACAGCTCAGCTTTGTGTTGTAGCTATGCTTAACGTAGAACGCTCTCACACTGACTCTGGATACGATTCTAATCTTGCTAATGGTAAGAATAGAGCTATTAATAAACAGCTCCAGAGAAATACTGAACATGTTGAAGGAAAATCTGAAAAAGAAAAGCTCCAGCATAAGTATCATTTCTTTGAAACCTAAGCAAAAAAAAAATAAAACTCCCAGGGTAATTCCTGGGAGTTGTTTTTAATTTGTTTTACCGTTTAACTTTATCTGTGATATTGTCTTCATCGGTAGCTGTGAGTTCGATGTCTTTGAATTCATCGTCGACAATTTTATTAGCAAGCTCTGTTGGATTCACAGCCTTCATGTTAGCGTCAATCATTGGCATCAGCGCAGTCATTGTCATCTGATGTTTGAATACGTCCGCTTGCATAGTCATATTGTGACGATTTGTTTCGTGTGACATTTCGCATTTGGCTTTGTCAGCATCGATTCGATTCTTTTCAATCTCTCCGAATACTTCCAAGCACTTCACAGGATCTTCGTTTTCAGCAAAAATGATTTCCATAATCATATCTGGATTTTGTTCATTACGAATTATTTTCATATTTTTCCTCCTTCTTATGAAAAAATTCTTCTATAATTACATTATAATATTAAATACTTTATCTAGGAAGTCAAATAAAAAATAACCGAGCATCTAGCCCGGTTATTCGTTTTAAATATGGAATGTTTTGTACTCAAATTTTTCACCAGGTTTAGGCATTTCACCCATATCTTTACTCTTTGTACTGACTATAATAGATATATCAAACGTTGATTTAAAATCGTTTAGTAATCTATCGAAATAGCCAATATCAAAGTTATTGATATTGAGTTCTGGGTCATCATTATCTGCATAGATTTCAATCTTTCCTCCAACGAAACCTGAAAGAGCCATCAGACGTTTCAACGTATGATAACAACCTTTTCTTGAAGATGAGCCAAACATAACGTTTGTACAATCATCTCCGTAGAAATAGTTCTTCACACAAGTTATATTGAAGTTAGATTCTGCTATACAAATCTTTGGATAAGGTGTAAGCACGTCAATGTGACAAGGTGGCACATACATAAACGGATGTCTTATCTTTGGATACAAGTGGATGATATTAAATCGAGAACCTGTGATTTCTTTATTCATACTGCGAATAGAAATCGCAGTTTTATCTTCACTTATAAATCCTATACCGTATTGACTGAGGATAGGTATTTTGTTTGGGTCGCACTGAGGTTGTGCGATGTTGTTCATAGATAAGAACTTTTCAAAATTAAGTACAACTTTATATTTTATAATATTTTCAAAGTTTGAGAAATCTATCTGTAATCTGTTTGTTAAATATTCTACTTTTTCAGCATCCTCTTTTGTTGGTTTTGGATATTTATATTGTATTTTAGATGTGTCTTCTCCTTCAGAAAAACTCTTCGTAACTTTTGACTTGTTCGTACTTTTCAAGAACTCATCAACTTGTACATCGTTGATTCCTATACGATGCATTAAGCTTGGTGTCATAATGCCACTCTGACCACATTTTTTGCAGTCATATACTATGATTTGTTTACCGTCTTCAATTTCTTTGACACCAATATACATATGTGCACTGCGAAGATTTAAACTGTCTCCGCACAAACAACAACGAGTTGCGCACAATTCAGTAGCCGTTGAAACAGGCTTTGCGTTTTCAAGCAGTAACAATTTCTGTTGTAAATCTATAATTCTAGGGTCCATTTAAATA
>Ga0247611_10004148_pt1 | contig 20437 bp, 42 predicted proteins | sample 177DNAGHGhighgp2_FD_192422 | JGI IMG/M metagenome (GOLD analysis project Ga0247611, IMG submission 192422) | Sheep rumen microbial communities from Palmerston North, Manawatu-Wanganui, New Zealand - 1770 DNA GHGhigh gp2 | ecosystem: Host-associated > Mammals > Digestive system > Stomach > Rumen...
ATGCCTCTTTTAACAAATCGTATTCTTTTTGTTTATGGTTGCTAATATAATTCGCGTTTTTCTTCCGGTCCAAACTTTTCAAGATAGCTTAAAACTGAGCCATTCTTTGTGTGGTTTTCTTCTCCGTCTTCCAAAACTGTGGCAGTGAATTTTTGGACGAGTTTTTCGCCTTTATAACCTTTTGGTTTGACACCATCTTTGATAGTGTAGGAACCATTGTAAATTGTTCCATTAGGATGTTTGATTGGATATTCGTAAACTTTTAAGATTTGTTGTTTCATAATTAAATTCTCACTTTCTTAACAAAAAATGTTTTGCCTGCATATTTTATATAAAGCCATCTGCCTTTCATATATGATTCCGGAAGTTTTTTGATTTGCTCATAAATATTTCCGACACAAAAAATTGTTGGTTTTTTTACATCAGGAGAATTTTCCACAAACGTTTTTAACCCTTCGTAAAAAGAGCCTAAGCTTTGGCCAAATGGTCTTGCTGACATTGTAAGACACATTCTTCTGCAAGCACTTCTTTCATTAGGGTCCGTTTTAATGTTATTCATATTTAGCCTCCTTTGCAAGCACATATATATTAAACGATTATTTATAATATGTCAATACCTTTTTCAAAAATAATTTTAAAAAATAAAGCGCTACCGATATTGACGACTAGGTAGTGCTTTTTTATGTTAGAAGTATCCGGTTTAAAAATAACCGTAGTTACTTCCTGAAGGCCATGAACGTCTTCTGTTTTTAATGTTGAGATTATACAAACCAGCACGCACTAATAAATCTTTACATGCACCACAAATTTGAAGTTGCCTTAAATAACTTGGGTCAAAAATTTTGCCTTTTTCATCATCAGAGCCAGAGAACAATCCAACTGCTTTAGGACCTTCTCTATAAGCGTATTGTGTTTGTGCAATAAGAGCTTTTTTCCAATATTCCATTTGAAACGGAGTCAATCTATCCCATCTAAAATTTCTAAATGTTTCGGTATCTATTCTAGCCATAAGGGAATCAGTCACAAGCTCAATAAACATTTCAGCAGCGTTACTTTCGTTTTCAAAAAAGCCATTTAGTGCTGCGCGCAAATCAAATCCGCCATAACATGAATTTTTGAAATCATCGGGTGTTATATAAACAATAGCCATATTTTTACCTCGTAGTTATTTTAACATTATAATAAAGAAAAAGGGAATATTAATTTCCCTTATTTAATCAGTTTTCTGACCTCACACGAACCTTTGTATTGTTTCCTTTTCATATTCTCAGCTTCGCGCTTAGTTTTAAAGAGCATTATTGCTTTCCAATCACCTTTTCTAAAAAGACCGTATTTATAAATTATATCACCCATAAAGCTACGATAACAAACGCTCGCCATAATAGGCCACACAGCGTGAAGAATATGATTTGGCTGTCTTTTTCAAGAGTGATGACGTTTCTAAAAAACGATGTCAAACAACTGATACCAACAAAAATGGTTCCTAAAATTCTAAACACTAACATAACTATTTTGCGTAATATGCTGGTTTAACAACTTTTCTTGCTAAAGCCACTTTCTTTGCTCTCTTTTTTGCTTTCTTTCTTTGATTATAACTATAACTCATAATTTTCTCCTTTTAATCATCTATCTTCGATTTCTTTTACAAATTTAGAAACTACCATATGCTTTGAAATAAACGTTTTCCATCTAGATTTAACTTCATATTCTTTAGGAAGTTCTCTAACAACTTCCCATGTAGTACCATCCCTTGTTTTAATAAATGTCTTTTTCATGATTACACCTCTAAGAGATAATCCATACGTGACCAACCACCATGAGCTCTAATAGATTTTACAGTCTTATTAGCAATTTCTTCTGGAAAGTTAAACTCAATTGGGTTTCTTCTACTATCTACATATTTGCCATGAAAATATTCAATGTTAGGTTCACCAAAGAGACTACCATGGAAATAACCATCAGATTCTCTTTTTCTTTCAAGACCAATATAGCCCCATTCTCTATCGTTGGAAACAATATAATCACAAAGTTCTTTGACAGTGCATGGCCTAGTTAATTGATAATAAACTTCGCCACAGCAATCTCCACCTACTGGCCCCATACCAGTGCATTTTAATAATCGCTCTTTTTCCATATTATGGCACCAAAATTGAAACTGCATCATCACTGGCAACAACTGATGGCAATTCACCATTCCATTGTTCTAAATAAGCCAAGTATTGTAAGTAATCTTCTACTAATGTTTTGAAATCAGCTGAACCGGGACCGGAAGCAACATCTATCACATATTCAGTCCCTAGATAAATTACAGTGTCTGTTTCAATCTGTTTTGTGGTGTATTTAGTTTCTAAACCATCCACAGAATAGAGATATTTTTCGTTAACGTTATAACCAATAGCTTTTGCTAATTCGATAATTTTATAAGTAGCGGCTTCAGCAGTTGCTTGAGCAACAATTTTTTGTGCTTCAGCGTTACCACGCGCTTCTTCAATTTTCTTTTGTGCTTCAAGTTTAGCGACTTCAAGTTCAGCTTCTGCACGAGTGATTGATGCTTGCTTTTCTTGTTCCGCGATAACTTTATTTTCAACAGAACGTTCGAACTCGTCAGTAAAGTCAATATTTGTCAAAACAACATCTCTAACATTGACATAGTAATCGGCTGAAATGCCATCTCTAACCGCATCAGATACATCGTTAGAAAATTGCGCTCTATTTTGAATAATGTTCATCGCAATGTCACTACTCATAACAGCTTTAGTCTTTTCAATTGTTTGTGTTTCGATACGAGATTGAAGAGCATCTAAACCACCATATTCAGTGGCAATTTTCATGATGTTTTCAGATTGGATTTGATATTGCAAGAAAACTTCTAGTTCCATGGTTTGCCCGTCTTTAGAATAGGCAGCCGTTAGAATTTCTACTTGTTGAACTTTGGTATCATAAGTTTCGTAAGTATTAACTACCCAGAAGTCAAAATATGTTCCTGGTTGTCTCAAACCTGTCACTTTGCCCAAATGACGAACAACTGCAACTGAACCAGTATCTACTTGATGGAATGAGCCTGGAATTGTAATAACCAAGCCTAATGAAATAACGAAGGCAGCGATTCCTGAAAATAAAACCACTAATGGTGATTTTTCATTGCTATCTCTATCATAAGTTTTCACACCACCTACGATAATTAAGGCTATCGCTACAGCCATAATGATGAAAAATAAAACAAATAATAATACTCTAATCATAATTAATTACGTTCCTTTCTTAATCTAATTTATTGTCGAGAGTAACAATTTGGTCGATAACTTTTTTTACTTCTTCGTATATTTCTTGGGTTGTCCATTTCTTATCTTTACTTGTATCAAAGTTAAACAAAGTATCGTATCCCATATAATCCCCCGCGTGTGCATAATCCCAGCCGATAAACCATCTGTCATTATTTGGATAAATATGGTCAAGTCTATCAGCATATGTAAGACCATAATGGCAATTAATAAAGTCTAACTTGTCATAGTCAACGCCATAATACTCGCTAGTCTTTGGTATCTCTACATAAGCGCAAGGATGAGTTCCATAAGACACAATAACAAAGTTATATCCACCATATGTTCCCTCGTATAGCACTTCTGCGCTTTGACGTTCAGTTTTGTAAACCATTTCTTTCATAATTCGTGCTCCTTTCCTAATTAAGCAATTTTGATAATGTTTGATTTGTTTCTAAAACTTCACACGCCGCTTCAGTCATTTTGCCAAGCCCATACCACGAATTTTGATTTAATTTGACATATATAGCTTTACTGATAACTTTTAAATTTTCGGCAGTGTTGTTTTTCCAATTGCCATCAAGATGAATTACTATCATATCTGCTGGCACTTTATAGCCTAAAACGAGTTCGTATTCTTTCTCATAACAATCCATATAGTTTGGATATAAAACTCTTCCATTTTCTGTTTGATTTCTGACTTTTACATAAACACATTTTGCTTTCATCATTCTGAAGCCTAACGGTTTTACATCCTGGAAATATCTTGGAAGTTTTTTTGAAGGTACACTCAATTTGGCTAAACGGCAATTGCCGCTGCAAACAGCAAATAGTTTTTTTCTTTCTTCGTCACTTGTTCTTTCTGGGAATACTTCTTTCCACTTTTCCCAAAGTTCTCCTTTATCTTTCACAAAAGGCAAATAAGTTCTTAAAAAAGCGTTTCTCCCTTTGTTGCCACCATTCCTGTATTTAGGCGATATTTTTCTAATAATTTTGCTGTTCTCGTTTAGATTAAACTTTTTGGCGATTTCGTTGTTCGATTCAAATAGATAATGACCTTTAAAATATTCTTCTATCTTTTCAACATCGACATAAACTTTTCGCCTTTTCTTTTGAATTTCCATATCTTTAGCTTTTGACTCAATGGCCTTTTCGCTTATGTTAAATAAAATTGACAATTCTTTGTTAGGCTTGGAATTATACAACTCTTTTAAAAGATTTTCTTCTTTTTCAGACCAATAATGTTTGCTAACAAAAGCAATGCCTATTTTTTGGCAATGGTGTCTCAAACCATCAACCGTTTTATTTGTGTTAAAAGCTTTGTTGAACATTGCTGTTAATTTCTCATATTGTATCATTGGATGAGATTTTAACCATTCTTCTTGCTCTGCCGTATATTGTTCAGGAAAAAGATTATTGAACAAATGCAGTTTTGTTCTACAATGACCTTTGATTGTCCTAAAATTAAAATTGACTTTAAAACATTCATTAAATTTTTGTGTGAGTTCTTTCCAGTGAAAAGAACTTACGTTTTCTTTAAGCCATTCGTCCATTTCTTTTGTCCACATTATAGGCAAAGACATAATTATTCTCCCATTTTTTCGATAGCAACAGTATTAATGACGGAAGAAACAATTGATTTGTTGGCTTCGTTTGCTGTTCTCATTGTTGCAATTTCTTGCTTTCTTTCTGCCAAAGGAATAGTTGTGTCAAGCATATAGTTTCTAATTTGCTTTGCTGATTCGATGACACCCTTCAACTCTTCTTGCAAAATCTTTTTTTCTTGTTGGTTCATTTTTTAGACCTCCTGTTTTCACTTATATATTAATTAATTAAATAAACTTTGTCAATATCTTTTTTTATTTTTTTTGGTTTCTTCCAATAACTGTTGCGAAAATCTGGAAATGGCACTGCTTGAAATGTTCCTACCAATGGACAATCAATGTATTTAGCAGCTTCCCAAAAGATTTTGCTCACACGTGTTATGATAATTGAAAGATTTTTGTTTGGATTAGTTTTCACTTCAAACGTACTCTTTTCAAAAGTATTTGGGCCAGTCACAACGAGAGGATGAGGAGTCGGGTGAATCCATTTAGTAAGAGATATACCGTCTTTGTACTTTTTTGTGGCTAATTCAATAATGCAAACACTATTTTCATAAGTTTTGCATACTTCAAAAATAATTTTTAAGCCACAATACGAGAGAAGATAAATGTCTTGCGTAAAAACACCATCTTTATTCAATTTTAAGTCTGATTTCATAATCTCTAATTTCAATAGATTTAACTTCACAACGTAAATATTCTTTTGGAATATTATTGTGCCAAATAGTTTTTAAAATAATCTCTCCGGTGTCGTTATTAACGAGCATAACGTGAGCGGACCCGTTAGCTATTTTTGCTATAATGTCATTTACGGTCATAGTTATTCACCAATCCAATCTAACAACACTTTTACATTTTCAAGGGAATACGCTACGCCTTCTTCATCATATCTCTCGTCGTTAAGTGATACCATTTGAATATGAAACAACACTTTGCAAGAATATTTATTTTCGTTTAGCCAACAACTTCTAATAGATGTCCCCCATTCAATCCAGTCTTTCCATGCTAGTAACTGGCACACCAAGAGATAATCGTTATAGTGTTTTTCGTCAACATCCATATATTCAAAGTTTTTTCTATCTCTAATAGCACACCATACATCGTAAATAATTTTTCCCCACTCATTATCTTTATCACTGTCATAAGGAGACAAATCAAAAATATCATCGGTTAAAAAAACAAATTTGGTATATTCTCCTTTTTCATAGCCACAGCATTCTTCAAAATATTCTTCGTGTTCAGCGAAATAAAAATCTAATAGTTCTTTTGTTAAATTTTTAATCATAATTACTTACCTGTGGAACCGAAGCCGCCTTCTCCACGTTCTTCGCCAAGTTCAAAAACTGGTTCGGCTAAAATAACTGGTTCGACAACGATTTGGCAGATTTTATCCCCTTTTTTGAATTTATATGTGCAATGATTTGTGTTAATAAAATATGCCCTAATTTCGCCACGATAGCCACTGTCAATAGTTCCTATTTGTGTAATAATACCTTTAACGTTCATAGAGGAACGTGGGCGAATTGTTGCCATATAGCCATCAGGAACAATTAAGCCAAATCCTAATGAAACTAATTTTCTATCAACTGCATAATGAATACCATCTTCAACTTCTTCTTTGCCAAAGGAATGTAATATAAAGTCTTCTTGTGCAAAACAATCGATACCAGCATCATTATAATGAGCTCTAACCGGCGCAATTAAATCGTTTCTAAATTTAATTAATTTAATTTTCATATATTTTTTTCTCCTTTTTCAATCGGTTTTTTTGCATGCAGCTCGAAATAGCGCATCAAAGCCATTGCATATATGTTTTGCAAAAGCTTTTTCTTTTTTAGTTAATCTCTTTTTTCTTGGTTTAGGCACTATAGTGTTTAAATCATAATGCTTCTTTTCAATATAATCTAAACGAATATAAAATTCATCGCTGCGTGGAGCATATCCACAATAATGCCTAGCAACTTTGCATTCTTCAGCGTTTTTAAAAGAACCAATTTCATATTTTCCAGAACGTAGAGACCAATCATAAGTATCAACCCAATCCATGAATAAATTTCCTTCTATTTTTTCACCAAAAAATCTTCTGAAATTTTCGTATTTCTTTTTTGATACTCGAATGAATTTAGGGCCATTACCCCAATTAACTATCTTATTCATCTTCCAAACCTTTCACTCCGCTAAATTCTATTTCCATACTTTCTGCTAATAATGTGCTGCAATATGGACAATAAAGTTCATCTTTCATCCTAAAACCTGGTATTTGTTCTTCGGTAATAAATCTAAATCTTTTACCGCACATATCACACGTAACTATGTGTTCTATGAAATCTTCTGGATAGTGGTCATTAAATCCCATTTTCGTGTCTCCTTTTGCATTGCTTTCTTCTATATAGTGTATAAGCTAGTTTTTCCCATTTTTCAAAGTCATAATCGGTATAATCGATTTTAATCCCACTGTCTAAAAGAATTTCCTTAAATGTTTTGACACAATCCGAGCATCCTCTTTGGAATCTCATTTTGCATTCATCACACATCCAATCATAACCACAACAATAGTATCCGTAACTTTCACCTGATTCATGATATATCTTTTCACAATATTTGCGGAATTTACGGAACCAGTTGCGCTTCTCTAAACGTTCGGGTCTAATTTCTGAACCATCAAATATATTTAACTGTCTGCTTTTTTTCATACGTTAATACTCCAAACCTTTAACTCGAAATGGGATTATTTTTACACATACTTCTCTTTTCCCACTAAACCATTTATACCATTTTTTTCTTTTGTAAATTATTTTATTTTTCTCCATATCAACAAGAGCATAGAAGAAATGAGGATGCTTTATAGAATTTTTAATTTCTTCAAACGATATTTTTGTTTTTTCGAATTCTTGTTCTAAACTTTTTTCGAGTTCTTGTTTTAACCACTTTTTCATAATTGTTCATCCTTTCCACTCTATACTTTGACCCACTTATCTTCAATAAGGTTTCCAATAGCGACAACGCGCTTATCGTCTGTCTTAATACGAGCAAATTTTCTTGATAATTCTTCCCAGGAGCGAACTTCTAAAGTATTAAGAATATCTTTTATAAAAGAAATGTTAGAGAAAACAATCTTGCTTGTGGTGTAAGAAGAACCATTTTTTCCTTCAAAAGCAATTTGACAATATAAGGAACTATTCTCGTCAACACCCAAGAAACTATATTTTATTTTTGCATTAATAATATCCATATTTGTTCATCTCCTTAATAAAATCATCTAAACTCTTTGGAACAATAACTATAAATTTTCTTTCTCTTAATACCGCATGAACTCTTTTCTGTTCTTCTCTTAACCGACCGTATTTGGCCTTACATTCACAAAGCAATAAATGCCCTTCAGTATCTAATAATTGCAAATCTGGCCAGCCTTTTGGAGGCCCGGCATCAACAATGCGGTCGCCAATTAAGGTTTTAAACAAGCCAACATTAATACGAATTGCTAAAATGTCGTGTTCACCACACCATGCCCTAATTTCGTTTTGTATGTCGTGTTCTATTTCAGGATTTTTTGGTGCCATATTTTTTCCCTCCAAACTTGATTCCTTTTCTGTTGTTGTACACATACCAGGCCCATTTTTCAGGGTATTGCATGCCTCTATTTTTACCTATTGCTACTAACTCAGCATAAGACTTAGCCATTCCCTGTTCTCTTTTCTTTTGAACTTTTTCCATCTTGGTAATTTTTTCGAGTTCGGCTTTTTTGTCTTCTTCAATTTGCTTTTTCGTACGGTGGTTGTCCCAACCGCAAAACGGACATATCGGGTCAATTCCGCGATAGACACGTAAGCAATTAGAACACTCACGAACGAGAACTTCTGGCTCCCTGCTAGGATTTCTTACTCTAACCATTTTTTCATCAAGCGTATATTCTCTTTTTTCAGTAGGAGTGCCATGCGTGTAGCAATTTCCAACGAAATCAATAATAACTGCTTTTTTATCTGGTCTTGGTGTCAAGCATCTACACGCTTGTTGAATATATAATGTTTCCGATTGAGTCGGTCTCAACAATAAACAACAATCGCACTCAGGAACAGTAATTCCCTCACTAATGAGGTTACAATTGCACAAGATTTGATATTTTCCGTTCTTATAATCTTCCATTATTTTTTCACGCACACGTTCTGGTGTGCTCGCATCCATATGAACGGCAGGTATTCCATTATCATTAAATAACTGGCAAACTGATAAACTATGTTTAATGTTTGTACAATAAGCTATAGCTTGCTTGCCGTCTGCTAATTGACGGTAATATTTAATAATGTCACCGTAGATTTTCCTATCTAACATCACTTCGCCTAATTGTTCATTGTTAAAATCTGCGCCGCTCATAGAAACTTTTTTCAAATCGATGTTTAATTTTGGAGCATAAAGGTCGTATTTACAAATATCGCCTCTTTCAATCAATTCGTCTGCGCTAATTCCGTTTAAAATTTCATCTGCCAGATTCAAAGGCTTGTTGTCTAATCTTTTAGCGGTTGCTGTAAATAAAATGCGTTTGCATTTATAATAATTGCAGACTTTTTGATAACTTTCAGCACCGCTAATATGAGCTTCATCAATAATAATTAAATCGACTTTTCCATGTTCGCCTAAATGATTTACTTCTGTAAAAACTGATTCTATGCGAGCGTTTTCAATAATTTTTGAGTGTTGCCTTAATAAAAGTCTTCTGTGTGCAAGAATGAGCACTTTAGAGCCTTTTAAGCATGCTTTTTCGACAATCTCTTTCATAATATAAGATTTGCCACTTCTACACGGGAGAACAGCGCATACTCCGTTATGAACTAGGAGAGATTTTCTGATACGCCTATACATGTCTTCTTGATAATCTCTTAATTTCATATTATTCTCCAAAAATCAATCCTTTAGAGTTCTCATCAGAAATCAACTTTAAGCCACAATACACTTCGCCGCGGTTGAGGTCTTTTCTAGTCGCATAACCTTTTTTCACGACTTCGGCTTTAAACTTACGTTCATTATATTGGTATTCACCATTTTCTTTGCACCAGTCTTTGTATGCTTTATATAGATTTTGACAGTTTACATCTAATTCTGGGAAAGGAGTGGTCATGTCATCTAAAAATGCTGTAACGACATCTAATTCTTTCTTATAATCAGACAATGCTGCGCTTAAACATGCTGGCATTGGTAAATTGTCTTTATATTCATTATGGAGTTTAACGGCACCTTGAATAATCCATCCTAATATTTGTGCTCTTTCGGCCGCTAATTTTTTAGGCATAGAAACATCTTTATTTTTGCCTTGGAATTTATTTAAGAACGGAATGAAATAGATACGTCTCCATGTGCCGTCATCGGTTGCACGAATGATAGGCTTATTGTTAGTGGACATCCAAGGAGTAAATGTTGGCAAGAAATTATATGAATCGCCATATTTTTTCTGTGCTTTAATCTTTTCACCGGATAGCATTTGTTTAAAATAAACTTCATCTAATTTTTGTCCTTCAGCAGTTTCAGAAGTAGTAATTGCTCTTGCTCCAGCTAAATCGTCCAAAGAGAATTCTTTAGACTGAACAGAAGAGTTGCCTTTAGATACAAGCATTTCACTACTCATAGAAGTGGCATAGTCGCCAAACACGTCACTGAATACTTTAATAAATGTTGATTTACCATTACTACCACTACCCCACAAAACAAAGAGATGGTCTTTATTCGTACGGCCAGTTGCCGATTCACCCAAAGCCATTTGGATAATTTTTATAATTTCTTCTGTTTCTTCAGGGTCATCACGTTTAAAAACATCATGTAAGAATTTTAACCAGTTGGTCGGTTCTTCAAAACTTACTCCGCAATGAGTGTTCTTTGATAGCATATATTTCTTATCAAACGGATAAACTTCACCTGTGTAGAGATTGACCACACCACTATCAGTATTGAGAAGTTCTTCTTGCCTATCAAATGAGCGGTTCCTAACTGGTAAGTTATGAAGAGTTTGGAGTTCGCTAATCATAGCGTTCTTTCCGTTTGTGTTGGATACTTTTTTAACGTTATCAATTTGGGCTTTAAGAATTGCTTTCAACTCTTCTGGGTCGTCTTTGCTTTCTTCACCTTTTTTAAGAGCTTCTTCATATCTAAATTGAGTTTGTCTAACTTCTTTGTTTAAAATATCAATTAATTTATTTGCGTATTTGCGCACACAAGAGGACATGTCTCTTGCCCATGTTTTGCCTGTCCAAAACATAAAACGTTTATCGTCTTCGTTATATTTAAAATATTCACCAAAATAATCATAAAAACGTTCGGCGTTTCCTGTATCATTCAAAGGATAATGTTTGAATGTTAAATTATTCATATCAACAATTGGGTCGCCTTTTTCATCAAATTCAACTATATCAGTTTGGGATTTAATAATGTTTAAAGGTGTTTTAGCAGGTTCTACAATTGTTTCAGGAGTAAATGTTTGTGGCTCTTTGTTTTGAGGCTTAAAAACGTCTCTTTGCTTTGAAACCGCTCTATTAATAGTCATTTCTCCATAAGTCATTTCTCCACGTCTAGAATCCCATTTGTTACGCATTAAATCGCTCTTGCGAAACAATCTATCCATTTGGTTTCTATCACATCCGGTCCAAAATGCTAAATATTGGCATAAAGCGGCATCAGCCCTACTGTGGTCGTTGTTATATTCATTCATGTCTCCATAATAAAGTTTAAAGAATTCAACACCGCTGTCACTTTTGCTAATAACATCTAAAAGTTCAGCATCACTCAAATGGACACTATCGATTGTGGAGGGAAAAGAGCCATAACGAGCACTATCACCAAAAACCAATTCATTTGGTCCGGTTGGTTCAATAACTGGCTCCTCTTCTTTTAAATATTTTTCCCAAAGTTGTTTGAGTTCTGCTTCTCTTTCACAAACCGGGAGAGCTTTTATAACGTTGCCTGTCACAGTAAAAAAACGACCGCTTCCATACATTTCGATATTGCTTTTACGGCATCTACCTTCTGGTTTTTTGCCAAACACAATAATATGGATACCTTTGCCACTAGGAGAAAATTCAGTATAAGAGTTAAGAGTATTAATAAAATTATCGGATAATTCTTTAAAATCTGTTTCATCGTGATTGTCTAAATCCACACCGGAAATATAGGTGTTATCTTCTTCGTTTTTACCCAAACAAAAACCAAGACCATCAAAGCCATATTTGACACATCCCATCATAGCAACTCTAAATGATGTCCATTGGTGGTAATCAACAGAACTGCCATAAGAACCGGTCATAGCATTGAACGGAATCTTGGTCTTCTTGCCTTCTCTTTCTTCTATTCTGAACCCAACCCATCTACGAAGTTTTTTCATTTCTTGAGGTATACGGGCATACTTTTTTTCTAAATCTTCTAATGTCATAATTGTGTTTCCTTTTCTGTTAGGCTGTATTGTGTTTTAATTTGGTGGACACACAGGGACTTGAACCCTGAACCGATGCTTTATGAGAGCATTGCACTAACCGATTGTGCTATATGTCCATAATGGATACCGAACCTTTCTCATACGTCATCCAGACGTGAACTTTCACGGGCAGTGCTGCGTAAACACTCCGAGGGTTACTCCTATGGGGTTTAACTGTTTGTAGGAACGGACAGGAATCGAACCTGCAACCAAGGACTACCCACGTGACTGGTTCCTTCCACTGATAATGTGGTTCACGAAGCTCTTCCTAATTGAGCTACCGTTCCATATGGCGCTCCGATTAAGGGTATTAGCCAACTATCGTTCGGAGCATATTTGCTTGGGAAAGGCCGGATTTGAACCGACGGTAGTTGCACTTCTCACCAGTGTTCGAGACTACCTATGCCTAGTGAGTTTACTTTCCCATATTTGGTGGATGAGACGGGATTCGGACCCGCGTCTTGACATCTCACACTATAACTTCTACATCTTATCTCGTTATGACATTATGCGCAATTTCTTAAACGAGAGCCGTCCATTACGCTTTAAGTTAAGTTTCTCCTTATGAAGCCTTGCTAACTCAACTCAACTCCACCAGTCTAGTTTATGACCCCGTTGACTAGATACTAGACATTTCTAGGCGAGGAAAGCTATCTACTTATTAGTAAGATAAGGCCATTCTTGGAGATGCCATAGCACCTGCTAAGATTGGATTGACTTTAGTATTAACGTTTTTGGCGTTTATAGTTTTGTGGTTTATGGTGACCAACCGATGCAATTATAGCTCAAGTATACCAATCGAAACCTGAACTCACCCATTTAGGAGGGATATTTTGGATTCCCACCAATACATTCTAATTCATTTGCTGTGGATTTGAAATAATAGAGTTAAAAATGAACTGAAATATCCCGTATGAGGGCGGCATTTCACCGCCCAAGTTTTTTTAATTAGAATGGAAGTGAATCATCATCATCCGCAACACTATCTAACGCTTCAGTATTTTGCTTTTGAATGCCATTTTCGTCTGTGGTCATTGCTGGATGAGCTTTATCCCATTTAGATGGGCCAAATGTATCGCCATCAATTGAGTTGAATGGTTTTCCATTATTACCATCTTCAACGGTAACATAACCGACTAAGTGTCTACCAACTAAATATTGTAACACTTCGTCTAAGCCGTCTTTGAAACGTTCTTTATAGTCTGGTGTACCTTTTTGGGAAAGGATTAGTTGATTGATACGATAGAAGTTAAACGCTTTACCATCATCATCCCTTTTACTAATGTTATACCACACACAACGGCCCTTATTTTTTTGTTCGACATCATCTCTAATCTTTAATTTAAAGCTGAGTTGTTGTCTGCCTGTACCGGCTGTTTTGTATTCGAACGAAGCGATGACAAATTCATATTCTTGTTCATCAACTGGTTCAAAATCTTTTTTTGGCTGACTATCGCCAAATAGTAATTCTTCATTTTCTTCTGACATTTTGATTTTCTCCTTTTCTACTTATTTATGTCTTTAAAGAATTTTAACACCTTTAATGTCATTGTCTTTACATTCACCGCTGCAATATGGTTTTCCATATTTAGCAATACTTGCTCTTGCGGTTTTTAAATCTACTTCTTTGCCACAAAATGCGCATACATCTGGGCGGAACTTACAGATTCTTAAACATGGAACTTGCTTTTTTCCAAAAGTAGTTTTAGAAGCATAGATAGCAATTTTATGTCCTGGCCAATTATTGATATTGTCAGTTCCTAAAATTTGAGTAATTGTTTCGCAATTTGTTACGTTAAGAACCATAGGAAGAGAGTCTTCTTCAAAATAGCACACATTTTGGTGTTCGTCCACAGAATTGTCTTTTCCTGGAAGTTTTGGCATGACTTCTTTTTTGATTTCTTTGATAGTTAAAATACGTTTTTCATCAGGTTTGAGAGTTTCTGCTCTAAGATAAGGCATATCCATATTTTCTCTCCAATGTTTGTATTCTTCTGCCATATTAATTTTCCTCCTTTTCTTCTAAAAATAATTTACGATATGATTTTGGCGCGTAGATTTGCTTTTTGCTGATGCAAACTGGGCACTTTCCACATCCAATAGGTTGTTCTAAGCCTAATTTGATTCTTTGATATCTAGGCGCTTTTTCTTTAAAGTATTCTAAGCGTTCATCCATGATATCTTGGTCAATAAGAATCAAATCAGCATTTGGAACTTCTTCTTTTGTGACTGCATTCAGCACAAATGGAAGACGCTTTCCAGTTCCAGAGTTTTGTGTTTCAACTTCTTGATATAAAGCTCCTTCCATTGGATAATCGCGAGCTGAAATGAAATCCACTAAAACGTTGCGACCATCAATTTCTACCCATACCTTTTCAAAATCTTTCATAACTTTTCCGTCAACAATAACTTTATTTGGAAAATATGAGTCAATTTTAATTTTAACGGGTACACCTGCTATAACACCGGTCATGATAACTTGATTTTCGCCTTGCCAATATTTAAACAAAGGTTTCTCTCCGTCACTATTAGTATAATTTTCAATGAAATCTATAACTTTTTGGACACCATTGAATGTAGCATACATTTTACCGGTTTTAGCACTATATAAGCGGTCTTTGTTTTTTGCGATGAATTCTTCTTCTTCACCGCTGAAATGAGCATCGACCCAGCTACCGAATAGCATTGCTTCGCTTGGCTCCTCTTCATATTCGCCGTTGATTTTTGCCATCGCCATAACTTCACATTTTTCAAAATCACAGAATTGAGAATAACCCATATATCTTTTTCTCATTTCCGTATCATGGTAATTGTCATTAGTTAATGGCGTATTTTCGCTTTCAAATTTTCTTAATTCTTCTATAGTCATTTAAAGCCTTTCTAAAAGAACTTACGTAATTCAGATAAATCACAATCAAGAGCAGCAGCCACTTTACTGAGAGCTACTAATTGAGGCTTGGTATCGCCTTTTTTCCAATGTGATAATGTAGCTGCACTAATACCAGATTTTTTAGATAATTCTAGCATAGTCATGTTCTTTTCTTTTCTTAATTCGTTGATTTTTTCGCCAATTGTCATTTGGTCTTTCATTTGCTTCCTTTCCATCCACAGCATTTATCTTCTATTCTTTGCCGCATTTAGCACTTTTTGGAAACTCGACATATCTTCCAAACTAATCATGTCTAACATGTTTGTGGAATAGAAGAAATCGTTTTTGTTTGGGTTACCGTTTTCATCTAATTCGAGAACGATACGTGGCAGCTCATATGTGACGATAACATTCATTCTGCCAGTTTCTTGGTTTGGAATCATTTGAGTATTTTTTATTTTGAATTTAATAGGTGCAAGTAATGATTTGATTTTTTTGAGTTCTTCACTATCTTTTCTAAGTTGTTTTATTTCATTACTCTCAAGAAGAGAAACCAACTTATTAACATTTTCTTGAATTTCAAGAATGGTTTTAGTTCGTTTTAGCATATTTTATAACCCTTTAATCATTTCGATAAGAATTTGCTTATCTTCTTCTGTTTTAGGAAGAATTTTTAAAGCATCAGCACCTAAGATATCAAACACATTTTCTCCCAACGCTTCCGCTGTATCTTTTGCTAATTTAACTGAACAGTGATGATTTTCAGCATAACCCACAGCATGGGTGTGCATACCAACCTTTTCAGCAAATTCCTTTTGTGTTAAGCCGTGTTTAGCTCGATAAAATGCAACATTATTCATATTTTTTCTCCTTTCCTAGTTTCGCATATATATTAAACCAAATAATTAAATATGTCAATACATTTTTTTATTTTTTTCATTTTAAACCATTGCCATATGTTTCAAACTCTTCCATAGTTACTAGGACATCTTTATTTAATTCACTAACTAATTTCATTCTTTCTTTTTGCTCAGTGCAGTCTTTTGCCGCAGTGACATATAAAGAAGATATAAAAGAATTAATAAATCCTGTAACATAAGAAATATATTCATCAGTAGTTAATTTAGCTTTTACAGCTTTGCCTGTTTTAGTATTTTCAAAATACGATAGAAACAAACCTGCAAATATTTCGACCGTGTTTTTAACAGAGATTTCGTTTTCGTCTTTTGTTATTGTTTCAAATAACTTAATTCTATTTTGTTCACCTTTATTCATTTTCTTTCTCCTTTTCTACAGGTATGAAGCACCACAGTATTGTGATGATATCTAATATAATGGTTAAGCCAATTTTAAGGTTCATTATTCTTCCTCCACCCAACCAATATTGAGATAGAAATCTGTTAATTTGTATTCTGTTTTTTGCCAAAACAATGTTTTGTATTCTTTTATTACAGCAAAGTTTAGCAGTTCATCTCCTGGTAACCAAATCAAAGTGGCTTTTTTAGTAGGAATATAAAAGTGGTGTTGCTCTAAATCTTCGACATATATTTCGTATCTATCACCTTCATCATCCCATTCAAAATCTGCATCTTCGAAAACATAAGTTTTGCGATACCAATCACAACAACCACCAACGTAAACAAAGATTAAACTAATAAGTGATAAAATCCATAGAAATATCTTTAGCGCGTTTACTTTCTTTTCTGATTCAGTCACAATTTCATTAATCATTTTTTCTTTATTCATTTACTTAAATCTCCTTTTTCGTGTCCTCTACGAAACCAACTTTTTAACATTTTAGCGGCTTTATGAATTGCCTTTTTATTTCCTTTAAGACTATCTGGGTTAATGAAAATTGATATAACAAATTGATTTGGTTGTTCGCACCTAAACATAATGCTATTAAAGTCTGGGTACTGCTCAATGATAAAAGCACAATGTGGACAAGCAAAACCACCTTTTTCAACTTTGTCTAGTTCTTCAAAAGCATGTTTTTTGAAATCTTTTGCACAAAAGTTTTCTATCATATCATTTAATTTTTGTTCAATTTCTCTAATTGTGGCTTTCTTCATCTTTTTCGTTCCCTTCTTCATCTAAATATGCTTGTTTTAAACCGTCACACGCTATCTCAATGTTTAACGTGTCATACCATTGTATGATGTTATGTATCTTATAAAGTTCTATTGTTTCTTCGCCACTCTCTTCTAGTTCGTCAATCTTATTTCTAAAAGCGTCTAGCCTTTTTGCAAGGCCAATTAGTTGGTTGATTAAACCTTGGACATCTACTTTCATAATAATTCCTCCTAAAAAGTATTGCACCATTCCTTATGAATGTAGTCTTTTTCTTCTTGCGATAATCTATCTAATTTGAATACCCACTCGCCATTGATTTGAGTGAGAAGTAATTTGCCCATAATGTTTGCATATTTATGAGTTCTTTTCATTCGATTCGATAATCGTTGTTTTTTATTTTCTTGTTCGTTCATAACAATCCCCTCTTTTTGAGTTCTTCTTCGTAGGGGCTAACATTAATGAGCCATTCATACTCGTATGACCCATCGGTGCATCCTTCCCAAACGTAATTTACGGATTCCACCGCCTTTTCATAACGTTCTTTTAATTCTTCATCGCTTAACTTTGCTATTTCATCGCGTTTCATTCCAATTCCTCCTTGATTTATTTTATGTTTGTTTTTAGGTATTCTAATGCTTCTTCGACTGTTTTAAATATTTCACTTTCGTTTAAGTGCCTTGCTCCGTTTCCTTTTGCTATCGAATAATAAATTAAACATTCGCCATAGTTATAATAGTTATATTGTTCAATGGTTATTTCTATTTTTCTAATAGTTCCTTCGTTAATGCGATTATTTTCGATAAAATAACATTCGTCATCAATATTAAGCTTCGTTTCGATTTTCACAACAATACCTCTTTAATAAATTAGACTAAACGTTATCCAAGTGGTAATTATTTGCACAAAATGAATACTTTGGTCTATGATTAAATTGATTTTATGTTTGTTTGCCTTTAAGTTGTCTACTATAAAATGGATAATAACATTTGCAGGAATGATGAGATAAAACCAATTTAATTCAATGCTATTGCACAAAGAATAGATTAAAATAGGTAAGAAAATAGAGATAGACCAAGATAAGCAATGACAGAATAATGCCATTAAATAATCTCTTGAATAAAGTTTATCTGGTGCGTTTTTCTCCCACCATTTCTTTTGTTTTGCACTTGCTAGCCAACCTTGTAAATAGTAATCATCTACAATGTGAGCAAATAACATAAATACTAATAATGTAATTTTCATAGCAACACCTCTTAATCTTTATTTGCTAAGCAACATTGCCAAAAGCTCATCTAAACTCTTTGCGTCTTTAATGTGATACTTTTGCAAGACATCTTCAAGTTCACCGAGTTCATCAATAGCCATAGTCAAATAACCATTAGCGTATAGTTCAATGTCTTTATAACTTATCTTACCGGTGTAGTCGTACAGATTGTCATACAACTCAACGTATGGACACTCTTTGATTTCATACGTGCAGTAGTAGTTGGTATCACGTTTTATTTTTGTTGTAAATCTCGGATAATATCTCATAACAACACCTCTTTCAATAAGTCGTATTCTTCACTGGTTAAAATTGGGATTATCCATACATATTTACACATATCGTTATATTCTCTTAACGACATATTGAGTAAAGCGTCTATACAAACTCTCTTATTTTTAATAATCTCTAATGCTTTGAGTTGCTTATCTATGTTATGGATAGTTCTTCCCTCACCTTTTAACATAGCAAGCAATAAACAAGCCTCTCTAAAGTTAGCAAGTGTTAGACCATAATCATTGAGTATTTCTTCGTGCTGCTTATATTCTTTGAGTTCTTTTTCAATAATTTCTAATCTTTCAAAAAACTCTACCATTGTTCTTTGATAGCCATGTTCTTGCAAATCTTTTAATGCTTCTAAACCTTTATTCATAACTTGGTTTCTCCTTATATAAAATAATGTGCAAATATGGAATAATTTTATCTTTTTCAATTTTGTATTTAGGATGAATACCTACAACATAGTAATTAAGCAAATAATCCATTTCATGGCCATAGAAACCAACGCCAAACCAGTCTTGCCACTCACCTTTTTCATCTTCAAAGCAATAGCAACAATCTCTTGACATTAAATCGCCAAATATAAGTGTTGAACCGCTCTCCGTTTTACTGATGTAATCTTTAAGTTTTCTATAAATACTTTTACTCATAATAATTCTAATTCTCCTTTTATTTGACTTTATATCCAAAAGGAATTTCTCCATCTACAATACTTTGCCAATGCTTAATCACATCTGGATGAGCGTTTGGTGAATTTTGCAATTTTTGTTTAGCTTGCTCTTGCATTTTTTTCCAGATTTTAGCAGGAATAGTTTTTTCAAATTCACGTTCGTATTGTGGGAAGAGCATATTGTCGTAATCAACTAATTTCATTCCAATTTCGCTGTCGACAATAAGTTCTGTTACCATTTGCCAGCCAATAATGCTAGCTTGAAATCCAGTAATTCCACCAACTTCCGAACGGTCAATGTAATTAAGAACTGCTAACATGCAACCACTAATCGCATAACAAATTTTGCCATAGTCTAGTTCTTTGTCGTTAATAACCCCGTCGAGCAAAGCATCTAAATCTTGCTTTGTCTCAATTGCTTTTGCTTTTTCATAAATAAGCTCTTTGTATTCTTGCTCAGTTAATGGTCTTTGTTTCATAACAGCCCTTTCCTTTCACATTCTTTTCTTAACTTAACAGTATCTTCGCACAATTCGAGTTGCCATTTAGCACTTAAGTTAGGCATTTTATCGAATTCTAATGGATAACCATCCATATCAAACTTAAACTTTTCGTTATATTCGCGTATGTTTGTGATTTTATGTCCGCGTTCGATAGCTTCGTCCACAAACCAGGCAAATTTCTTATGGCCTGTTTCTTTATCGTGGATGTCTTCAATGGTTCTCTTTTTCATTTTTGATTTCCTCCATATCGTCAAGCTTATCTCGCAAATCGTCATCGTCTATTTTCTGCGCCATTCCGCACGTAGGCGTGCCTAATAACGCCTTATAGATGCCAAATAAATCTTCTAAATAAGATGTGTCTCCTGCGCCTTCATTAACGCGATAATCGACTTCTGCATCCCATTCTCTGTTAAAGTATCTAAGCAACCAATAATATTGCTCTTCCTTCAATTTAATACTAAT